>Ga0209427_10006370_pt1 | contig 13475 bp, 10 predicted proteins | sample DeeMarSWOR136_30_FD_187465 | JGI IMG/M metagenome (GOLD analysis project Ga0209427, IMG submission 187465) | Marine sediment microbial communities from White Oak River estuary, North Carolina - WOR-1-36_30 (SPAdes) (version 2) | ecosystem: Environmental > Aquatic > Marine > Intertidal zone >... | reverse complement strand
TATAATAAGTGCATTGGTTGAAAACAAGCCGGGCGTTCTTGCCCATGTTGCGGGGATGTTTGCGGCGCGGGCGTTTAATATTGATTCGCTGGTTGTCGGCCGAACCGAAGACCCCCAGCTGAGCCGGATGACTATTGTTGTTATCGGTGACGACAGGGTCCTCGAGCAGGTCCGGAAACAATTAGCCAGAATTGTTCCAGTTGTTAAGGTTCAGGATTTTGTCGGACAGCCGGTAGTAGCACGTGATTTGATGCTTATAGCCATCTCTGCCCCCCCGGAGAAGCGGTCTGAAATCTTATCGCTGATAGAAATGTTCAGGGGTAAAGTTGTGGACATCGGCCAGAAGTTTGTTATGGTCGAAATCAGCGGGCCTGAATCCAAGATTGAGGCCTTCATCAACGTGTGCAAGCCTTATGGGATTAAGAGCGTGGCGAGAACCGGGACAATAGCAATGCCGCGACATGCAAAAATTGAACCGTGATTCGTATCACGTCAGGCGCCAAGCGAGAGGTGAATGTGGTATTGGCACGCCTATAAATTCCTTGCCTAATCAGCAGCTTTTAATATAATGCTCAGGTGCGAAATCCGGCGGTCGAATGGACGACCATCAATTTCACTCAAATTGGCTGGGTTTTGGGTTTTGAAGAGGTTCAAGAACCAGAATCAATGGATTAATAATTCCTGGAACACAGACAGAGTAAGGAGAATTGAAGCTATGGCAGCAAAAATCTACTACGAAAAAGACGCTCCGATAAATGCGTTAAAGGGTAAAAAAGTAGCGGTTATCGGTTACGGCAGTCAGGGCCATGCGCACAGTTTGAATCTGCGCGACAGCGGCATAGAAGTGGCGGTGGCTGAGCTGGAAGGTACAGATAACTTTAAGCTCGCAACCGAGCACGGCTTTAAGCCAACCGGTATAAAAACGGCTATGGACGGTGCGACGCTGATTATCGTAACAATTCCGGATGAGATTCAGGCGAAAGTTTATGCTAATTCAATCGGCCCCAATCTGGTGGCCGGCCAGACGCTTGGTTTTTGTCACGGCTTTAATATTCATTTCAAGTATATCGTGCCGCCGGAGACTGTCAACGTCGTGATGATTGCACCAAAGGGGCCGGGGCATCTGGTTCGCAGTGAGTTCGAAAAAGGCGGCGGTGTGCCGAACCTTGTGGCCATCAAGCAGGATGCAACCGGCGATGCCAGGCAAATCGCCCTTGCCTGGGCGAACGGAATAGGCGGCGCCCGTGCGGGTATTATCGAAACGACATACAAAGAAGAAACTGAAACGGACCTGTTCGGTGAACAGTGTGTTCTTTGCGGGGGTCTGACGGCGCTTATTAAAGCCAGCTTCGAAACGTTAGTAGAAGCCGGATACCAGCCTGAGATTGCTTATTTCGAATGTATGCATGAGGTGAAACTGATAGTTGACCTTATGTATCAGGGCGGGTTGAGCTATATGAGATACAGCATATCCAATACTGCCGAATACGGTGATTTGACTCGCGGGCCGAGGATTATTCCTGAACAAACCAAAGCCGAGATGAAAAAGATACTGTCGGAGGTTACATCCGGCGAATTCGCCAAGGAATGGGTAAACGAATACCAGTCCGGTCTTAAGAACTTTAATGCGTTATACAAAAAAGACCACGACAGCCAACTGGAAAAAGTCGGGCGACAATTGCGAAAGATGATGAAGTGGATTGATTCGAAAGAAGTCTAAAAACAAGAGGAATGTTTCGTGAATCGTTATTCGGAGCACGAAGTACGAAAGGCCAGAGGAAAGATGTCATGAGACAGATAAACTCAAAGCAAACTGCGATTGTTGACTGCCGGTCCACGATGAAGAAATCGAAAATAGTAAGTTGTAAACCTGCTGTTGCTATATGTATCTTTGCTGTTTTCTTTCCGGGTACTTTGCTGGGGGGCTGTTCCCCATGGGCCAGGTCTCGGCAGCTTTCCTACCAGGCGAAACTTTCGGCCCCCTATGACCAGATAAAGATAAAACAGAGCATCATTCACGACACGGTGCCTAAAATTCAAAGGCTTCAAGATGAGCTTGAGCCCGGTTTTGCAGAAGCTGAGCTGATTAGCCATGGCGAGAACGTGGTAGTCTCATTGGGACAAAGCAAAGACGGTTATCAGACCTGGTTCAATATGGTTACTTTTCAGGAAAAGGAATTGAATGCAGTACGCAAGTATTTCTTCTTTGTAGATGACGAGGCCGGGAGTTTTCAGCTTAGTTCCAGTCGAGGCCTTAGGTTTGACTGCGAAATGATAATAGGAGAAGAAATGCTTGCTGAGCCCGGCACTCCTGAAAACGCAAGGCGAATTGCAATGCTGCGGAACATTTTAAACAACTTTCACAAGGATATGAATGAACTTAGTGAGGATACGGCTGCCACCAACCAGGAAAATAAAATGCTTGATATTTGCAGGATGCTCATAAATCAAACATTCGAGGTGATTTTGCGCGAACTGGACAGCTCACCTGTGCTGGCAACGAGACTGAGCCAGCCCGGAGGCTTTGAATTCAATCACATCAATTTCGACAAGGGCAAAATCCAAATGGTTGTCGGGGGGGATATTGTCACGGTCAAAATCCGCTTAGGCGCGTTTACTCATATGATAGAAGCCAAAAAAAGCAAACCAAAAAAAGAGCGGGCCTATAAGCCGAGTTCTGTATTCCGCCGATAACGACGGACGGCGACCATTTATCTTGACCAACTGTTGCCAGTTGGCTCTTTAGCGACCTACCCGCTGGCAGAGTCCGCCAAAAGGACGGCGGACTCACACTCGGGCCGAGTTGCCAGCTACTTGGTCTTGCAGGCGGTGGGGTTTACCCTGCCGGCGTCGTCACCGACGCCGCGGTGCGCTCTTACCGCACCATTTCACCATTGCCTCCCGCACTCACTTTGTAAATTCAAGGCCCAAACTTGTCTTTAAGCTGCTTTTTCTACGGGTGATATTCACCTTGCAGCCTGTAAGCTCAAACTCACAAAGTGAGTGCGGGGTCGGCTGTGTATTTTCTGTGGCACTTTCCCGCGGGTTGCCCCGGGTGGCTGTTAGCCACCACCGTGCCCTGTCCTGCTCGGACTTTCCTCCCCCGCCGTTTTGCTTCGCAAAAGCGAAGCAGCGGGGGCGGCCGCCCGACCCACTCTTTTTATTGTCTATTTTGGTACGAATTATTATAGCAAAAGTTCGTTTTGTTGTCCACTCCGCCTTTTAAGTTGTGATATAATATCACTATGAAAGTCATGAGGAATCACACAACCTTAAAAAAGATGACTAAACAAGACGATTGCTATGTAGATGCATCGCCCCAGGAAAGGATTAGCTTTATCTGGCAGCTCACCGCTGAATTATGGTCGTTAAAGGGCTCACAACGTGTTGAACGAAGATTACAAAGAAATGTTACAAATCTTATTAAACAACAAGGTTAAATTCCTCGTTGTTGGAGCATATGCAATGGGCATACACGGATATCCACGCGCCACTGGTGATCTTGGTATATGGGTCGAGGCATCGATGGAAAACTCGGAAAAAATCTATCAATCCATTTCGGAATTTGGTGCCCCTCTTTCAGAAGTCACAAAATCAACCTTCTGTGAACAAGGTATTGTTTTTCAAATCGGTGTAGCCCCGAGAAGGATCGATATAATCACTAAAATCGATGGGGTTGATTTTAAAAAAGCCTCTTCCGACAAACAAGAAATAGAAATCTAAGGTATCATAATTCCATTCCTCTCTAAAAAAAACCTTATCAAAAACAAAGAGTCAACAGGTCGTGAAAAAGATAAACTTGATGCAAAATATCTGCGTGGGAACAGCGATGCCTAATATCATGCCCAACTATGAATCTGTCCAAACGCTATACACTTCTGTAGTACACCTGCATATCTTGTGATGGATTCAAAAGAACAAATTTCCCATGGTTTCTGCGGCTGATTTAGATATATGAGCAGCTACTTTTCTGGCAATTGGCTTGAGATTTCTATATGTTTTTTAAAGTGCTCATCATCAGTTTCCGGGAAATCGATTCTGTAGTGGACACCCCGACTCTCCTGTCGAAGCTGGGCCGCCTGGGCCATAAGCAGGCACACAGTAAGCATATTCTGGCATTCCCAGCCCTGGGGTGAATCAAAGATTTTGTCCATGACATAGCGCTGCCAGAAAGTGATAATTTCCTGAGTCTCAGCGAGCAGCTGTGCTTTTCGGGCGATTCCGACATTTCGCCACATAAGAGCTCGAAGCGAGTTTCTAACATCAGCGGCATCCAAACGTGTGCGGTCTGAGGGTAGTATATGATATTTTATCAAAGGATGCTTGATATGGGCGGTGCCCGATGTTTCGTCTTTCGAAACCGCTTGTCCGGCTATCTTGCCGAATACCAGGCCTTCAAGCAGAGAGTTACTGCCGAGTCGATTTGCGCCGTGCAGACCCGTGGAAGCGATTTCGCCGCAGGCGTAAAGATTTTCGATATTTGTTTTAGCCGAGCTGTCGGTCTTTACACCGCCTATCATATAGTGTGCGCTGGGCCGAACAGGTATGAGGTGGCGAGTGATATCTATGTCGAAACTTTCGAGCAGCTCGTTAATCTGCGGGAATCTTTTTGCAAAATATGCCTTATCGAAGTGCCGAACGTCGAGATAGACATGTGTTGACTCAGTTTTTCGCATCTGGGTAAGGATAGCCCTGCTGACAATGTCACGCGGAGCAAGCTCTGCGGCCTCGTGGTATTCCTTCATAAAACGCCGGCCCTTGTTATCCAGCAGAACCGCTCCTTCGCCTCGAAGTGTCTCGGTAATCAAGGCCCGTGTGGCACCTGCAATATAGAGCGTTGTCGGGTGGAACTGCATAAACTCCAAATCCTGCAAAACGGCACCGGCGCGGTAAGCCATAGCAATGCCATCGCCAGTTGCGATTTGGGGGTTTGTGGTTTCGCGGTAGAGTTGGCCCGATCCTCCGGTTGCCAGGACTGTGTTTGCAGCCCAGATTATCTCCAGGCCCCTGTGATTGTCGTGGCCGATTATTCCTATGCATTCGTTGTCATCATTTGTGAGCAAATCGATAGCGTAGAAGTTTTCCAATATTCTTATATTCGAACTCTGATTGACTTTTTTTATAAGCGCCTCTGTAATTATCCGTCCGGTTTCATCGCCGTGGGCGTGGGCAACACGAGGGCAACTGTGGCCACCTTCGAGTGTAGTGGCGATACGCCCGTTAATCAGGTCGAATTCAGTACCCCAACGGAGCATCTGCTCTATCAGTTCCGGGCCCTGGCGAACGACTAAGTCAACAATGCCGTCGTCACATATCCCACAGCCGGCATTAAGCGTATCGACTATGTGTGATTCGAATGTATCCGCTTTATTAAGCACCGAGGCAATACCACCCTGGGCTTTGGCAGTGTTACTATTTTTCACGGTATCTTTGCACACGATGATGACGTGGCAGTGCTCGGCTGCTTCAATGGCGGCACGAAAACCTGCGATGCCGGCTCCTATCACCAGACAATCCGTAAAAAGCTGGTGTGTGGAGATAGAGTCAATGTTTACCAGATAGCGTCTGGGCTCAGCAAACACACCATTTTGCGTTTGGGATTTCTGTTTAAATACCGGCTGAGAAGTCATAAATTTTACCTTTATATATATTCTTTTGAGCTACCGCTAAGGTTCGATGGCTTTGGGGGTATTTGGTTTTTTGTTTTCTCTGCGATTCAGAATAACTTCGTTGCTGAATACTCTCCTGTCACCGGCGTATTTAAGTACGAAGGCCTGAAGTCCTTTTGTCGATGCTGTCAGAATAAGCCTGTCCTCTATCGAGATATGTTTTACGGCATTTGGGTCTTCCCTGAGCAACTCGGCCATCTCATCATCATCTGTTAATCGCATTTTCAACTGAGGCTCGATAGAGTCTATTCTCATAAATGTATGCGCGGGAATTAAGAAGAAGGAGTTATATAGCCATTTGACCTCATTCGGGTCATCCGGTTCCCACGGGAGCTCGCCTGGGTAAACATCCAAAAAGAGCCTGTTCTGCAGTTTTACCAAATGAACAATAAACGAGCCTTTTTTATCATCCTTGTCAGAAAAAACCAGTTTGTAAGCATTATTCGGTTCTTCCAAGCGCTCGAATTCCCAAGTAACTTCAGGGCTATTAGGGTCATCCACCCAGGTGCCGAGCAATTTTTGATCGAATACAACATTTTCTTCGGTATAAAGCGAATTCAGCGACAAAACAGGTACACAGCCACCTAAAAGAGCAGCCAGCAGATAAAAAAGAACCTTTTTTGCCGGCCTGTTGGAAACAATTCTCCGTGTACTCATTTTTTGGTCTCCTTTTGAAATTCACCATTTATACCAGAAATAAAAAATACTGGCGCTGTTCCATTTATAGCCAAATTTGGCCTAACCGTTGTGTCGGGTTTAGACCTGCCGTTCCATAGGGCAGCGACTTATCCTATTGTCATATCGATTGGCGCCAAAACTTATTATGTTTGGTATTACTATACGATTATCGATTATTTTCGATTATCAATTATCAATTGTCAATTGCAAAGCAAGCTTAAAACCGATAGATTGCAAAGTTCAGAATTTGAATCCGTAACGAAAAAACTTTGATAAAGAGGCAAATATGTTGGATTTGAGCCCGGTTGGCTGGGTGGTGGTTGCTTTATGTGCGGTTATGGTGGGAATTACGAAGACCGGAATTCCGGGTCTTGGGATTTTAGTGGTGCCTTTGATGGCTGGCGTTTTGCCGGCCCGCAGTTCGGTTGGAGTGCTGCTTGGTATCTTAATATTAGCGGATTTGTTTGCTGCAGGCTATCATCGGCGTAATGCTAAGTGGATTCATGTGCTGCGTCTGCTTCCAGCCGCCTTTGCAGGTATTGTGGCCGGGTACTTCGGGTTAAAAGTGGTAAATGACCAGCAGCTTAAGCCGATTATCGGCGGGATAGTTCTGGTGATGTTGTGCATCAATTACTGGCGAACAAGTACTAAAGGCAAAGATGCACCGGTTCCAACCCAATGGTGGTTTGCGGCCGGGCTTGGTTTCATGGCTGGAGTTACGACTATGATGGCCAACGCAGCCGGGCCGATAATGATTATTTATCTCCTGGCGATGCAACTTCCAAAAATCGAATTCGTGGGGACCAGTGCGTGGTTCTTCTTCGTTATTAACTGGCTTAAGGTGCCGTTCAGCGCAAATCTGGATTTGATGACAGCGGCGTCTGTGAAACTTGATTTAATGATGCTGCCGTTTATTGCGGCCGGCGCGGTGATAGGGATATTTTTTCTGAAACGAATCCCGCAAAAAGCGTTTACCGCTGTTGTGCAGATTTTAGCGGCCGCTGCGGCTATAAAGCTTTTATTTTAATTGCGAAACCGTAGGATTAAGCCCGCAAAATTAGTTTACAAAAACTAACAAAAACAATGATTGAAAAAAATTAACTTTGAGGTGAAAATGGCTTAGATTTGAACACACAACAGGTGGGTGATGTTTATGTCTCAAGGGAACATTAAGATGAACCTTGTATATATCGACGAATCGGGAAACACAGGACTTAATCTTAAAGACCCTCAACAACCAGTTTTTCTTTTAGCTGCGATGATTTTACCCGAATCGAAGTGGTTTTCATTAGAAAAACTTTTTTTCAACACAGCAAGGAAGTATTTCAGTGATCCGCTGCCAAGCCCGTTTCAGATCCAGGCAAAAGACCTCAAAAGCAGGCGTGGTGTATTTGAGAATTTAACTTTTGAACAGCAGCTCTCCTTTCGGGACGAAATGCTACAGCTACTTTTGGACAATAAGATCGTAGTCATTTACAGGCGAATTATTAAAAGTAAATTCGCTGCATTTTGTGAAGAACATTACGGACCAGGCATAAAGGTAAATCCATATATAATGGCTTTGCCTTTTGTGTGTATGGAAGTAGACCATTATCTTCGGCAGACCGGTGCAGACCAGCTGGGTATGTTTATTTTTGACGAACAGAAAGAAGCTTTGGATGATGCTGAGCGTTCATTGAGAACTCTCCGGTTGGATTCCAAGTCGATTCTTAAAACAACTAATATTATTGAGAAAGGTTTCTTTATTGATTCGGCCAAGAGCTTTGCTTTGCAATTAGTGGATTTAGCGGCGTATTATATTCGTATACGAAGAAAACGAATTAGGACTACGAGTGAGCAATATTGACAAACAAACTTTCGGCAAAATCAAAGAGCTTGTATTAACGGGTGTTGGTTCAAAGGTCGTAGATACTCTCGAATGGGTCAAAAAACACTACATAAAATAAAAATAGCGGCTGCCCCTTACGGGAGGGTCGCCAAAATGGCGGCCACTTACAGTCGCTATATGAATTATCGCTTAAAGATAGCCAGAAGTCAAATAAAAAATCAGCATTTTTAGAATTTTTTGAGCTACCCTAATGAAGGATAAATTTGGTGTCGCCCGGGAACAGATGCTCAGGTTTGACCTGAAGGGTCGCGATATAACTAATCCTGACGTCCTGAGGGTGATGGCTGAGGTTCCGCGGGAGGAATTTATACCAGAGTCATATTTTTCTCAGGCCTATGCCGACGGCCCGCTGCCTATCGGAATGGGCCAGACTATTTCGCAGCCATATATCGTTGCTCTGATGACCCAAGAGCTGCGGGTCAATCGCAACTGTGAGGTTTTGGAGATTGGAACGGGCAGTGGGTACCAGACTGCAGTGCTGAGCAAGCTGGTGAAAAAAGTCTATACTATAGAAAGATTTGAACAGTTGTCTGAGTCGGCTCAGGCGGTTCTGGGCAGGCTGGGCATCAGTAATGTTGAGTTCTATGTTGGTGACGGAAGTTGCGGCTGGCCGGCGGACCAAATGCCGCCATCGGGATGTTTTGACCGGATTATGATTACCGCCGCGGTGCCGGAGATACCGAGGCCTCTGGTTGAGCAGCTTGCCGAAGGCGGCTTTATGGTCGTGCCGGTCGGCTATGGAGGAGTGCAGAGGTTAGTTGCCTGTGAAAAAAGGGCGAGTAAATTTATCGAAAGAGTAATCTGCGATGTTCGGTTTGTTAAGCTGCTCGGCGAATACGGTTTCGATCAATAGTACAATGAAACGGTAATGACAGAGGTAAGCGAAAAATCACAAAACAGGCTCGACTTGTCGATGCCGGTTCAATATCTCAAAGGTGTCGGGCCGGCCAGAGCCGAAACTTTCGCGCACCTGGGAGTGCATACCGTAGGGGATTTGCTCGAATATTTTCCGCGGGACTGGAACTTTTTGCCGGAGTCTATAAGGATATCTCAAATGCGGCCAAACCGGACAGCTACAATCATCGGCATGATTGAGTCAACAGACTACCAGAATTATCGCAGAGGCCCGATATTCGAAGCCTTAATCAGTGACGAAACAGGAGTATGCAGGGTTATATGGTTTTATGGTGGTTATCTTCGCAATAAGTTAGAGCCCGGGCAAATAATAATGGCATCGGGCAAAGTTACTTTATACAAACATCAGCTGCAACTTACCAATCCGAAGTTTGTGGTACTCGATGAAGAACATCCCGCCTCGGCTGAATATTTTAGCGGCGGAGTATATCCGGCCTGTAAAGGACTGAGCAGCAGGCAAATCAAAAAGATAATCGGACGTGTTCGTCAGGCAGCTGATAAGCTTGTGCCGGAGTTTTATGGCAAAAGTTTTTTGAAGAAAACAAACCTTATCAGCAGAAAGGACGCATTCCGGTGGATACATATGCCGCCGGACGAGAAGAAGCTGGCACAGGCAAAACGCAGATTGAAGTACGATGAGCTGTTTTTAATGCAGTTAGGTTTGGCGCTTCGGCGATACAAAGTGCAGCATTTTTCAACGGCGAGACCCTGTATTTGCAGTGACCAAATCGACCGTCGAATCAGGAAACGTTTTCCGTTCTTGCTCACCGAGGACCAAGACGGTGCAATTGCTGAAATCGCTGCAGATATGAGCAGAAATGAGCCGATGAATCGGCTGCTACAGGGTGATGTAGGTTCCGGCAAAACAGTAGTGGCGCTTTATGCAGCTTTGCTGGCAGTGGCCAACAAGACGCAAGTGGCAATTATGGCACCGACGGAGATTTTGGCCGGCCAGCATTTTTTGAGTATAGAAAGGTATTTGAAGAACAGCAAGGTAAAAAGAGTTTGCCTAACACGTGGATTGACCGGCAAAAAAAGGACTGAGCTTTTAGGCCGGATAAGAAGCGGCGAGATTGATATTGTTGTGGGGACGGTGGCACTGCTGCAGGCCGATATTGAATTTAAAGAATTGGGACTGGTTGTAATTGATGAGCAGCATAAATTCGGAGTTGAACAAAGGGCGGAACTGCGAAAACAAACCACTCCGCACTGCCTTGTTATGACGGCTACTCCCATTCCACGAACGCTGGCAATGACTGCGTTCGGAGATCTGGATGTTTCTGTTATCAAGCACTCTCCGCCGGGCAGAGGCACTGTTATTACACGCTGGGTCGAGCGGCAAAACCGACAGAAAGCATACGAGTTTATCCGTGAGCGTCTGAAGGCAAGGAAACAGGCGTATTTTGTTTATCCGCGGATTACTGCCGTGGAGCAGGACAGTGATGTCAGGGCTGCAACCGATGAGTGGAAGTATCTTTCCAAGGAAGTATTCCCGGAATTTACCGTTGAGCTTCTGCACGGGCAGATGCCCTCGGACAAAAAGCTGCAAATTATGTCGGATTTTCGCAAAGGTAAAACCAATGCGCTTGTATCAACCGTTGTAGTTGAGGTCGGTGTTGATGTGCCGAACGCGACAATAATGGTCATAGAAGGAGCGGACAGATTTGGATTGGCACAGCTGCATCAGCTGAGAGGTCGTATCGGAAGAGGAGAAGCCAAATCATATTGTTTTTTATTTGCTGAGACCGACAGCCAAACAGCTCAAAACAGACTCGAAGTAATGACCAGAAGCAATGATGGTTTTGAGATAGCTGAGCATGATTTGCGGCTGCGTGGGCCGGGGGAGATGTTCAGCACACGACAGCACGGACTGCCGGACCTGAAAATCGCAAATATCGTAAATGACTTCGACCTGCTCGTTATGGCCAGGAAAAACGCATTCGAGCTGGTCTCGCAAGACCCGATGCTAACAAAGGCAGAGAACAGAAATATTCGCCAGGCATTGTTGGCTAAGTTCGGCGATGCGCTGGGATTAGCGGATGTTGCCTGAATAATTTTCGGTTTTTCAGTTTGCGATTCGCGATTTTAGACTTACAATCTGAAGTTCGAAGTGGACTAAAGTGCCTAAAGTTTGGAGTGCCCAAAGTGACTGAAATATGGATATCAGCAAATCAAAATACCAAAAAAACAAAGTTAACCTGATATCCTTGTAACCTGATACCTACTACCTTATGCTCTGATAACCTGACAGCCTAAATCTTTAGCTCACTTTAGGCACTTTCTAATTTCCAGATTTATGCGGATAGATTATAAAAACAAACGACTTGAGAATATTTTAATCGCCGTCAATGCTTTGATTTCGGCGATGGTTGCGGCGACTTTTGTCCTGCTTTTTGGCGGTTTTGAGGAACTATCGTCGCTAAAAGTGATTTTATATACCATTCAGGTCGTTTTGCTTTGTGTCTTTGTCGCGGAGAAAATAATTCGCCTGTCTAATGCAGTTTCAAAGGTCGAATTCTGTCGAGCGAACTGGTTTGAAATTCCGCTTTTGCTTTTGCTTGGCGTTGCTGTAGTAGGAGCAGGTCATTGGGCGGAAGTTTTTGCCCCTACGAAAGCGGTAATTCGAGATTTCGCAGTAGATATCCGGCATTTTGCAGTGGGTGTCTATCTTGTTCTGCAGGTAGTTGCAAAGCTTTGCAGGACCAGCGTAAACCTGGCGGCATCGGGCAAGAGCCCAACACAAACATTAATCGCAAGTTTTCTGGTTTTGATAATTTCCGGGGCGTCGCTGCTGATGCTGCCGAGAGCATCAACCGGCGAAAACCTTAACTTTGTTGACGCCTTGTTTACAGCAACCAGTGCGACCTGTGTTACAGGGCTTATCGTGAAGGACACAGGCCGGGACTTTAGTCTGATGGGACAGGTTGTAATTCTAACGCTGATTCAGCTTGGCGGTTTGGGGATAGTTATATTTGGTGCAGTATTTGCGCTGCTATTGGGACAGGCATTTAGCCTGCGTGAATCGGCGGCAATGCAGGATTTACTAAGTGCCCGCACACTCAGTCAGATAGGCAACATGATAGCTTTTATCTTCATCGGAACAGTGTTTATAGAAGCCATCGGGGCAGTTAGTCTTTTTGGGATGTGGAACGATATTCCGGGGCGTATAACCGACATTCACCAAAAGTGGTTCTACAGTATCTTTCATTCAGTCAGCGCTTTTTGTAATGCCGGCTTCAGTCTGTTCAACAAGAGCTTTATAGAGTACAACCGAAGCTGGCAGGTGTACTTAGTGGTCTGTCCTCTGATAATATTAGGCGGACTCGGTTTCAGTGTGCTTTACGACCTTGTCAATATTGCGGCTGACAGGGTAAAACGGTTCTTCAAAAAACTGTTTTATAAACAGTACCGGCTTTCGATGGAAATGCCAAAAAGGCTGCGGCTGCAGACCAAGATAGTTCTTAGCGTAAGCACATGTCTGATATTATTGGGGATGTTAGCTATACTTTTGTTTGAGCGCTATGCAGGCCAGGGTAATCCGACCGAACATAGTAATATTCTGGATGCCTTGTTTCAGTCGATCACGGCCAGGACGGCGGGGTTTAACACAGTCGATGTCTCGGCGATGTCGGCATCAAGCAAGTTTGTTTTGATTTTGCTTATGTTCATCGGCGGCTCGCCAGGCTCTACAGCAGGAGGAATCAAGACTGTAACATTAGCAGTGGTTTTAATGACTGCTGTCGCAGCGCTGCGAAAGCGGCAGGAAGTCGAGATGTTCAAGCGCTCGGTTCGGATAGTTGTCGTCGGCAGAGCAATAACTGTGACATTTCTTTTTGCGGTGGTCTTGTTCGTTGGTGGCTTAGCACTGAGTATTACAGAGAACTCAAACGGCTTTACTATGTCGGATATTATGTTCGAGGCGGGTTCTGCACTGGGAACGGTGGGACTGTCGACAGGCATAACGCCTTCTTTGACAACTGTCGGTAAATTGATTATTATAGCAACGATGCTTATCGGCAGACTTGGGCCTTTGACATTGCTGGCGGCGCTGACGTTTAACATAAAACCGGCTCGATATAATTATCCGGATGAGGCAGTAATTGTCGGATAAACTGGTGAGCGGTCAGTAATGAGTTGACTCACCAATTAACTAAAGTATGGGAGCTAATGCTATGAAGCGGTTTGCTGTAATAGGACTGGGACGGTTCGGCACGAAATTGGCCATCGCCCTTGCGATGAGCGGAGCGGAGGTTATCGCAATTGACAAAAACAGAGACGAGATAGAGCTGATCCGGGACCAGGTAAGTCACGCCGTCAGGCTCGAC
>Ga0209427_10006369_pt1 | contig 13479 bp, 8 predicted proteins | sample DeeMarSWOR136_30_FD_187465 | JGI IMG/M metagenome (GOLD analysis project Ga0209427, IMG submission 187465) | Marine sediment microbial communities from White Oak River estuary, North Carolina - WOR-1-36_30 (SPAdes) (version 2) | ecosystem: Environmental > Aquatic > Marine > Intertidal zone >... | reverse complement strand
AGATTATAAAGAGGTACTCATACCTGAAAGATCTTGGGCTGAAATGTTAGCTGACACCGAGCATTGGACACCACTACCGTACACTCATGGTATAGAAATGGAATTAATCATAGCAGATGACAATGGTGATTATCCACCAGGTGATGAAATGGTTTTTCGGATGAAGGAAATTGTGAAAGATGCTATTAAAATTATGGATGAAATTCTGTATGAAGGTAGAAGCGACTTTCTCCCTGTCCCTGATTATATTAGACAAAAAGTCTTGGCTAGGCCTTGGGGAGTTGATGACCTTGAAAAGGGTTATGCTATGGATATCCGCTATGCTTTAGGAGATACTTCTGTTGATATTGATACGTTTGCAAGAGATGGAAATGTAACGGCGATTACTTATATATTAGAGCTTGTAACTCCACCGTGTGTTTATGTTGAAGAGTTAGCATACTGGGCGAGCACTTTATTTTTATTAGCAAAAACAACCTTACCTAAAGATTTGCATATAATCGCTTCTGCCATAAATCCAGCATCTAAAGAGTATATGCGGGGTGTATCTCAGGCTGATCATTCTCATATAGGCACTTTCGAATCAGATTTAGAAAAAGTTCAAGCTTACTGCATGATTCGTAATTTTATTCCACATCTTATTGCTCTCACTTGCAATTCACCAATTTTAAACAATAAACCGACTGATGTGGTAAAGGTAATTAATGGACGGATTACGTCTCCTAACTGCACTCGTTCTCTCCGGCTTAAAAGCAATACCACCATGCTGAGTAATAACGATCCTAACCATTTTATTCCATACCTCACTAATACAGACCTAAACTCACAGAACTATTTTCTTCAGGTCGTTCAAAAGGCAAGTTTAGAGGATGGACGTTTTCAGGATGTATTTCCTTTCACTGATTGGGGGACAATTGAAGTTAGGATAAGTGACGCTCAAATTTCCATTTGTCGTCGAATTGGTATAGCCTTATTAATTCAAACTCTTTGTTATAAAGCAAAAAAATTACTTCGAAAAGGTAAATGGGTTCCAGATGCAGGAAGTGTAACAATTGCTCAAAATCGTGAAGCTGCAATAGAACGTGGATTGATTTCTTTATTCCGTCCTGCGGAAGATCTTACCCGTGATAAACTTTCTCAATATGATTCAGAATTTGCTGAGCAATACTTGGGTCCAAAGGGTCAACCTGTGCGTTATATGACACAAGCAGTACAGCGAATGTTCTTTTATCTAAAAAATGAGTTGAAGGAATTAGGCTTCCTCTACAGTCCCTTTCTAAAGCCTATACTCCAATCCGTATTCGGAAGTGTGAGTTACGCAGAACCCCCAATAACAGAGGCAGAATACCAGTTGAGTTTATATCAATACAAATTAGAAAATGGGGAAAACCCAAGCATATTATATGACTTGATATATTTTACAATCCAATATTGCCAAGATCCACTAAATAATCCTCTAACGGGAGTTTTAACACTTCCTAAAGAGATGAGAGATTAAAAAGAACAAGATAAAATTATGGGTATTATTCATGCTAACTGCAACTATAGAACAAAACGGAAAAAAATGGGATGAGCACATATTTATTATTGATGCACATTCACATCTAGGGCAAGATGTAGATGGGGCAACAATGATGAACCCCTTAGCTCCAGGAGTAGGCACGTTTGACTTTTGGGGTAATGTTCAAGGGCGCATTAAAGCAGATTGGGAGAAAACTGGGGAGCAATCATTCAATACTTTTATGGATGGAAAAAGCACTAAAATTACTTGGTCTTTTACTCCTTACCCCTTTACGGATAGATTATATACTGCCCTGGAAAAACTTGGAAAAAAGCACTCTGATTTAAAGGAGAAATCAAAATTTTATTCTATGATAGATCAGGGAGTCTGTTTTCCCTTTCAAGACGTATTTCGTGATAAACACCCAGAAGCGTTATATCGAGCAAGTAATATCAATATATCGCGGTTTACAACCAGATTCCCATTTTCTATGAAGTTAATCGGATATGCCCGTTGTGACCCAATGGAAGGAGAGAAGGCTGTAAATGAAGTGAGATATGCAAGAGAAGAATTAGGACTTCGAGGATTAAAGCTGCACCCCCGATCAGAAGGTTGGATTGATAAAATTAGTTCACAAAAAGCAATTGAAGTTTTAATAGAGGCTGCTTCATTTTCTATGCCTGTAATATTTGATACACGAGGTAGAGGTTCAATATTACAAATTGCACAATTGATTGAACAAACTAGAAATGTATTAAAAACACAATATCCTGATTTATTACCTCACCTTAAAATAATTATTGCTCATTTTGCTCAAGGAAATATAGATGATTACGAGGTTTATAATGCAATAGTTCAACCAAATACGTATGGAGATCTCTCAATGTTGCATGGTGCTGGAGCCGGTAATTTTTTCGAAAGTTTCCGAAGATGGTTCAAAAATAATAATAAGGAAAGAGTAGATAACCGAATATGGTCAGAATATCTTTTGTATGCTAGTGATTATCCCTATTTTGGAGACGTGCATTCTCAAAAATTGATAAAATATATTATTAACAAACAGTTTTTTGACACTGGTGGAACTATACAAGATGTACAAAATATTCTTGGATTAAATCAATTAAAAGTTTTACCAGAATATAGTATTCCTCAAAATCAGAATGAATTAAAGAGTCCCCCGAGTATTACTATTTCAAATCCTAATTATAAACATAATAATCAAAGTACTTTTCAAATAATATTAGACGCTTTAGCTAAGTTAATCATTGATAATCATATTGATGTTAAAAAAATCTGTTTGCAATTTAAAGATACATGGACAGTGTTTAACGAAGACGTCCTGTTAACAATTGTATCAAATAAAAATAAACAAGAAAGGAAGATATTATTAATGGATTTAATAAAAGATCAAATTTCAATTTTTGCCCCTTTACAATCAAACATAGAATGGAAAAAATTTGGGTATAAATATTTTGATCCTGTAGATAGAGCTTTCTTCGGTACTCTGTTTAAGCAGAACTATTTAGCTATGGATGTTAATAAGACGGTAGAAACCTTTACACATATCTATACGTAAACTCAGTGAGTGTTCAACAGAACTATTAAATTAGTGAAAATATAATTTATATATAAGACACTATAAAAAGATTTTACTTTATCAATTCACTTTTTGATGGGATAGATTTTGAGAGGAATAGTGATTCTCAAATTAAGTGAAGGTTCTGAACCAACAGTTGATATTCAATATCCTGAAAATATATGTGATGAACTGCAAATATCCACATCAGGTTTGTTGAGTTTATTTGAACAACATAAAAATGTAAAAACTGGTCCGAATTATCTTGAAATGCAAATCAAGAGAAATGTTAGTGTGGCAAGCTTTTTTACAGGTCATAGCAATAGAAGCTTTCTCGGGAAACCCGAACATTCAATAACAATTTTCCTCTCTGATGATGATACTCTCCCTAATACTTTTGAGGGTCAAGTGAGACGTATAGCTTTCGAATTATTACCCAAACGACAGGACCCAGATTTTTACGAATATTTTGTACAATATTTTGAATTGTTAAAAAGAGGAGAACTGGATCCATATTATCAACAAATTCTAGAGTTAACACAAGATTTAAGTTCTAAAAAAGGGAGAATAGATGATCTTGCCCAGAAAGTTTCTTTGCTAGTATCCGATAGATCTGATCATTTAAGAAATGTTGAAGCCCTAAAAGATGAAATAAATGGCCTTTATACGAAAATGGATAACTGGTCTGCCCAAATGGCTGAACTTAACGAATATAATGCAAGTTTAACTATGAAAATTAAGGAATTGAATAAAATAACAACTGAACAGAAGAATCAATTAATACAAAAAGATTCTCAAATTGCTAATTTAAACTCTATCTTAAAAGATAAGAGTGAAATTGAAGAGGGAGCAGAAAAGTTACTTGAACAAATTAAAATTATTAAATCTGAAGATCAGAATTTAAGTCAACAAATCTCAAATTTAAATGAGACTAACAAAAAATTAAAATTTCAAGTATTAAAAGCAAATCGGGAAAATGAGGCTCATTTAGAAACAATAACTAATCTAAGATCAGAGATAAGTGACCTTAAACAGCAGATTTCTTATGAAGATATAGAAATAGGCGAAGAAGAGGATGATATCCTAGAAATGAAAAAGGAGTTAAAAGTACTCAGGAGAGAAAGGGACCATTATAAAGAGATTGTTAAAAAGAATAAACTTCTTTAATTTCATTCAATGATCCAATCTAAATTCTTATTTTTAAGACATTTGTCAAAAGATAATTTTTTGTAAGAACAAGAAGTTTTTTTTTTATTTTTTTATCTATTTCGTGATAATTCTAGAGCTGATATAAAAAGTTTAAATACCGGTATGGGATATTGAATTACATACTCTACTTAAAAAAGGGTTGAACAAATTTGTATAAGAAAAATAGGAAACTAACTATTTTATTAGCAACATTTTTAGCTTTTTCTCTCATGGCATCTGCAATAGGGGTTAACATCCGTACTAATGATTATAATACTACATCATTGAAAGCTTCTACTGTATATCCTTATACCTTAATTGATGATACTGTACCGGCGAACAATTGGGAGGCCAAAAAACTCGCGGGTATTTGTACTGGTTCAGGTACTTCTGGAAATCCATATATAATTAGAGATGATATCTTCGAATATGGATCTATTGGACCTGGTCATTGTTTAGTAATCCAAAATTCAAGAAAACATTTCAGACTAATAAATTGTACATTCCGAGACGCTGATATGAGTTCTTTTGGATTATATTTAAACAATGTTACTAATGGATTAATTGATGATTGTATTGCTAGTAATAATCTATGGAGCGGTGATACAGGAATTTACATGAATGAAGTGAATAATACCGAAATTAGAGACAGCCAAATTGTTAGCAATACTTGGGATGGCATCTACATGTATGATTCTCATTATAATACCATTACCGGTAATAATATTTCTACAAATCAAAACCATGGGATATATCTTGACGAGAGTACTCATAACACTATTTCCAATAACATTTTAATTAATAATACTGGATTGGGGATTTTAGCAGTTATAAATAGTAATGATAATACATTTTCAGGTAATACTTTTACAGGGAATCAAATGGGATTATATATTGATACCTGTAGGGACAATATAATTTCAAATAATGATGCTATCGATAATGTTGCCTTTGGTTTTTATTTGGAAGATGCGGATGAGAGCGATGTCATTTCAAATACTGCTAACGACCATGGTTCCATGGGAATTATATTATCATCAGGGAGTGATAATAATACTATTTCAAAGAATACTGCAAATAATAATGTTGTTTTTGGAATTTTTGATAGCGCAGGTGTCAATAATGAATATAGTCAAAATATAATGAATCATAACGAACAATTTGGTTTGATCTTATCCGGGACATTAGAATCAGTAGTTCATGATAATACTGCATTTAATAATACTATGTATGGATTTTTTATTACTGGTGGGATTAATATAACATGTACTGATAACTTAATTTATGAAAATAAGGAATTTGGATTATTTTTATCAGGAGTTCAGACTTCAACTATGGAAGATAACAATGTCCATCATAATGGATGGTATGGCATATACTCTTCTGGAGGTCAATCCAACATTATAAAATCTAACCTTGCTCAACATAATAACTGGAGTGGAATATGTGTTGAGGGGAGTGATGAGAACACAATATCGGATAATACTGCTAGTGACAATATTGAACATGGAATATATTTGGATTCTGGTCAATATAATGTCATAAAATCTAACATTGCTCAATATAATAACTGGAGTGGAATATGTTTGGATGGTAGCGATATTAATTTGATAACAGATAATACTGCGAGTCACAATACCGAACATGGGATATTCTTAGATACTAGTTTTATAAATACTATAACTAGTAATACGGCTAATGATAATGGTATGAATGGCATTTATCTACTCGATAGTGATGTTAATAGTATTATTTCCAACACTGCAAATAACAATATAAATGGGACATTTCTAGAAACTAGTGACATGAACATAGTTGCGAATAATATATTCCTTGGTAATATTAACTGCTATAATGAAACGGGAAGTAACGACAACATATTTGAAAACAACGTTTGCACAGGAGGGGGAGGGGGTTCATCAATAGATTTTAGTACCATCTTGCTTATCATTTCTATCATAGAAGGAGTAGCTCTCGCTGCAATTATCGGTATCTATTTCATTAGAAAACGAAAATCCTAATTAAACCTTCTTTTTTTTATTTATTTTTCTCTTAATTTAAATTAAGGGGAAGTTTGGTATAAATTAATAGGTAGGACTTTAATGAAATAGATAAAAAAAGATTTATCTTAATCAGGTGTAAGTTGATCAAGGTCCGATAAATCTAAACCGCTATCCATAACTTCTGGAGCTTCTGCTAAGAATTCATCTAAAATATCTTTTAATTCATCTCCCGATCTTTTTAGAATAAGTCGAATTAGACCAATATTAATGTCAGGATCTGAGATTAACGTGAGGACTCCTTTAGGACCGCATGATGAGGCGAAGATCTTACCCCCACTAAATTCTGAAGTTACTATTTCAAGATTACCAAGTTCAAGGTTCTTTCCTTGCTCTTCGCTTGCACAAAACACGGCACTAGCGATAGCGCCAATGCCATCAACGTCAGCAGGGAAATAGGAAAACTTCGAAACACTTGCAATAGTTAATCCGGTCCTATCAACCAGGATTACCTTTTTAATACCACTTTCACTTTTTATTATCTTACTTAGAATATTATCGAAGCTTTTGGTGTCAATACTGATTGCAATACACCTTTTTAATTAATTTTAGTAATTTAATATTTATATAATAATTTATTCTTCAATCTTTAAAACTATTATAATCATTTGAATTTATAAAATTATCTTTTTAAAATCTTTCATAGGAAATTTAGGAAAAACAGTTTTTAAGAAGAAAGATTTTAAATTTACATATTAAATTCTTAAAAAATTTTATAGAAAAAAAATAATGCGAGATGAGATAGAAAAGAGATTACATCGAGTTATGATAAAAATACCAAAAAAAGGTTATAGGTGTCCTTACTCGAAAGATTGTGATAATTCAGAAAATAGTGCCAGATGTAATGTTTTTTATGATAAATGTTCAAGATATATAGGTTTTAAATCATTTTTTTAATAGATTAGATATAGTTAAGGTAATTAAGAATGGATATGGGTTTAAAAGGTAAGGTCGCATTGGTTTTGGCATCAAGTAAAGGGTTAGGATTAGCTTGTGCAAAAGGACTTTATAAAGAAGGGGCAAATGTTGTTATTTGTAGTCGATCTAAAGAAAAATTAGATAGAGCTAAAGAAGAAATAGAAAAAATTGATTCTATCAAAAAGGATGCAATGGTTGTACCTATTATATCCGATTTGATGTATGAAGAGCAGATAAAGAATCTTGTAGAAAAAACTTTGAAGGAATTTGGTAGGATAGACATCTTAATACATAATGCTGGAGGTCCACCATCTGGTCCCTTAGAAAAAATAACAAAAGAAGATTGGGTAAATTCGATAGATTTAAACCTACTTTCTTTCATTAAAATAACTGATTTAGTCATTCCAATCATGAAACAGCAAAAATTTGGAAAAATAATTGCAATTACATCAGTTTCAGTGAAACAACCCTTAGATAATTTAGTATTATCAAATACTACTCGTTTAGGAGTGGTGGGTTTTGCTAAGACCCTCGCAAATGTATATGCTAAAGATAATGTGCTAGTAAATGTAGTTTGCCCCGGACCAACTCTTACAGACAGGATGAAAGAATTGATTAATAAAACAGCGCAAGACACAGGAAAATCTTTTAATGAGGCAGAAAAAATTTGGATAGACCCAATACCCTTAGGTCGGTTAGGAAAACCTGAGGAGTTAGCAAATGTCGTAGTCTTTCTAGCTTCTGCTAAGGCTAGTTACGTTACAGGAACGGTAATACAAGTAGATGGTGGATTTGTAAAAAGTTCTATCTAGGATAACTAATCGTATTAGGTATCACTTAAATATTTCTAATTTTAATAAAATTAAAATTTAAATACTTAATAAAAAGCAAAAAAAGATTTTTATACGCCATATTTCCATTATGATCCTAAATCTGTTTTATTTCTTATTTGAATTAGTTAGAAGTGATAAGAAGTATACAGAAATCTATTAGATTAAATTTATCTTGTTGATGATTAAAAATGATTAAAAATAAGAAGAAAACTTGTTGTATGATATTGATATGTATTATTTTTTCTGGTTTTTTAAGTTTCTATTCTTTAAACCTAGAAAATAATTCTAAAGATTCGATTAATTCGAAACAAATTAAGACCTCAGCACAAGAATCTTATCTAAGGCAATGGATGGCAAATCCTTCTTTTTCATCTACGGAGAATTGGACATCACATAAAGGAGAATTAGGAGATCCAGATGATGTAAATGCAGAAATTAGTGGAGGTGAGGCAAATTTTGAAGTGTTTGGCGACAAACAAACGTTTTCATTAGTAGCAGATCCTCCCTTGGATGCAAATTGGACTGATGTTGAAAATCCAGCTTTTCCATTCTTTCCAGATACATATGGAATTAATGAAAAAGGATGCGAGGTTTATCATCATTGGAGTGAGGGTGCTGATCAATCTCCAAGTGTTCACTGGGATCAAAATATTACAATGCCAGTTAATATGTCAGATTATATTATAACTTCTGCTTCACTTAAATCTGTAGTTAATGGAACGGTTAAAGCAGATGATGGTGATTCCGAAGGAGTGGAAGCTGTTGATGATGCTGTAGAAGGTGGAACCCAATATGCTACTTATGATTATGTAAGATATTACGTCATGATTTCTGATTTTGAGAAAAATAAAATATATGAAATTGCTTATTTTCAAAGCACTAGTTTGGGAAATGATTCGGCTGGTGATCTAGACTATTTATATGATACTGACATGCTTACAGTTCCAGAAGAAAGCCTAATTTTCTTTCTTACTTCAGTTTTAAATAATGACAATTATAATTTCACAGTGACACTAGGAATAAGAATTTGGTGTGAAGATAACTGGGTCAGTGATGATGATTTTTGGGAATCTCTAGTGATTAATTATATAAATCTAACATTTACTTATGAGAAAAAGATTGATCAACTTACCTCAATTTCTTGGAATCAGGATACGGATAAACCTGATGATATCAACGAGATTAGTAATGATACAATAGTAGATAAAGCGATTCTCAATTTTAAATTTAAAACTAATGATACTTGGACAAGTCTAAGTCCAAATTCTGAGATCCAAATTTTAATTAATGGTATTAAACACTCAGAATCCATTAATTTATTAGAAAAAAGCAATACATCTTATCAAGAGGCCAAATCCGGAGGTTTTGATATTACATATTTAATAGAAGCGGATAAAAACATTAATCTTTCAATTCAATTATATATAGCTGATAATTTTAAACTAAATCGTACTATTAAAATCTCAATAGATGAGGTTTATCTTAATATCTCTTATACCATAATATTTGCTGACTATCAAACTAATTTACAATTATTTTTAAATGGTGAGAATAAGACGCTTTCTCCTTCTATTTCAGTTCCTATTGGTCAAAATCTAACAATCACTATAAAATATAATAATCAGACAGGTGGACACATCTCTGAGGCCGGGATTCAATTAACTGGAGTAGGAATACTAGAAAATTTGGAAGAATTTGCAGATAATTATTCAATTACGATTAATGCTACCGAACAATTGAGTATGGGAATTAATTATTTGAGCATTGAAGCTACAAAAACCAATTATCAAACAAAAACCATCAATCCAACTATCACAGTAAGAAAAATACATACAGAGATTATTACTACGTCTGGAGAATCCAACATTAATATCGGTAAGGGAGATGATGCTCAATTAGAAATTATGCTAAATGATACTGATAATGATAAATTGATAGGAGGAGCTATAGTAACATATATTTGGGATCTAGATCCTATTCCTAGAGTATTAACAGAAAATGATGGAATATATGAAGGAGTAATAGAAAATCCGCCAGAAGGTCTCTATACAATAACGATATCAGTTTTTGCTGGTGAAGATTATGAATTTGAGGATTTAGAAATACCTTTAAATGTGGGTGCTTCTAAACCAGGTATTCAACCTGATTTGGGTTGGTTAATATATATCCTAATTGGTGCAATCTTAGGTTTAGTTCTTATATTTACGCTATATCAAACGCACTTTAAATATCCCCCAATGGTAAGAAAAATAAGAAAATTAAAGAAAAAAGTAAAGAAAGCGAAAAAGATGAAGCCAATTTTAGTCAGTAAAAGGGAGGAAATTATTGGAAGAAGTATTGAAGATCAGAAAGATATTTTAGGGACAGAATTTATACGAAAAAAAGAAATTGAAAAATTTCTAATTAATAAGGAGGAAGATATATAAATGCCGCATGGTTATGTTATAACTGAATGGACGGAAGATCAAGGACTGATTGTTAAACTAAGTCATCCAGAAAATCTTGAAATTGATCTGGATGATATGATGCGAATTTTCTATGCTCATATAACGGGAGCAGGTGAGGCTGGAAATGTTTTAGTGCGATTAGAAAAAGCTCGTTCTAATGTTTCAAGTTATTTTACTGGTATGGAATCCGATATGCCTGTAATGATAAATTTAATGCTAGAATTAGGAGAAGACCCAGAAATGTTTGGCGAGGCACTGCTACATGAAGTTAATCGAGACGTGTTGGATTATTTAAAATATATGAGTACTAATGTATCAGAAAGTTATGAAATTGTAAAAAGACTACATCTTTATCTAAAGAATACATTAATTCTGTTAGATCGATTAAAAAATTTATCGAAGGAGCAACGATTAGCTCAGATATATATTAGTGAAAAAGCGAGGACAATATTAGAGGCTTTACAAGAAAGAGCGTTATCTAGAAGGGAACTGCAAGGGATCATAGAAGAGAAATTACAAAAAATAATAACTAATCTTGAATATATATTGGATCCTTTTGTCAAAACGGGATTAATAATGCAAGATTGGGTAGAAGGTGATACTGATATAACACTATTTCTATTAACTGATTTTGCAGTTTTTAGAACTCCAGCAATAAAATTAGTTGATGATGCTAAGAAAAATTTGCCAACCCCAAAACTCGCAACTGAATATCTTAAAGAAGTTTCTGAATTTTTTACAAACTACAAACCTAATCTTGAAGATAATTTAAAAATTGCTAGTACTATAATGAATCCAGATAACTATGATTACATTACTTTATTTAGGGAAAGAGCATATCCATTAAATAAGATTCCTAAAGGTCCTGGAGAGAGTTTAGATCAAATTGGGACTTTCTTAAAGGCAATGGAAGATAATCAAATATTAAAAATTATAAAAGATGAAAAAGATACTGCTTGGATATTCTTATTAACAGATGTAATTGCACATACTTTTTATCCAGAATATTTAATAGAAAAAATTCGAAAAGATAGTATGGAAGGAAAAATTAAGAAGAATGTTGCAATAAAACACTTAGAATTTCTTGAACAAGTATATAAAAAATAATAAGGTGAGTATTTCAAGTTGTCAAATAAAGAAGATTCAGCAACAATGCAGGTATTAGAATTAATCGGACTAGCCTATGACGAAGTTGAGACATATTTCAAGATAACAGGAAGAGGTCCTGTAATGATAGGCGAAATTGCTCTTTTAGCCAATGTAGCGGAGGAAAGAGCAGCACAAATAGCGTCAAACTTATTCCAAAAGGGACTTCTCAAACAAATACCTGGAAAAACTCCAATTTATGAAGCATTACCTCCATATGCCGCACTTTTAGGTCAAATTCATCAATTTAAAGAAACGATAAAGACATTTCAAAATGTAACTCCACAAAATATCCAGGAAAGATTTAATTCATTAGAAACTCATTCAGATAAGCTTAAAAAATTTGATGACTACCGTGCATATCTTCAAATAATGAAGACAAATTTACCCAAGCAAATTAAAACTCAATTTGATAGATTTGAAAAAGAAATTGAACAAGTAAATAGATTCCGAGATGTTAAACGATTTATTCTCAACTTAAAAGAAATTGTACCAGCAGAAATTACTAAAGAATTTGGTGCTATGGGAAGTCGTCTAGATTCAATGAAAACCGAGATATCAAGCAGGTTCGAAAAGCAATTCAGGATTGGTGCTCTAAAAAGCATGGCTGAAAAAATTGTTTCTCGAGTAATTTCAGAGCAATTTGAGGAGATAACTGTGTTTTTTCGCGATAGATTTGTACAGACAACACAGAATATGTTAGATCAAGTAATAGAACAATTAGGTAGTATCACAGACACAGCAGGTGAGATAAGCAGCGATCTCGGTACGGTTTTTTCAGATATAGAAGGTGGATTGAAATCTACCCTCGAAGATTTAGAAAACAGAGTTTTAGGAGTCTATGATGATATTATTACAGGTATAAATGAATTGAAAGATTTATTTAGAACTGAAATTTTCGAAACCATTCAAAATGATATTATAAATAATATCATTAATCAATTAGATAGCGCAGAATTGACAATGAATGAATTTTGGCAGCGATCTAAGGAAGCTTCACTATTAAGTTTTAAAGATGTGTGGTTTGTTAGAAGTGTAGAAGGTATCAAAGCCCAAATTAACGAATCCCTCACTCGTGTGAAGATGCGAGTTCATATTGTTGCTCCAAAATTAGAAGATGTTGATTTAATAGCACTTACAAGGCTAAAAAGTCATATAAATATAAGAATTTCAACAAATTTTGATCTCGACAATCCAGAAGATCAAATGAGATATAACCAAATTGCGGATTATCCAAATTTTGCGTTAAGGTATTATGGGAGAGAAAACTTATGGTCAATAAATAAGGATTTTGAAGAAGTTGTAGTTTGTGTCGTCTCAGAATCGGAAGGAGGAGAACTTCAAATTGCTGGAATGGGTTCAGTTCTTGAAGAACACGTCAAATTATTTGCTGCTGTTTTAGAAGATGTATGGATACAAAGTAAAAAGTTAGATCAAGTGGAGATTTTGCAAGAATTAAAAAGAGCTCCTGAACCAAGTATTCCTAAAGAACAACCTACACCTTCGATAGCTACCCCAACAATAGAGGCACCAGAGAGAATGACACCTCCTGTTCCAGAAAGATCATCAGTAATTCAGCAAGAACCAAATATGTCTACAGCTGCTATTGGATCTACTGATGAATTTATTTCAAACCAGATTGATCAATTACTAAATAATTTACCAAACATGACTGGACAGGATATAGCAGCAAAATTACAGAATATTCAGGATGATATTCTTGAAAGAAAAGGATTTAGTGCTGTTCTTAGGCAAATACAAATGGGAATTACTCCATTGAAATCTAATCCTAATTTATTAAACCCAACTG
>Ga0209427_10006368_pt1 | contig 13479 bp, 9 predicted proteins | sample DeeMarSWOR136_30_FD_187465 | JGI IMG/M metagenome (GOLD analysis project Ga0209427, IMG submission 187465) | Marine sediment microbial communities from White Oak River estuary, North Carolina - WOR-1-36_30 (SPAdes) (version 2) | ecosystem: Environmental > Aquatic > Marine > Intertidal zone >... | reverse complement strand
CATTCAAATAAGCCTCTGCTGTTTTCAGTGGAGGCTTTATTTATTTTCATCCTGTTTTTTAATCCCGGATATATTTCAGCCGGGAATTTGAAGTTTACTTGCACAATTTTTTGATTTACTGTAATTTATATCAATGTTGAAGAATATTATTGGTAGCACAAAGTATTTAAAACCCAGACACTTTTTCTTTCTATTCTTGATTTTGGCGATTCTTATGTTCAGTTCTGCCCTGATTGAGCTAAGAGAGAGTAAGCAGGAACTGCTTCAGTTAATGAGCGATCAAGCTCATATTCTGCTGGAAACCGTTATCACCTATTCCCGAAACAATATTTTAACTAATTTTGTGGTTGAAGATATTATTGAAGAACGGCTACTGAATAATGCAGCTGCTATCAGAATGTATTATGAGCAAGGTTTACTTGATAATCATTTTTTAGAGGAGTTTGCTCGTAGGAATCAATTATTCCGGATTAATATTTTTTCTGCAGATGGAAAAAAACGTTTTAGTAGTCATATGGGTATCCATCAGGAATTATATAATGATACAACTCCTGCTGATCTGCTTGAACCTATATTTTCAGGCAGTGTGGATACTTTAATTTTGGGCTTAAAAGCTGCCAGACAGGAGAAAGGTTTTCGATTTGCAGTAGTCCTGTCGGCAAAAGATCGAAGTGCTATTGTTATAAATCAGGATGCGGAAGAAATACTGAAATTTCGCAAGGAGATAGGTTTTGGGAGCCTTTTTAGGAAAATTATCACCAATCCCGGTATCCATTATGCTGCACTGCAGGATACTTCCGGAATTTTAGCTGCTTCTGGTAATATAGAAGAGTTAGAAAAAATCAATTCTTCATCCTTCTTAAAAAGTGCCTTGCATGATTCAATCTTGCATGTGAGAGAGATAGAATTTGATGCAGAAAAAGTATTTGAAGCAGTTCATGCATTTTATTTTGAGGGGGAATCTATCGGTCTCTTTCGGATAGGATTATCATTGGCACCTTTACAGGATATTAAAGCGCGGATATACAGACGGATTACCTTTATCAGTCTCATACTTTTAATCATTGGTTTTATTTTACTCGCCCTCTTTCTTATCAGGCAAAATTTAAATATCACCCAGAAACAATACCAGACAGTTGAAACCTATTCTCGAAATATTATTGAAAATGTAAGCGATGGCATTATTGTTTTCAATAAAATAGGGCAAATAAGGATATTTAATCAATCAGCAGAAAAATTATTTAATTTTAAAGCGTCAAAGGTAGTTGGGAAACTGTTGCCAGAGATTTTTCCACCAGTGCTGGCTAAAGACATCCTTCGGAGTGCTTTTAGTATGCAAGAAATGAATTATGTAATGGGAGATATCAATCGAAATCTATTGATTTCTAAAAGTAGATATTTAGATGAGGAGGAAGAGTGGATCAATATTCTGGTCATCAGGGATTTAACGGATCAGAAACGTTTGGAGGCACAGATCCAACGACGGGAAAGACTGTCTGCACTGGGAGAATTGGCTTCCGGTGTGGCACATGAGATCAGGAATCCTTTAAATGCCATTGGAACCGTTATCCAACAACTTGATCGTGATTTTGAACCAAAATCTCTGAATACTGAGTATCATCAACTAACACAGCTGGTCTATCGGGAAGTAAAACGAATGAATCATACGATTGAAGATTTTCTGAAGTTTGCACGGCCATCTGCTCTCAATCCGGAAGAATTCTCTCTGAATGAGTTTGTTCAGGATATTCGAGATCAGTATGCTCCTTTAATGAAAGAGAAATCAATAGATTTTAAAATTGAGATAAAATGGAATGGAACGGTCCGATGGGATCGTTCCAAAATGAAGCAAGTATTTGTTAACCTGTTGCAAAATGCCCTTGATGTTCTGAATAGAAATAGACGTGTTTTTGTTTCTATCCTCAGGTTGGAGAAGGAAATTCTTCAAATAATATTTAATGATAACGGACCGGGAATTTCCGAAGAAGACCAGAAAAAAATATTCAACCTGTATTTTACCACAAAAGCCGGTGGAACTGGTATTGGATTAAGCATTGTCCAGCGTATTGTTGATCAGCATAATGGCATTATTTCACTGGAGAGTCAAGTTGGAAAAGGCACGCAATTTATAATACGAATTCCGATAGCTATTTAGAGAATTTTGTGTTTTTGTCTGATATTAACGACAAAACAGTTAAAAGACGGACTCCATGAAAAGACCAGAAGTTAGTGAATACCAACTTTATTTTGATAAATGTATTATTCTTATTCCTGACAGGAATATTTTCTGGCTGCTGAATGTTGAACGATGGTACTTTATACAGACATCAGAAAAAATGATTAAGAAAGAAGTGATGTAAAGATAATGAAGAGGGATTTACTAATGAGTCCTTTAAACATCTTGGTTATAGATGATGAAGAAGCACAATTGGAATCTCTGAAAGGATTTTTAGAGAGACGAAAATATCAGGTATATACAGCCTTAAATGGTAAGGATGGCTTCGAAATTGCGCAAAAGAACGCCATTGACCTGGTTTTAACAGATTATCGAATGCCGGAGTGGAATGGTCTGGTAGTGCTTCGCAAAATGAAAGAACTCAATCCGGATATTGATGTGGTTGTTATCACAGCTTTTGGTAGTTTAGAAGATGCAGTTGAAATCATGAAAGCTGGTGCATATGACTATTTAACTAAACCGATTGATCTGGATGAATTGGAAAATTTAATTGATCGTATCCGGGAAAGAAGGATGCTGGTTGCTGAGAATAAGCTTTTAAAACTTGAGTTAAAGGAAAAATTTAAATTTGAGTCCATCTTATCTCAGAGTGGTGAGATGGAAACTGTGTTAAATACCGCAGGACGAGTCGCCAATAGCAAGGCATCTGTTCTCCTTAGAGGTGAGAGTGGAACAGGAAAGGAGCTTATTGCCAGAGCGATTCATTTCGCCAGCCAACGCTATGATAAACCTTTTGTAGTAGTTAACGTGGCGGCGCTTTCAGAGAATTTAATTGAAAGTGAGTTGTTTGGACATGAAAAGGGAGCTTTTACCGGTGCAATTCAGCAGCGGAGCGGTAAATTTGAACAGGCTCATACCGGAACACTCTTTATTGATGAAGTGGGAGATATTCCCCTGCCAATCCAGGTGAAATTACTGCGCGCTATACAATTTGGGGAAGTTGAACGTATAGGGGGTGACCAACCGATAAAAGTAAATGTCCGGATAATAGCAGCTACCCATCAACCATTGGAAGAGATGATATCCCAGAAAAAATTCCGGGAAGATTTATTTTATCGCCTGAATGTGGTTACAATTCATATACCTTCGCTGCGGGAAAGAAAAAATGATATTTCCGCTTTAGTGGATCATTTTATAAAAAAATATGCCAAAGAGAATCAAAAAGATATCAAGGGTATCTCCCGTGAAGCAATAGACCAGCTGATAAAATATCAGTACCCTGGAAATGTACGTGAATTAGAAAATATTATTGAAAGAGCGGTAGTGATGTGCCGGGATGAATATATCTCTCAGCATGATTTACCTATACAAACCCAATTAGTGAATGAAAAATCAATTTTAGATCCTTATAATTTTGAGGAAGGATATGAGAAAAAAGTACGCGCTTTTGAGAAGGAAATGATCAGAAAAGCGCTGGAGCATACTGATGGTAACAAGAGTGCAGCAGCCAGATTGTTGAGTATCAGTGAGCGTCATCTGCGTTCTCGCCTGGAAAAATTGGACATGAAATGATCCATATCATTTTTCAGAAGTTATATACTATCGTCCAGCTAAGAATTTTTCTCGCTTGGTTAGCAAGATGATATTGAATCACCCAGTTTTCGACCGAAAGGATGAACAGTTCGACCATTTAGTCGAATTGTATGGTTTTTGAATGCAAACAAATTATTCATAAAATATATAATTACAATAATTTATAAAGTATTCAATTTTGCTGGCATTATATTTGTACTTTCATTTGTAAATATTTCAATGTCTAAATAAAGGAGTTTTCAAATGAAAAGTATCATTCAATTTTTATTTGTAACGATTTTTTTAGCTTTATCAGTTTCCATTGCTTTCTCTCAAAATGAAACTTCAAGTCAGGAGAAAAATAAGGAACAGCTGAAAACAAAGAATGCCGTTCAGATCAAAACCCAGGAAAAACAACAGGAGCAGGTAATCCAAAATAAACAGCAGATAATTCATGGGTTTCACTTTATTGACAATGATAAAGATGGTTATAATGATAATGCCCCGGATCATGATAACGATGGAATCCCCAATGGGCAGGATCCAGACTACCAGGGTGCCGGAAAGGGTCAAAAACAGCAGGGTTTTGTCGATAATGATGGGGATGGTATTGCCGATAATACCGGGCAGGGGAGAAGAGCCGGAAGAGGATATCGGTATGGTATTGGTAATGAAACCGGTAAATATCGTGTACAACCTTTAAATGGTCGGGGATATGGTGCCGGGGCTACTTCTGGCCAGTGTGACGGGACCGGTCCAAAAGGCAAAAGATATAACGGATCGAGATAATGAAAAGAACTCAGGATCTTGGAAGGAGAACCAATATACTTCAGGAAAATTGAAATGAAACACTTATCCAGACTGAATAAAACTTTACTTCTTTCCTTACTTACTCTCTTCATCTTATATAGTTTTGCTAACAGTCAGTGGTATTATTCCATGTATTTTGAGCAGGAGTATAATTCTAATCCTTTTGGTTTACCGGAAGCAGAAGAAGATTATATATCTCAACTTTCCATGGGCCTGAGGAAAGATTGGGATAAGGTTACCATGCAATATTACGGCAGTTATTTTAATTTCAAACAATATACTGTTCGAAATTTCTACTGGCAGCAATTTTATCTGGCTTATGCGGGTGAAGCCACTACCTGGAGTTTTATTGCCGAGAATAGAATTGATAAATCTGATTACAATATCTATGATTATGTTACAATCCGAGGTGGTTTCAGTCATCTGCTTACTTCTGAGAAATTTTTATGGCGCCTGAATGGTGGTCTGGCGATAAATACCTTTCATAACTTCTCGGAATTAAATAATGTACTCATGTCTGCTTCAACTTCACTGAATCGCTCTTTCTCAACACGGACAAGTATTATTGCTTCTGCAGCGTTTAATATGAAAACCTATTTAGACAAACAAACTGAAATTGTCCTGCCTGATGATACTCTGATGGTTACAGAAACCACTAATAATCTTGCTGCGGTTTACTCTGGAGGGGGAGGTGGAGGAATGGGACCTGGCCATGGTGATGGCGGACAGGATGGTTACTATTATTATTCTCCGGAAAGTGAAAATACATTGGTATCGCAATTTTTCTTCTCCCTTCGTCTGGCACAATCGATTACTAAATTTACCGGAATTGCCATGCAATTTCAGAATCGTACCAATCTTAACAAGTATGACAGGAGTGTTGCAGGTTTATATGGATATCTGGCGGAATCCCAGATATTTGATGATCCTATGGGATATCAGGGAAATTCTATCGGAGCTGAACTCACTCAATTATTTCCCTGGCAAATTTCTATAAAATCCGCTGCTTATTATCAGCAAAAAAATTATGTTTCACAGGGAATTTACTTGGATGAAGAAAATTTTGATCAGACAGTACTAAGGGAAGATCAATATAAAACATTTTGGATACTCTTAGAGAAACAATTTCCACTTGGTTCGTCTGAATATGCCAGTTTAAATCTCGAGCTCAATTACCAATGGATTGAAAACATTTCTAACAGTTACTGGTATGATTATCAAAGCCATTATATCTCGATAGGTTTACAATTAGATTTATAAATGAATTAATGGAAAGTATTATAAAAAAAGATAGAAAAAAAACCTTCAAAATTATTTAAATTTTAATAAGTAATGAAGGGGGGAAATAATCATGAAAAAAAACATTATATTCTTAATCTTTTTCTTATTTTTATGCAGCGTATCGATAGCCCAACAAAATGATTCTGATAAAACCGACAATAAGGAAGAAAAGAAGAAATCGGAAGTGAGTGAACAACAGCAGGAGAAAAAACAGGAACAGGAAAAAAAAGAAACCGCACAAAGTGAGCAAACCCAGATGCAGCAAGAGACAAAGTTGGAAGGATTTGTAGATATGGATGGTAATGGTATTGATGATCGCATTGAGGCCACTGGGAAGGGGAAGGGAAAAGGCAAAGGTGGTAAAGGAAAAATATCGCAAACCGATCAATTCATAGATCTTGACGGAGATGGTATTTGTGACGGAAAAGAATCTGCTATTGGTTTGAGAAAGGTATACCGTAAGCGTAAAGGACATCAGGGAGGAAAATAAAGTTATACCTTATTGTGAAGAAAGTTCTCCTATAAAACCCACCTAAAAGTTATTTAATTTTTAAAGTTTATTTATTGTATCCGACCATTATTTATATTTTAAAGGGAAATTTATTAAATCCATACGAACTGTTCAGATATAAACTGGAGCTTAGCTATGAAATATCATCTTGAGACGGATATCGTACATGGTGTACATCAGTCAGATCCACACACAGGGGCATTATCTATGCCAATTTATCAGACATCTACTTTTGTTTTTAAAGATGCTGAGCAGGGTGCCCGACGCTTCAAGGGAAAAGAAGCCGGTTATATTTATTCAAGATTAGGGAATCCTAATAATGAGATTCTCGGGAAGAAAATGGCTGTACTGGAAAATTGTGAGGCAGGAATGGCAGTTGCTTCAGGGATGGCAGCGGTAGCAAATGTGATTTTTGCAACTGCCCAGGGAGGTGATCACATCATTGTGGATGATACAGTTTATGGTGGTACTCACTATCTGGTGGAAGATGAAATACGTCGGGTAGGGATTCAAGTTACCCGGGTGGATGCCGCTGATTCTCAAAATGTGGCAGATGCCATACAGTCAAACACCAAATTAGTCCTTATTGAGACACCAGCAAATCCTACTTTAAAAATTATCGATATTGCTGAAGTGGTGGATGTTGCCCATCAGAGTAAAGTAATAGTAGCCGTGGACAATACTTTTCTATCACCTTTTTACCAGCAACCAAAAGATTGCGGAGCTGATATAGTACTGCATTCTGCTACCAAATTTATTGGTGGACACGGGGACGTTGTTGCTGGAATCGTGGTAGGAAGTAAAGATTTTATTGTAAAAGCTTTTAAAATATCGACCCATTATGGCTGGAATTTAGATCCGTTTGCTGCCTGGTTATTGTTGAGGGGGCTTAAGACATTGGCCCTGCGAGTGCAGAGGAGTGCTGAAAATGCTCACAAGATTGCGGAATGGCTGGAATCCCATCCCGCTGTTGATCGTGTTTTTTATCCTTTTTTAAAATCCCATCCCCAATATGAGTTAGCCAGAAAGCAACAAAAGGGTGGAGGAGCTGTTATTGCTTTTGAATTAAAAGGTGGGTATGAAGCTGGAAAATCTTTGATGGATGCGGTAAAATTATGTACCTTGGCAGTGAGTCTGGGTGATTGTGATACCTTGATCCAACATCCTGCCTCAATGACCCACGCCGGGATGAGTAAAGAAGCCCTGAAAGAAGCCCATATCAGTCCGGGATTGGTGAGAATATCAATTGGAATTGAACATGTGGATGATTTAATTCGGGATCTTGATCAGGCATTGAGAAAATTTTAATTCAATAATTCTATCAATAAAAAGTGCCCAAATTTTCATCCAGGCACTTTTTTCATTTCTATCAGATGTTTCACTAGAATTAATTTTTGTTTTTATCAGGTTCCTGGGGTGCCAGGAATCTGTTATAAAGCAATAAAGCGATGATGGTCGCTACTCCGATTAAACTGAAAACCAACCAAAGCGTTTTTGGTTGATTTAAATTATCGACAAAATGGACATATAATTTTGCACCCATAATACCACCAATTGAACTTCCAAATACCCCATATAGAAATAGATAACCCATATACATTGCTTTACGGTCTGTTGGTGCAATGAGTCCTATATAACTGATGAATTTGGGATGTGCAGTCATCTCGCCAACTGAAAAAAGGATGATACCCAGCACAAAAATCCATATACCGGCTGAGATGGCGAGGATGGCCATACCGATAGTGGCGATCCCAATACCAGTAATCATAGTTGGTAAGGCTTTGGTGCGCTTTACCACATTCGAGACGATTAATTGTAGTAAAATAATGGTACCTGCATTAATCACTGTCACATGTTCTACATCGAAAAACCAGTTGATGTTAATACTGAATATTCCAAGAAAACTGTTAATGGACTTGTTCAATGATGTAGCATCCACATAAGCCTGGACATACCATAAAACGGAGTCGAACATTTGAAAATAAAGAATCCAAAAACCTGAATAGAGGAATATCATTAGTAGAAATTTGGCATGATCTTTAAATTTATCTGTATCTGATTTGTCTATAATAAAAAGAGAAGTGACTGTGATATAAATGACATATGAAACAATTCTTCCCAACATAGTTAATCCCGGTAGAAACCATAGGATTAATCCGATTGCCGTAACAATGAAAAATGGCACAGCGTAATTATGGGATTCGGTGTTACGGGAAGTAATTTCTTCATTTTTCTTCTTGCTATAGTAAATAATCCCCAGAGCAGCGATAATGAGTCCGATAACATACAAAATAAAAAATGACCTGGATTTACTTTGCGTATATAAATCTTCCAGCTCATCACGACTAAATCCTGTCAATATATCATACCGACCTAAACCAGCGTATAAATCTGTTTTATACTCATTGAATAAACCATATTTGTTCAATAGGATTTTATAGGAATTGAAGGTTTCTTGGGTTATCAGATATTCCTTTTGTCCTGTTTTTCCATAGGATAAGGATAATTCTACCTTTTTGTCTGATTTTTCAATAAAATTCTGCAGATCTGCTTCAGTTAGGGATGTTAAATGAGGGTACTGCCTGAGAGAATCCAGTAGTTGAGCAGAAAAATGCGATAAATTCTGGGGTTTATAGATGATTAATTCAACCTCACTGGAATCTTTAGTCAAAGGAGAAAGACTAAATGATTCAAGTGCCAGCATATTACGATCGACTTCAAAGATTACAGTCGTAGAATTCACTTTGATACCAATACGGGCATATTTCCCGACCGCAACTGGTGTTTTCAGATAACTGCTTAACGAATAGCCAAATATGAATATCAGTATCATACTGATAACTAATCGGCTGGTTTTGGAAGATTGCATCTTATTGAAAAGTAATACCACCGGACTGTAAATAATTTCAAAAGCATTTGCCAGTGTTTGGATCAGGTTTGTTTCTTTAGATTTATGGGTGTTGGTCCTTTTAACAGGTTCTTTATAGAAGAAAAATGTTGGAATCAGCATACTGGCGGTCCCAATAGCGGAAGCGATGATAACGTAACTCCAATCCATTCTCTTTAGAATTGGGACCAGAATGAGTGGAAAAAGAAAGGCTCCTAAGTTTATGGACCAGTAATATATGCCAAAGCCCAGAGTGCTGTTCGATTCGTCAGTTACCCGGGCAATAGAGCCGGAAATAATTGGTTTGAATGCTCCTGCGCCAAAACCCATCACAACAAGGGCACCAAAAACCAGAGCGTAACTGGTGGCCTGGGCAGTAAGGAAATAACCCAAACCCAATAAAGAAAAGGCAATCATCAACATTTTCCGATATCCGAATCGATCTGCCAGTGCTCCGCTTATAATAGGAAGAAAGTAAAGGAGTGGTTGAATTGTGCCTTTTATGATACCGACACTTTCCTTAGCGAAATGCAGGTTTTCAGTCAAATATACCGATAGAATACTCATCATTCCATAATAAGAACCTCTTTCAAAAAATTCGAATACAATAACTAACCAGAAAACGGCGGGGAATTTGGTTTTATTCTGCTGATTCATAGGATCCTTTCAATTAAATATGAATAAATTTCTGCAAAAATAATAATATCTTTGAGTACAATGCAAAGCCCAAATTAAGTTAAAGGGATAAAATTCAGTTTTCTCTGGATTTTAGCAGAATTGGATGTAAATTCCATAGCCGACAAGAGAGGTAAAATCAGGAAGATTATAGCTAAGATCATCAGATAGATGGGTATGTCAGTCACTTTTTTCTGAATTTAGGCATGTTTTTTAGCTCAGAAAAAAGCAAAATTTTAAATTTTGATTAAAATACAAATTGTCATTATTTTAGTTCTGATAAACTGAAAATGGAATATATCCTTGTTTGAAATTACCATAATTATTATATCACTTATTCTCACCTTTTACTTTTCGGGAACAGAGACGGCTTTCATCTCGGTGAATAGAGTTCGCATCGAGCTATGGCGTCGTCAGGGAAGTAAGATGGCTGAGATAATTGCAAATTTTTTAAAAAAACCTGAAAAATTCATTTACACCACGCTGGTTGGAAATAATTTGGCAAATATAACTTTTGCTTCTTTTGCCACCATATATTTTCATCGATTTTTAGATGAAAAAGTAACTTGGCTACTCATTACCTTTGTAACAATCCTGTGGGGAGAAATAATTCCTAAAACGCTCTTTCGCAGTCTGGCAGACTGGTTCATTCGAAAAATTGCTCTGGTATTATTGATTTTTTATTACATATTTCAACCAATAATATGGATTGTAAGTTATATTAGTGGACTCATATTAAGATTCTTTCATCATTCTAAAGAAGAACTACTCATATTCTTTTCCAAGAAGGATATTGAGTTGTTGATCAGACAGAGTCAAAGCAATATCAATCTGGAAGAAATAGAAAATCTTTTTTTATCCCGTTTGCTGGAATTAAAGACTTTGCATGTACGGGATGCCATGATCCCACGAACTGAAATTGTAGCTATTGAAGAAAGAGCGAGTATGAGTGAAATTATTCGAATATTTGAGAAATCAGGATTTACTAAAATTCCAGTATATCGGGAAAATCTTGATAATATTATAGGAGTGGTATTTTTAAAGGATTTATTTCTTGAACCAGAATCACTGGATAAAATGGTGCGAGAGGTTATGTTTGTCCCGGATACCAAAAAGAGTCTCCAGTTACTCAGAGAGTTCAGGCAAGAGAACGCTTCCATGGCGATTGTATTTGACGAGTATGGTGGTACAGCCGGGTTGGTTACTACGGAAGATCTTATTGAAGAGCTGGTGGGTGAGATTATTGATGAATTTGATGCCACTCAGATTCTGCTAAGAAAGATCAAAGAAAATATATACAGTGTCAATGCCCGTATCGAACCGGGACAACTGAAACAAGAGTTAGGGATTGAGATTCCGGAGGGAGATTATGATACCCTGGCCGGTTTTATTCTTGATCATTTAGGACATATTCCCAAAAGAGAAGAATCATTCGAATATAACGGGAATAAATTTATTATTACCCGGGCATCCAGAAGAAAAGTGGATTGGGTTCGTATCATTTTATCGTAATATGAAATTGTGTCAACTTTTTAGAGTCTCCTGTTTTTAAATTTTTAGTATTTGTCAGACTGAAAAGAACAATTGATTCTATGCTCTGGTTTTGTTAATAAGAAATAACAGAAATCCCAAGAACCTGGTAATATTCCCTGAAATGTAAATTTATATTTATTACCAGAATTTGAAAAAATTTATCTTGATTTATAAATCGCAATTATATAGACCCACCATATCAACCCTCTAAATTAAGAAATATTGCGGGATATAATAATTTTATACCCAAATGGATCTTGATTCTTTTCTGCAATCTACCTATCCTTTAAATGAATCCTCTTTCCTGAAAATTATCATGCAGTTAATCATATTATATGATATCAGAAAACTCTGTCAGAAGTTTTATTTGGTTCAACTATTCAATGATAAGCAGGAGTGACTCATGCAGATAGAAATATGAATTTTGCATCATTAATATTCCATATTTCTTTAATAAACAATATGATAAAAAATTTAATATACAGTGAACGCAAGTACCCGCCTAAAATTTTGTCATTATGGATTTTACCTCTCTAGTAATAATAATAACAGTATCTTACACTATTTTTTATTGAATTTCACATGCAAAATTATTTGCATATTGACTGGAATTCTTATTGGTAAATGCAATAAAAACAATGTACTCCTGCTCAGGCATGAATATTGTAAAGAAAGATATCAGCATATCCTAAGAAAAGTTATAAAAAGTCATGTTGAAAATCAGTGGTACCACAGGGTGCTGCCGCTCATTAGTTAATGGGTGAGTACCTGATAGATTTTTATATATGACTAATGATGGAGCAATTACAGTGAGTTGGAAATCAATCATCTCTTTTTGCGATGAGATCAAAAAAATGAAGAGTTACTCGGGAGGACTAATGAGAGGTCGGCAGCACCTACTTTTTTTATGAGAGTTATGATGAAAGTGATATACATGATAGAGGGCTGGCGGGTTGTTATATCAAAGGTAGCATCGCGAGGGTAATAAGTGAAACAGGACTTACCTGTTCAATAAAGTGCCAAACCTTTTGCGGCAGGAGCAAAAGATTTAGCACCCCCCGATATCCTTTATAGTTATTGATTTTCGCTGAATTTCCCCTCCGGTATTCAAAATTTTAGTGCCAAATCTTTCGCACCTTCTATCGATCATGCTATCAAAAAGCCCGATAAAATAAGGATTTGTAATTCTGATATAATAATTAACACTAAAGAGTACAGGAGTGAGTTGATGATTATTCTGTTTGATGAGTGAACAGCCATTGAGATTGCATTAATTATCACCAGGTAAAAGTAGGGCGCATATGAGCAATTTCATATCTCCAGATTATTACTTAATAATTTCTTTCACAAGACCACATTATTCTGAATGGGAATATTATGAACCTCAATTACAACTTGTTTTGTTTTACTCGAATCCTTTGTTCGATATTTTACTGAATTATTTGTACAAACCGGGATGAGTATAAAAGGGATGTAAAGGAAAAGATGAAAGATGAATAAAATAAGAAATGTATCTTTACTTTTTGAATTTGAGTTGTTCATACCATAAAAGTAACCAGCTCACAAATGTTGTGTCATTAGGTAAAAATTTATATCAAGGAGAAACACCATGCGACAGTTTAAATTGTATCTGATATTGTTTATCATTTGTTCTTTTGTATCCGTTCATAGACTTTCCTCACAGACTTTACCCAAACTCCCGGAGCCCAATTCCCTTGGAAGAACAGGCCAGCTAAGTCTTTTAGAATCGATTGAAATAAATGGTGAGGATTTCAGTGGTGAATCCCAGTTCACCGGAGATGTGTCATTTCCGGTCTCCCTTGCGACCATGGGAGCAATAGAGGTGCAACTGCAATATAACAGCAACATTCACAAGCAACTGCGAGGAGACAACAATGTTACACCCACCGGATGGGTTGGTTTAGGGTGGACCATGGAGGTTGGGTCCATTGTGGCCGAGATCAATAACACACCCGAAGTCTGGGATGATAAATATTTTTATCAGGATAAAGATGGGAGTTCGGAAATTATCCA
>Ga0209427_10006367_pt1 | contig 13479 bp, 11 predicted proteins | sample DeeMarSWOR136_30_FD_187465 | JGI IMG/M metagenome (GOLD analysis project Ga0209427, IMG submission 187465) | Marine sediment microbial communities from White Oak River estuary, North Carolina - WOR-1-36_30 (SPAdes) (version 2) | ecosystem: Environmental > Aquatic > Marine > Intertidal zone >... | reverse complement strand
CCGCCACCCCCGTCACATCCGTCGTCCGAAAATAAAACTGAGGCCGATACCCATTAAAAAAAGGCGTATGCCGACCCCCCTCCTCCTTCGTCAAAATATACGTCTCCGCCTTAAACTTCCGATGCGGCGTAATCGCCCCAGGCTTCGACACCACCTGCCCCCGCTCCACCTCCTCACGCTTCACCCCTCGAAGAAGGACCCCAATGTTGTCTCCCGCCTGACCCTGATCCAACGTCTTACGAAACATCTCCACCCCCGTACAAACCGTCTTCGACGTCGGCCGTATCCCTACCACCTCCACCTCATCTCCCACCTTGATCACCCCACGCTCCACACGCCCCGTCACCACCGTCCCACGACCCGATATGGAAAATACATCCTCAACCGGCATCAAAAAAGGCTTGTCAATATCCCGAACCGGCTCCGGTATATACGTGTCCACCGCATCCATCAACTTCCATACCCCACTACACCACTGACAATCCGGCTTCCCACACCCACACTCCAACGCCTTGAGCGCACTACCCCGTATCACCGGCGTCTGATCCCCAGGAAAATCATACCCGCTGAGCAACTCCCGCACCTCCAACTCCACCAAATCCAATAACTCCGGATCATCCACCATGTCCACCTTGTTCAAAAATACCACAATATAAGGCACCCGCACCTGCTTCGCCAATAACACATGCTCCCGCGTCTGAGGCATCGGCCCATCGGCCGCCGAAACCACTAAAATCGTCCCATCCATCTGCGCCGCACCCGTAATCATATTCTTGATATAGTCCGCATGCCCCGGACAATCAATGTGCGCATAATGACGCTTCGACGTCTCATACTCCACATGCGCAATCGCAATCGTCAACCCCCGCTCCTTCTCCTCCGGCGCCTTGTCAATCTGATCAAACGCCATATACTGCGCCAACCCCTTATTCGCCAAAATCTTCGTAATCGCCGACGTCAACGTCGTCTTCCCATGATCCACATGCCCAATCGTCCCCACATTCACATGCGGCTTCGTCCTCTCAAACTTCGGCTTCGACATGGCTCAAACCCTCCTTTGCATGTTTGGGGTGCCCTCAGGTGACCCCCTTCCGTTGAGAAAGGATTTCCTCACCCAGGGAGGGTGGCACCGGACTATAATAGGAAAATCGGAGCGTGAACGTTGCCCTCCCTTGGGTAAGGGACCGAAGGTCGGTTGCGTATCCGAACATGTTGGCTAAGGGAACTTTTCCAGCAATCACATTCGTTCCCCCCCGATATTCTACTCTTGTAGTCTTGCCTCTCCTGGCGGTAAGATCACTCACCACCTGTCCCGTAAACTCATCGGGCGTGATGATCTCGATGGACATCAAGGGTTCGAGGAGAAGGGGATGGGCCTTCCGGGCTCCTTCTCTGAAACCGATAGAGCCAGCAATTTTGAAGGCTATTTCAGAAGAGTCGACTTCATGATAAGATCCGTCGAAGAGGGTAACTTTGAGATCGACCATAGGATATCCTCCAAGAACCCCCTTCTCCATGGCTTCCATCACACCCTTTTGGACGGCCGGGATGTATTCCCGAGGAATGGTTCCACCCACGATCCGATTGACGAATTCGAAGCCTTTCCCTGATGCCTGAGGTTCCAGGGTCAACCAGACGTGACCGTACTGTCCTTTTCCTCCTGACTGGCGCACAAATCGGCCTTCAGATTTTACGGTCTTCGTAATTGTTTCTCGATAGGCCACCTGAGGCCTCCCAACCCTGGCCTCCACTTTGAACTCTCTTAAGAGTCGGTCCACAATAATCTCGAGATGGAGTTCCCCCATGCCAGAGAGGATTGTTTGGCCGGTTTCCTCATCCGTCTTCACCTTGAAAGAAGGGTCTTCGAGGGCCAATTTTTGAAGGGATATCCCCAGCTTTTCAAGATCTCCCTTCGTTTTAGGCTCAATGGCAATAGACATGACGGGTTGGGGGAAGTGCATCGATTCGAGAATGATAGGCTGTTTCTCGCTGCAGATGGTATCTCCGGTCGTCGTATATTTGAGCCCCACAGCAGCAAAGATATCCCCTGCTGAAACCTCGAGGATCTCCTCTCGCTTGTTGGCATGCATTTTAACAAGACGTCCGATGCGTTCCTTTTTTCCCTTAGTAGGATTAAAAACCGAATCCCCAGACTTGAGAGATCCTGAATAGATCCGGAAGAAGGTCAGCTGCCCGGTATAGGGATCGTTCATAATTTTGAAGGCTAATGCCGATAAAGGATGTCCATTGTTTGCAGCAAAGGCTAGCTCCTGACCTTGAAGGTTCGCTCCCTTTACAGGCGGGATATCGAGAGGGGAGGGGAGATAATCTATGATGGCATCGAGGAGAGGTTGAATCCCCTTATTGCGGAAAGCGGCTCCGCAAAGAACAGGGGTTCCTTTTAATTGGAGCGTGACATTTCGGATAGCCTGCTTTAATTCTGATTCAGAGATCTCCATACCCTCGACAAACTTCTCCATCATGGGTTCATGACGCTCGGCCAATCGCTCAATTAGAATCTCCCTCTGTTTGTGGACCTCTGTGAGGTAGGGGGCTGGGATCTCCACGACATCGAAACGGGTACCGAGGCTGCGGGGGTCGTAAAGGATGGCCTTTCTGGCGATGAGATCGATGACCCCCTGAAAATCCTCTTCCTTCCCTATAGGCAGTTGGAGAGGAAGAGGGGTTGTCTTGAGACGATCCGCCATCATCTGAAGACATCCTTGGAAGTCAGCTCCTGTTCGATCCATCTTATTAATGAAGGCGATTCGGGGGATCCGATACTTATCGGCCTGTCTCCAAACCGTTTCAGATTGGGGTTCTACCCCGCCTACGGAACAGAAGACCGCAATAGCTCCATCCAGGACGCGCAATGATCGTTCCACCTCAATCGTGAAATCGACATGACCGGGGGTATCAATGATATTTATCCGGTTTTCTCTCCAGAAACAGGTCGTGGCAGCAGAGGTGATCGTAATTCCTCTCTCCTTTTCCTGCTCCATCCAATCCATGGTCGCAGAGCCCTCATCGACCTCTCCTATCTTATGGGTAACGCCGGTGTAGTAGAGGATTCGCTCTGTGGTAGTCGTCTTTCCCGCATCGATGTGAGCCATGATGCCGATGTTTCGTGTGTGTTCTTTTGAGGTATTGGTTAAATCTGTCACAGAAAACCTCTTACCTTTATCTGAAATAATGGAATATTGGGAAGTCAGCAAATAATTTTTCTTCTTGTCTAAATCCGTCATTCCAGCACTCCAGTTTTCCAATATTCCAACCTTTACCTTACCATCGATAATGGGCAAAGGCCTTATTGGCCTCAGCCATTTTGTGTGTATCCTCTCTTTTCTTGATGGCCGCTCCTCGATTATTGGCTGCGTCGATCAATTCTCCTGCAAGCTTTTCCTCCATCGTCTTCTCTGAACGCTGTTTGGCATAGCCGATGATCCATCGGATCGCCAAAGCGTTTTTTCTTGAGGATCTCACTTCCACTGGAACTTGATAAGTTGCTCCTCCAACCCTCCTGGGCCTGACCTCAATCAATGGCTTCACATTGTCCATCGCCTGTTTGAAGGTCTTGGTTGGATCTGAATGGGTCTTCTCCCTAATAATGTTCAGGGAGCCATAGAAAATTCGTTCGGCCAAACTCTTTTTCCCACGACGCATGATCCCATTGATAAATTTGGCAATCAGCGTATCATGATATTTGGGGTCCGGTAAGATCTCTCTTTTCTTCACTTCTCTTTTTCTGGGCATAAAAGTTCCTTCCTTCTGCTTTTTCTCGGTTTTAGAAGAGAAGTTTTCTTATTTGGGTTTCTTGGCTCCGTATTTAGAACGGCCTTGTTTTCGGTCTTGAACGCCTACTGAATCCAAGGTGCCACGGATGATGTGATACCGAACTCCTGGAAGGTCTTTCACCCTTCCCCCGCGGATGAGAACAACGGAATGTTCTTGGAGATTGTGACCAATTCCCGGAATATAGGTAGTCACTTCGATTCCGTTCGTCAATCTCACTCGGGCAACCTTTCGAAGGGCGGAATTAGGTTTCTTGGGAGTAGTTGTATAGACTCGTATGCAAACCCCTCTTTTCTGGGGAGATCCTGTAAGAGCAGGGGCAGAAGTCTTGCTCTTGATCCCTTTCCTTCCCCCTCGGACAAGTTGGTTAATCGTTGGCATTTCTCCCTCTCATTTCGGCAAACATTAATTATTTCAGTAAGTTAATAAGTAGAAAAACAGCAGAAATCTGAATACGCAAAAACTTTTAATATTTATCAGATTTTAATCGATTTGTCAAATATTTTTTTAATCTTGTCAAGCCAATTTAGAAATGTCCTATTCTTACCAAAGTAGAAATGTCCTGTTTTCAGTTCTTAGAGTCTATGGGTTTGCCTCGTTCATATTTATGACTCCCAAACTTGAAATTCCACCTCCAGGGGTGATGGGGTGGAGGAGGCATAGGAGGTTTCTTCACTCTCACTACTGGAGGTTCTTTGTTCTCTCTGAGAGGCCTCACCGTTATCTCTTTAAATCTCAGTGGCCGATCTCGATAGGTGATCACCATAGACCCATCGAGTCGATCCTGAACCATGACCTTTGAAACCTTCACATGATCCTCTATCTGATAGAGCTTGTGGTTGTGAGCCACGGTGAAGTCATTCCGCAGGGTTCTCTCTGTCTTGATACATAAAATCTTATCCAGGTCCATCCCTTGGGCTAAAGGTCTATGAAGATTGTCCCTTCCCACGGAGCTCAGAGAGAACCTCCTATTATAGAGGGGAAGATACTCCTCTAAGAAGTGATTCCCTTCTTCAAAAGTCCTTATCCCCCTGAGACGCATCTCTTTCACCAGTCTGTCCTGAAGCGTCCCAAAGAGCCGCTCGATCCTGCCTTTGGCCTGGGGAGAATTGGCATGAACCACCTCCACCCCAAGCTCTTTCAATGCCCTTTCAAACTCACTCAGGGGCTTCACGTCATTCAATTCATCCTGAATCGTTGGCTTGGCTGTCGATTTATAGGTTGTGTGCCTATCCAGATACACACTCATCGGTAACCCATACTTCTTGATGTAACGCTTGAAACTGTCCATCGCAGGAACTATCCCTTCATACCCATAGAACCTTCCAAATGCCCTTCCCGTAGCATCGTCGATATAACCCATGAGCACACTGTAAGGACCTCTCCCCTCAAACCAATCGTGATGGGATCCGTCCATCTGGATCATCTCTCCAGCATGCTCTTTACGTTGCCTCCATTGACGATGCCCCCGATGCTTACGGGCTTTCTTCCAATCCCCCGACTCCAGGAGCCACCTCCGTAACGTCTCATCACTGATCTCTATCCTATCCCTTTCCAAAAGCTTCTCTGAAGCCAGGGTCGGACCAAAATCCTTGTACTGGGCCCGGTAGAGCTTGATGACCCTGTCTTTTATCTTATCCGCTATCCTCCGATTCGATGGCCTCCCTCTGGACTTGTGAATAACCCCTCTGTCCCCTTCACTCCTGATCCGCTTGACGATCCTTCGAATTTGCCTGTCGCTCACGGAAAGAATCTCTGCTGCCTCTACCTGCTTGATCACCCTCTCCAAGACCTTCTGGATCACGTGTAACCGCTTTAACTCCCCCTGACACACCATGATCATGTCCTCTGCTGCCATCCTGCCCTCCTCTGTAAAAGAGCATTATGGCACTTTCAAAACAGGACATTTCTATTTTGGCCAAATAGGACATTATCATTTTGGGATTACATCTCTATTATTTGACATGTTATGATATTTTACAATATGATTCGGTTATTAAATGGAGCAGAAAAGTTTAAATCCTCTTAATTCATAACTTTCTGACTAAGTCAAAAAAATTTTCACCTGGGGGTAAAGACAAATGACGATAAGACGACAGGATGAGATCCTTACGGAATCGATTTCCACCCAAGAGCTTGAGAGGAGATGGAAAGAGACCAGAAAGAAGATGGAGGAACAGGCCATCGACTTTCTGGTAATGCAAAACGACAACGAATGGTTAGGGGGATATGTGCGTTGGTTTACAGATGTGCCAGCGAGAAATGCCTATCCCATGACCGTGATCTTCCCAATCGATGACGAGATGACAACGATCACGGTGGGCGGGAAGCCACCTGGAGATCTCGGTCCCCCCGCCTGGACGATGAGAGGGGTGAAGAAGAGACTGACAGCCCCTTACTTTAGGACTCTGATGTATAGCAATGCCTATGACGGAGAATTAGCTGTGGAAGTTCTGAAGAGCAAGAGAAAGGGGAAGATCGGTATCGTTGGAAAGGGGATGATGTCCGTGGCTTTCTACGAACATCTGAGAAAGAACCTTCCTGAAGCAACCTTCGTGGAAACGACCGACCTCATCGACCAGATCAAAGCGATCAAGAGTGAAGAGGAGGTCCATTTCATTAAAAAGACTGTGTCCTTGCAGGACGAAGCCATGGAGTATGCAAAGAAAGTGATCCGACCCGGCAGGAAGGATTTCGAAATCATTGCCGACATGGTCCATAAGGTCACCGAGCTGGGGAGCGAAGAACAGTTGGTCATAGGAGGTTCTGGACCTCCAGGAATCCCTGTGCCCATGCGTAAGCGACACTATCAAAACCGCGTGGTCGAGGAAGGAGATCAATTTACCCTCATGATCGAGGTCAATGGCCCGGGAGGCATGTATGCAGAAATCGGAAGAATTTTCTGCATAGGGAAAGTATCCTCAGAGTTAGAAGAAGCCTTTGAAATAGCAAAGGAGACACAGAAGGTTACCTTAAACTTCCTGAAACCTGGGGCAGATCCTGCAGAGATCTGGCAGGCCAATAATGATTTTTTGGTCAGAAGAGGTTTTCCACCCGAAACCCGGCTTTATGCCCATGGCCAGGGATACGATCTGGTCGAGCGACCTGCCATTCGTGACGATGAACCGATGAAATTGAAGGCTGGGATGAACATAACCGTCCATCCCATTATCGGAACGGAGCGGGTGTGGGTCTGGATCTGTGATAATTATCTCATCAAGGAGTCAGGAATGTGCGAACCCCTACATAAAACGCCCAAAGAAATCTTTGTGGTATAGGGCAGTTAAGAAAACATGACGAGAGAAATTCTGGGGCATCAATGCCTTTGCGGAAAGGGGCTAATTGGTTGGTGTGGAAGGAATAACGGAACCTCCTGCCAATAAAGAAGCCAAGCAGAGTCATCGATTTCTCACTTTCTCTTAGAAGTTTTTAGACACCACTTTATCAATGAATAATTTCTTTTTTCAAAACCTTATAAAGGATATGATTTTATCATTGAAGGGAGTATGAATACGAAAACGATTCTCGTTGTCGAGGACGAAAAGGACATCGTTGACCTGATTGCTTACCACTTAGGGCAATCCGGGTTCTCCGTTCTCTCGGCACCGGATGGCCCTTCAGGGTTGGAACTGGCCAGAAAGAAACGGCCAGGCCTTGTCATCCTGGATCTGATGCTTCCTGGAATGGATGGAAAGGATATTTGCAGGTCTCTCAAATCGAATCCTGCCACGCAATCAATCCCTATCCTCATGCTCACTGCAAAGACGGAGGAAGTGGACCGGGTCATTGGATTTGAGTTGGGAGCCGATGACTATGTGACCAAGCCTTTCAGCCCACGAGAATTGGTCTTAAGGGTAAAGGCCATCCTTCGGAGGAAAGAGGCCCCTGAAGAAGGGGAGAAGATCATTCAGATTGGTGATTTGTCCATTAATATTGAACGGCATCATGTTTCCGTAAGAAAGTATCCTGTTCGCTTAACCTCCACAGAGTTTAAACTTATTGTCGAATTGGTATCAAGAAGAGGCAGAGTCCAAACCCGGGAGCATCTCCTCGATAAGGTCTGGGGGTACACCTACGAAGGTTATGCGAGGACAGTGGATACACATATCCGGCGGCTCCGGGAAAAACTCGGTCCTATTGGAGCCAATATTGAGACGATAAGAGGAGTGGGTTACCGATTTCGAGAGGAAAAAGAATGAGACTCCGATTTCAATGGAAATGGATGATGTTATTCATCTCTCTCCCACTTCTTCTGCTCGTCATTCAGGGATATTGCACTCATTTTCTGAGAAAATCACTCCTCCTTTCTTCTTTTATTGGACTTCTGGTCATTATTCCCCTCACCTATTTGTTCGCCCGGTTTTTGAGCCAGCCAATCATCGAAATGACTCAGAAGGCAATCCAAATGGCATCAGGCAGTCGCCATCAGGAGATTCAGGTAACCCACGAGGATGAACTTGAAAGGCTGTCAAAAGCAATAGACGCGATGGGCATTGAACTCAGAAAAAAGATTGAAGAGATCTCGGAAGAAAAGGATTATCTCCAGACCATTCTCAAAGGAATGATGGAGGGTGTTCTCGTGGTGGATGGGAGGGGTCGAATTTTAACGGTGAACGATGCTCTCCGAATTCTATTATCCATCCCCTCAAATGTGGCAGATAGAATGCCATTAGAGATCATCCGTAATGCTGAGCTGGAAGATGCAATTCTAAAAGTCATTCAGGAAGGGAAGAGCACAGCTTTTGAATTGAGCCTTCCTTCCGCGGGTGGGAAGACATTCGAGGTCAATGTCGTAGGTATTTTTCCGTCTCCTCAAGGAACGGAAAAGGAAGGCGAAGAGATGAGAGGTGCGATTGCCGTTTTTCACGATATCACCCGACTGAAGGAATTAGAAAAGGTCCGTCAAGACTTTGTTGCCAATGTCTCCCATGAGCTACGAACGCCTCTGACCACGATCAAAGGATATGCAGAAACACTCCTAGAAGGCGCTCTCAGGGAGGAGGTGGCGTTTCAGTTTGTTCAGGTAATTAAGAGACATACAGATCGACTTGCTAAGATTGTTGAAGACCTCTTGACGCTCTCAAAGATCGAATCGAAAGAATTTCGTTTAGCGTTGGAAAACCTCTCCATCCCGGAGTTAATTCGAGACGCACTCGATTTCGTTAAGGAGGCGGCGGATAAGAAAAAGATATCCATCCTGCAAAAGGAACCCGACCCTGTGCTGATGGCTGAGGCTGACCGGAGTTACTTAGAGCAGGTCCTGATCAATCTCCTGGATAACGCCATCAAATATGGCCGTGAGGGGGGAAAGGCGATCATCTCCTCCGGCCTTAATGATCAAAAGGAGATCCAGATCTCCGTTCAGGACGATGGGATTGGAATCCCGAGGGAGGACCTTCCGAGAATATTTGAGCGGTTCTATCGTGTGGACAAAGGCAGGTCTCAGGAATTGGGCGGAACGGGTCTTGGCCTCTCCATTGTCAAGCACATAGTTCAGGCTCACGGGGGAAGAATCTGGGCTGAGAGCAACCCGGGAGGGGGGTCCACTTTCTACTTTACCTTGCCCAAACACAGAAAATGACGTGACCTTACCCGTCTTCCGTGTCCGTCACCTTCCATCAAACCATACCAGCTTTTACGTAACCCAATACTCCATTTCTCCAATACTTCATTACTCCATTGCGTCACTACTCCATTACTACGTTTTTTCTTAAAGATCACTTAGTGATTTTTCAACCTTTGGCAGATCAGACTCTGCAATATGAACGAGAAAGGTTGCTTCCTTTTCCTCTTCCATAGCTGAGCCGTAGATGTAATCAATGTTCACCTTGGCCTCGCCGAGCCTTTTAGCCACTCTGCCAAGCATACCGGGTTGATTCACCAGTTTGAATACTAATATGGGTTCGGTATCGATCAGATGATTGGCATCGAGTAGGACCTTTTCGGCCGCTTCAGGCTTATCGACATAGAGTCGAATTAAAGAGTAGTCAGCGGAATCTTTTAGAATCCCACGGTAACTTTCTGCGAGCGCAATCCTCCGTCCCGTCTTCTCTCTCATATTGTAAAGTTCTTTGACGGAATCTTTTGCATTCTGAATGCTCATGGCAAGAATGTTGACGTTGGCGGCTTTTAGAATATCACAAAGTTTCGCCAGTTCCCCTGGAGCATTCGTCAGAATTACTGAAATTTGCGTTTTCTTTTCCATGGACCCTTCTCCTCCTTTTCAGAGATGAAAATCGATTGATATCGCAAGATAACAAATCCTTCCTCAAGAGGTCAAGGGTGGTTTTTTCCCTTCTCTCTTCGTTGATTCGTTTGAGGTAGGTCAGATAAACCTCTTTGACACAAAAATTTCGTTTTTTTGACATATTTCTGTCACATTCGTGTTTTATCTTGGTGTTGATGAATAAATGGTTATTAGCCGATCTTCACATCCACACCACTTTCAGTGATGGAAAGGTCCCGTTAGAAAATGTTGTCAAGTTATATGGAGAAAGCGGGTTCGACGTCATTGCAATCACAGATCATCTTTTCGATACGGAATCCCAGAGAAGTTTAGAGCTTCACGAGGAAGGGAAGTCACTGACAGATATCAAAGCCTATTTCGATCAGATTGAGGAGGTGTCTTGTTGGGCCAAGGAGGATTACGACCTGTTGGTGATTCCGGGCCTTGAAGTTTGTAACCTTCCCAGAGATTACCACATCTTGGGAATTGATTTGAAAGAGGCGATTAATCCCAACCAGGATGCAGAAGATGTGATAAAGGAAATCCATCGTCAGGGAGGACTTGCCATCGCGTCTCATCCAAACTTGAAACTCTCCTTCTTCCTTCAGGGAGACCACACCTCCATTAAAAGACATCCCCTCCACCTGTGGAAATTTAGAGACCAATACGCAGATAAAATCGATGCCTGGAAAATCGCCAACAGAGAAGACCTTTTTGAAGCTGTTGGCTTGGAACGGTTTCCATTTCTGGCCAATTCCGATTTCCATGAACGTCATCATCTCACTGCATGGAAATCACTGATCTTTTCGGAGAAAGAGAAAGGGTCGATCAAGAAGGCCATCAAAGAGAAGAGAATCGCTCTGTTCTTTTTAAAAGATCATCCAGATTCAAACGAACCTCAGCCTCCGCGCCGCATGGTTCATGAGACTGCCCCGCCGGAGCACAGAGGCAAAAAAGCCGCAGAGGCCAAGATTCTGATCGCTGATGACGAACGCGACCTTGTAGAGATGTTAGCCTATAACCTCCAAAAGAAAGAATATCAGGTGCTAAAGGCCTATGACGGGTATGATGCTTGGCATCAAATAGAATAAGAAGAGCCTGACCTTCTCATCCTCGACCTGATGATGCCCGGCATCGACGGTTGGGAGCTCTGTCGCCTCATTCGCGGCTCTCAGAACCCCAAGATGAAGGAGATGGGGATATTGATGCTCACTGCAAGGGCTATCGAGGAAGACAGGGTTTACGGTCTTAAGCTGGGGGCTGATGATTATCTCACAAAACCATTCTCTGTCTCGGAATTGACTCTCAGGGCGGAGAAAATCATTCAGAGGAGGAAGATGATCTCTGGACTACATGAGGAGATCTCATGCCAGCGCTTTGGGATTGAGAAGAAGGAGGAGAGCCTTCGGAAGGTTGTTCATGACCTGAAAAATCCTCTCATCTCCATGGGAGCTTCAGCGAAATTGCTGTTGCGTAAGGAGCAAACGGAGGAGAAATCAAAATTTCTCGGTTCCATCTACCAAACCAGCTTGCAGCTGGCTCAGTAGGTGGACGGGGCTCTTAAATCCTACGATCTCTCTTCCCAAGAACTGAAAAATGAACTGAAAGAAGTGGAGATTGAATTATTGGTGAAAGGAGTGATCGACCTGCTAAAGGACTCTGGCAGAAAGAAAGGCATTCAGATCCTTTACCGCTCATCTCCTTGCATTTCGTCCCTTCGATGTCATAAGCCCTTGTTACAAAGGGCACTGAATAACATCATCTCCAATGCGCTGAAATACACGCAACGCGGTGGAAAGGTGGAAGTATCGGTGAGCAATTATTTAAAGAATGGGGATGGAGGGGTTGTGAAGATTTCTGTCAAGGATACAGGGATTGGGATTCTTAAAGAAGACATCGAGAGAATTTTTGAGCCTTTCTACCGGGGGAAGAATGCTGACAGGGAGGCTGGGATTGGTCTGGGACTTAGTTTCGTCAAAGAAGTAGTGGATCTCCATGGAGGGAGAATTTCGCTTGAGAGCGAACCAGGAAAAGGGAGCAATTTCTCAGTCTTATTGCCCCTCAACGGAAACCCAATCTGTGAGGGAGGTGAAAAAGATGCTTAAATGAAATGTAACGAATCCGTAACACAATTGTAACAAAAGCTAAATATATTAAAAGGAGGAAATGAAAATGAAAAAAATTCAAACATTAAAAAGTTTTCTGGTTTCCATGGTCGCGGTATTGATGTTAGTAACAGTGCTTTCAGGCGTGGATACGACTCCGGCCTTGGCACAGGGGAAGATCATCAGGATTGATGGATCGAGCACGGTTTATCCCATCACCGAGGCGGTGGCTGAGGAATTTCAGAAAGCGAAAAGGGGAGCTGTGAAGGTGACGGTAGGGATCTCAGGGACTGGTGGAGGCTTCAAAAAATTCTCACGAGGCGAGACCGATATATCGGATGCCTCCAGACCTATCGTTAAGAAGGAGATGGATGCCTGCAAAGAGGCTGGAATTGAATACATCGAGCTTCCTGTTGCGTATGACGGGATTGCTGTGATGGTTAACCCAAGGAACAACTGGGTGGTCTCCATGACACCGGAAGACCTCAAGAAAATCTGGGAACCGGCTGCCGAGAGGAAAGTTACCCAATGGGATTACCTCAATCCAAAATGGCCAGATACGCCACTCAAACTGTATGGCCCTGGGGTTGACTCGGGTACGTTCGACTACTTCACTGAGGCCATTGTCGGCAAGTCGAGAGCGAGCCGGGGCGATTTTACTGCCAGCGAGGATGACAATGTCTTGGTCCAGGGGATTGCCACAGATCGGGGTGCTCTCGGATTTTTCGGATTTGCTTATTATGCAGAAAATACGGATAAATTAAAAATTGTTCCAATCGATGGTGGTAAGGGACCTGTCACGCCTTCACAAAAAACGATCATGGACGGAACCTATCAGCCTCTTTCCAGACCCATCTTCATTTATGTCAACAAAAAGGCAGCCGAAAGACCCGAAGTGAAAGAGTTTGTTGAATTCTATCTCAAGAATGCACCCAAACTGGTGAAGCAGGTGAAATATGTTCCTCTTCCCGATCGAGCCTATCAACTGGCAGAGTTAAGGTTTGGGAAAAAGGTGACCGGAACCGTATTCGGCGGCGAGCCGAAGATCGGGATGAAAATTGAAGATCTACTCAAACTGGAGGAGAAAAAATAAAGGCATTTTGAAACGCAAGCTGTCGACCAAAATCAAAGAGAGGGCGATCAAAGGGATTCTCCTCCTGAGCGCCCTCTCTTCCATTTTCATCACTCTCAGCATCGTCTTTATCCTCTTTTATGAAGCCTTGGGATTTTTTAAAGACGTCTCTCTGTGGGAGTTTCTCACCGGAACGCAGTGGACCCCCCTCTTCGCTCAACCTAAATTTGGGATCTTGCCTCTCGTTTCTGGAACCCTGTTGGTCACGGGGATTGCTGTCCTGG
>Ga0209427_10006365_pt1 | contig 13480 bp, 15 predicted proteins | sample DeeMarSWOR136_30_FD_187465 | JGI IMG/M metagenome (GOLD analysis project Ga0209427, IMG submission 187465) | Marine sediment microbial communities from White Oak River estuary, North Carolina - WOR-1-36_30 (SPAdes) (version 2) | ecosystem: Environmental > Aquatic > Marine > Intertidal zone >... | reverse complement strand
ACTCAGAATACTTTGTATTCTTGTTCCAAAACCAAAAGGTATCATCTCTGGAGCTACCCATATTATAATTGCCAGAATTATTACAATTGGAACCAAGCCCCATTTTAAAAAGTTGAGTAAACTATTGTATAGTTTGGGATATTCACTTTTTTTAGTAAATATTAAATGAAAAACGACTAAAAGGATGGTGAATATGAAAATGCCTCCCACATTTAAACTTGAGAATAAATCGCCATAATCAAATATCGTATATATTGAATAAATGGTTAAGCCCACACCTTGAACTCCTGCATATGCGATTAACACATTTGAATCGTACTTTTTCACGAGTATCAAAATTCCGACAATCAATGGTAATAGTAAAAATACAAAATCATATCCTCCCCAACTCAAGGCTAAATATCCTAAAAATACACCTCCTAAAACAGAATGGACAAATCTACCCGTCTTAATAGCCTTTAGGAAAAAGTAAAAAGTCATTAATGATGCAAAGACTCCAATTGTTTCGTTATCAAAGAATCCCGCTGTGGTCCGTTGCATAAATCCAATATTAAAAGCAAGAAAAAATGCTGCCATTAACCCACATTTTCGATCTAAGATCTCTTTTCCAACCAGATAGGCTGCAAAAACCGACACTCCACCCATAAATGCAGGAAAGAAATAGCAAACATTATATAAAGATACGGGGATTCCAATTGAATTTAATAGCTGATAGATGATTACAACAGTAAATGTTAATCCTGGTCGTAAACTCCCCCTATCAAAACCTTCGGGATACCAACTTTTTAAATCAAGCCAGTTAAAATATTCGAAAACAGAATGGTTTGAAAGGTAATCTGCGTTGTAATATTGAATCCAAGGGTCAAAAGCTTTAATTAAATAATTGTTTTCCACAATTGGAGATAATCTTATAATAATTGCTAAAATGACAACCATAAATAAGGCGATAAAAAAAAGTACATTAGAGCTTTTTACAGTTAGGCTTGCCTGAGTACGATCACGGAAATTTTTTAGGGAACTTATTATTTTAGACATTTTTTAGTAGATTTTAATAATTAAAAATTTAATTTACTTACTTAAATTTAGATTATAAAAATTTCCTTTTCATTAAAAGATTATTTTTTAATATATGAAATGGTCTTGATATTATAACACGATTTATTTTTACTGAAAGATATTGAAATTACCGGATAAAATAAATTTTTAATTAATTTTCAAAGGACAATTTATGATGAGAAAACGTTATCTTTTCAAATTTTACTATATTGGATCGAGTAAGTTTTTCGGGTCTCAAAGACAAATGAGTGAAACCACTATTGAAAGTTGCTTAATAAAAGCGCTCCAAGATAAAAATTATATCCATGATTTAAAAAACTCTAATTTTGAAGTAGCAAGCAGAACTGATAAGTTCGTTTCTGCTCGTGGGGCCGTTTTTTCATCTGTTTTAGAAAAAGAACCGATTTTGATGGAAATAAATTCAGCGTTACCAAAGGATATTGGATTATGGGCATATAGTATCGTTCCAAAAGACTTCTTATCAAGATTTAATGCTAGATATCGATACTATAAATATATTTTTCCTTTACCATTAGAGAATCAAAATAAACTGAAAGAACTTAAATATGATCTAATAAAAACAGCATGCACCCAATTAGAAGGGACTCATGACTTCAAAAACTTTTCTAAACGAGATAAGCAAGATATTAAAACGATAAGAGAACTTATATCCGCTAAAGTCAATATTTCAAAAAAATATATAATTTTTGAGTTTAAGAGCAAATCGTTCTTAAGACAACAAATTAGGAGGATGGTTTCAAAAATTTTAGAGCTAGGGGAAGGAAAAATAAGTTATACTGAGTTTTTAAACTTATTTAATTCCAAAAACTATATCTCTTATCAGCCAGCAAATCCAGAAGGGTTGATTTTATGGGATATTGATTATGGAAATAATATCAAATTTGAAATTGATCAAAAATCAGTAGAAAGAATGAGTGAAGTTTTTAGCAAATTAGAACAGAAATATAATCTTAAAAGGTTACTCTTTAAGATCTTGCAACATAACTATATTAGCTAATAAAGCTTGCAATTGAATCTCTTCAGTTCCACCTTGGCTTAATCGATATTCAGATTCTGCTAAGAGTTTTGAAAGTTCTATTTTTATATCCTCAGGAACTTTTAAATTATAAATTTCTCTATGAAGATTTTTGATAATATTTATGCCAGATAGACCATATTCTGAATTAACATCATGTAATAATTTTATTGAAAATTGTAGTTGCCCCTCAATAGCTGTTTGAAGAATTTCTTTGATTCTATCTGATGGGACTTCTCCTGCAACTCGAAAAACAAGTTCTTGGTCAATTTTTTTGGAAATAGATCCGCAGGATTGTAAATAATTTATAGCTCTTCTACAATCTCCTCGGGAGACATCAACTAATGCGTTTAAGCCATCCGGAGATATAGCTAATTCTTCTTGTTTCGATATTTTTTTTAACCTATCTTTTATATCCTGGTCATTTAAAGAAGAAAATCTAAAAACTACACATCTAGATTGAATAGGAGGAATAATTTTATTGGAATAATTACAAATTAAGATCATTCGACAGTTTTTGGTATACTTCTCCATGGTTCGTCGTAAAGCTTGTTGAGCAGGAGCTGTCATATTGTCTGCTTCATCTAAAATAAGGATTTTAAAAGAGATATCAACAGGGGGTTTAGCTTTTGCGAAGTCTTTAACATAAGTGCGAATGACGTCAATTCCTCGTGCATCACTTGCGTTTAATTCTAAATAAGTGGAGTTTGGAGCCATTTTTCTACCATAAAGTTCTCTTACCATTGCCAATGCAGAAGTAGTTTTTCCAGTACCAGCCGGTCCAGCAAATATAAGGTGAGGCATAGATTTGTCTTTGATAAATTGCCTCAAGCGCTGAACAATTGCTGTTTGATTTACGATATCCCTTAAAACTCTTGGTCTATACTTCTCTACCCAAGGTCTATTTTCAACTGACATATAACCACTAAATTTATAATAAGGATTATAATAATATATAAAAAATACAATAAAGAATTAAAATTTCTTTCTTTATTACTACTTATTAACATAAAAAAAGAAAAAGGGAACAAAGATATGACTGATTTTAAAATTACTAAAATAAAATCACGTTGGATTTTAGATTCAAGAGGAAATCCAACGGTAGAAACGGATGTTTACGTTAACAACGTTTTTGCTCGAGCTTCAGTACCTTCGGGAGCATCTACCGGTGATTTAGAAGCACTTGAATTAAGAGACGGAGGAAAATTATTTTTAGGTAAACATGTATCAAAAGCAGTATCAAATGTAAATGAAATTATCGGTAAAAAATTGATTGGGTTTGATGTGAGAGAACAAAAAAAAGTTGATGAGGAAATGATTGCAGTCGATGGAACCGATAATAAATCTAAGTTAGGTGCGAACGCTATCTTATCAGTATCCTTAGCTACAGCAAAATTGGCAGCGAAATTATCTGAAAAACCTTTATTTGCACATTTATACGAAATTAGCCATAGTAAATCTAGAGAAAATTATCTATTACCCTTACCCTGCTGTAATATTTTAAATGGTGGTGAACATGCGGGCAATAATTTAGCAATTCAGGAGTTTATGATTTTACCTATAGGGGCAAGTCATTTTTCTGAAGCAATTCGGTACGTTTCTGAAGTATATCATACACTTAAAGGAATATTAATTAAAAAGTATGGAAAAACCGCAGTAAACGTTGGAGATGAAGGTGGTTTTGCTCCAAATCTCTCAAAGACATCAGAGGCTATAGAAGTGATCGTTGAGGGCATTGAAGAAGCAGGGTTTATTATGGGGACTGACTTTTACTTAGCGATGGATGCTGCTGCTAGTGAATTTTATAATAATGAAATTTATAATATTGATGGAAAAAAATTAAGTGATCAAGAATTACTACAATATTATTTAGACTTCATTGAAGAATTTCCTTATATTAAATCTATAGAAGATCCTTTCGATCAAAAATCATTCCACAATTTTACAAATTTAACTATCAAAGTTGATAAATCAATACAAATCGTGGATGATGATTTAACAGTAACTAATATAAAAATTCTCGAAAAAGCAATAAGGGAAAAGGCGGGTAATGCTCTCTTGTTAAAGGTTAATCAAATTGGAAGTTTAACTGAAGCAATTGATGCTTGTAAAATGGCCTTTGAAAATGGATTTAATGTTATGGTTTCTCATCGTTCTGGAGAAACAGAGGATTCCTTTATAGCAGATTTAGCAGTAGGATTGTGTACAGGACAATTAAAGAGTGGTGCACCCTGTAGGAGCGATAGAAACAGCAAATATAATCAATTGTTAAGAATTGAAGAAATTTTAGGAGAAAATGCTAAATATCCAACAAAATTTGATTCTTGGAGGAAATATCAATAAAAGAAAATATTTCTAAACCTATTATTTAGGTTGCTTTAAAAATCTAAAAATTTTCACATTAATTCTTTTTGTTTTTTGAGTGTGAAAAGGAAAAGATTTTTCTAACGTTAAATTAAAAGGGATCGCATAATCTATATTCCAGTTGAACCTTTTTGCATAATTATTAACAAATTTATCCACTTTTTCATTATTTAGATGAATAGAATAAATTATATCAGAATAGGAGAATGCTTTCTTTAAAAAAACTCTATCCGCAGTCCTTTTCTGAACTCCAAATGGTGGATTCATAATAGTGGTTATTTCTAAATTACTTGGCAGATGACTTTTCGAAAATTCAAAATTATTTATTTCTGAACAAATTGGAAAAATAATGTTCTCTAATCCTAAATTTTTGATATTCTTAATAAGAATTTTGAGAGGATTCCAATCTACATCTACGCTGATCACATATTTTGCATTAAGTAGAGCACTTGCAATTGATAATCTCCCTGTTCCCGAACCGAGATCGAATATTAACTTATTTTTGATGTCATTAAATTCAAATCCTGCAAAAAAGATGATCTCTACAGCACTTAAGGCATCAATACAATACTGTTCCAAATCAATTTTTGGGTCGGTAAATACCTCGGTCTTTTGAATGATCGAAATTATATCCTTTTTGTTTATTTTTATCGCCTAAAAATTTGCGCTCTATTATAATTTTTATGAAATATTATGCTTAAATTTATTTATCTTATTTAATATTAATTAAATAGAGAAATTAAAAGATTTTTGTTGAAGTTTATGAAAGAATCAGTGAAGAATAAAGATATAGTTCTTACAGGCCAGTATTTAGGGGTTGTAGAAGAATTTCTTCCAGATAAACAATCAACTTATGTTAAAGATGGACAAATTTTTGCAACCAAGACCGGTATTATCACTATTAATAAAGATAAAAGAGAAATCGAGATTCAGAGTCATCAAGAAAAAGATAGAAAGACTGTTAAAGTTGGAGATATTGTCATAGGAACGGTCCTTTTTTTAAGGCAATATTCGATTGGTATTACTTTTCATACTATAAATAAGAAAATTCATTTTAATAGTTCGTATTTTGGCAATATTCACGTTTCACAAATTTCCCATAAATACGTAGATAAAATTTCTGATGCATTTCAATTAACTGATATACTACGTGCGAAGGTTGTTGAACAAAATTCAAATGAGTATAATTTAAGTACTGTAGGTAAAGATTTAGGGGTTATACACGCGGATTGTGTCATATGTGGTACACCACTAGATAAAATTGGATTTAACAAACTGAGATGCGAAAGATGTGGAAATATAGAGAGCCGAAAACTTGCTGCTGATTATAGAGACGTTTCCGAAAATTTAAGATATTAATTTTTTTCTTGTTATTATTTCTAAAAATGTTCTAAAGAATAATTTATTTAATAACAATTAATAGGTTAAAAATAATGGCAAGAAAGGGAGGAAGGAAGGTCATTTATTTTTACAATTCTACAGGAAATTTGGAGAATTTAATTCAGTTTCTTGAAAATGTACAAAAAAAAATAAATTATCTTAATCTAAATTGTACAGTAGAAGGTAAAAATATTAAAATTACGTTATTTGGACCAAGGGATCTTCAACATTTAGCACAAGAAAGATTAAGATCGTTAGCTGACCGTTATTTATAAACAATTAGAGTAAATAAACCAAAAAACATTTATTTCATTTTAAATTAGATTTAATAAATTCGAAGATTTTGGTGAATTATTAATGGCAAAAAAAAAAGTTATAAAAAAGGAAGACGAAGATTTAGAAGACAATGATATGATTGAAAGCCATTATCCGGAAATTGATAAAAAAGAAAAATCTAGCACAAAGAAACCATCTCCTAAAGTAGAATTTGAACCTGAAGAATATACTGAAGAAGAAGGAGAAGAAGAATTTGAGTTTGAAGTAGAGGAAGAAGCTAGATTTCCAGATTATAAATATCTAAATTTAACTATTCAACAAGGCCTTACTAAGAATGATTATAAATTGATAATTGAGGGGCAATCTCACGGTTTCTGCAATATTTTAGTAAAACATCTATTAAATATTAAAGGGGTTAATCTTGCATCCTATAAAGTTACTAAAATCTATCCACCGGAAGTTTTTGTTCGAATTGAGGATGGATATAAAATTAAAGACGTAGTGTCTAAAGGAGTAGATAGTTTAAAAGCAGAAGTAAAGGAAGTTCAAGAATCGTTTAAAAAACTAATGTAATCAATAACATCTACTATTTTTATGAAAAGTTTTTAAGAAGTCATTATTCAACTATACTTAATGGCTTTTGATTTTTTATTAAGAGATATTAATGAAAACCTATCCCAAAAAGCTATAGGAACAGATAAAGGGTTGGCTAAAATTGGCGATGGGATAGTAAATCTTACCTATTCAATGGCAAAATCTATATATTTAACTAAAGTAAGCTCAAGTAAAACAATTTTTCGAACGGGTATGAAAGTTAGTAAAAAAGTCTTAGCGGAAGCATTAAAAAATGCTAATATGAAGAATTTTGCAAGAAGTAGAGCAGATTCTCATGATCTTGCTGATACAGTAGAAGCACTCATAGCCTACATATGGATTTCCAATAAAATGAGCATTAAAGAGATAACGGACTTCTTATATAACAATTTTTCAGGTAATTTGAACCTAAGAGCTGAAGAAATTACTTCCGCCACTAAGGCATTTACAAATTTATTAGATTATACCAAAAAATTTCTGCCTGAAAATTAAAAATGAAGGAATCACCTATTAATATGGGGATTGATGATGCGCAATTCACCCTTAAATCAGGATCAAAAACAACTGATTTAATAGGGGTAATTTGTCAAGGAACAAGAATGGTAGGTGTCAAGAAAAAGGAGATTACTCTTGATGGTAATGATGCTACAGATGCAATAATTTATCTAATTAAACAAAATGAGAAACTTCTCCAATATGTGTTTACTGACACAATTACTTTTGGTGGATTTAACCTTATAGATTTAGAAAAAATTTATGCTGAAGTAAATATCCCAATTATTTCGGTTACTGATAGAATGGTCGATTTGGATAGCGTAAAAAATGCATTGATCAAAAATTTTCCAAATGAATATCCAAATAAACTACAATCTATAGTAAATGCGGGCGTTCTTTATGAAACTAAGATTGAGACTGCAGGAGGACAATCAACAATATTTTTTCATTCTAAAGGAATTGAATATAATGAAGTAAAATCTTTATTAAAAAAGGTATGTATTGATTCAAAACTCCCAGAATCAGTTCGTCTTGCCCATATTATAGGAAAAATGTTTTAAGAAACGAAGAATTTAACCATCCTTCAAGTAAAAGTATAAAAGATCAATTAAAAAGTAGCAATTTCATATTCTAAAATTTCTTTCATTCTCTCTCTTAATTCTGGTCTTATCGCTGACATTCCATAGGTCTTTAGTCCACCTAATTGCTTTTGGACTTCCTGGGCAGATAAAGACCCAGGAATATCCTGTTTATTAGCAATCGCGATAATCTTTGTCCCTAAGCTGCGTTCAAACCTGTCTAAAATCGCTTTTGTCTTTTTAACATTTGCTTTTGTAGAATCACATACTAACACCGCTAACCCTGCACCCCGTAAAAAGTCTTGCCACATAAATTTGAACCTTTTTTGCCCCGCAAAATCCCAAACCGAACATTTTTTCCCATTTAGTACTGAATCTTCTACGTCTAACCCTACAGTGGGGATCCTCTCTTTATTTACCTCTCTACCTTTTAATAATGATAATAAAGAAGTCTTTCCCACTCCTGACTCCCCTACTAAACAAATTTTTTGTTTGGTTGCGAAAATGTTCAATCAACCTTTCCTATTTAAAATATCGTTAAATAGAAAAGGCAAAAAAGCGTTCAAAAATTAAAATAATATTTACATAATATGTGATTTTCAGATGAAAGCAATGAATAAAGACATCTAAATTAGATATAAGATTGAATATAAAGAAATATAGAATTTCAAAAAAAGTAATTTTTAAAAATTTAATAAAAAAAAAAGTGCTTTTACTTTTTTGCTGCGGGTGTGCCTGTTTCAAGGTCTTTTACAATACCTACCGCTACCGTCCTGCCCATATCTCGAACCGCGAATCTTCCAAGTTCAGCAAAATTTTCATACTTCTCTATACAAAGCTTTTTAATTGGTTGTAGTTTTACAATCGCAGATTCGTTTTTCTTAATGAATTTTGGGGAATCTTCAATTACAGCACCAGTCTTTTGATCTAGTTTTTTATTTAATTCCAGAAATTTCGAGGCAACTTGTGCTGTATGAGTATGAACTACAGGAGTATATCCTTGAGCTATTGCTGTTGGATGCCAAATAACTATTATTTGACCAGTCCAATTTCCATTTGGAAAAATTACTGTCGGGGGATTATTTGGATGACCTAAGCAATCTCCTCTCCCTACATCTTTCATTTCAATACCTCTAATACTGAATCCCACGTTATCACCAGGTATTGCTTGGGGAATTTCTTCGTGATGCATTTCAATACTCCGAATTTCTCCTTGAAATCCTGTAGGCATAATAATTATTTTGTCTCCTTTCTTTAAAACACCTGTTTCTACTCGTCCAACGGGTACAACTCCAGTACCTTTAATTTTATAAGCATCTTGGATAGGTAATCGTAATGGTTTATCGGTTGGTTTTGGAGGTAGTTCAAAACTATCAATAGCATCGATTAAAGTTGGTCCATCATACCATGGCATCTTATCGCTTTTTTCAGTTAAATTATCACCCGTCATTCCACTGGTAGGAACAAATTTAATATTTTTCACATTATAACCGATTTGCTTAAGGAGATCTGAAACAGCTTGTTTGCATTCTTCATATCTTTCTTGACTATAATCGTAATTATCTGCTTTGTTTATAGCTACACAAATTTGTTTTACTCCTAAGGTTTGTGCTAAATATGCATGTTCTCTGGTTTGACCATTGGCGGCAACACCGACTTCCATTTCACCTTTCTTACCGGATACTACAAGAATAGCAGCATCTGCTTGAGAAGCGCCGGTAATCATGTTTTTTACGAAGTCTGCATGCCCTGGTGCATCGATAATGGTAAAATACTTTGATTTTGTCTCGAATTTTCTGAACGCTAAATCAATTGTGATTCCACGTTGTCGTTCTTCTTTTAGCCTGTCAAATACATATGCATAAGACCAGGAGGGGCGATCGTATTCTGCAGCAATTTTTTCTAGTTCACGAGCTTCTCTATCAGAGATAGCACCGGTTTTAATGAGAAGTGCCCCCATCATGGTAGATTTACCGTGATCTATATGTCCGATTATTACTAAATTCAAATGAGGCTTATCTGTTGGCATTTTTTATCAATTTCCTCTATTTTTTATTAGTTCTTTAATTTTAAATTTGTTATTATAATGTAGATTTTTAGATTAAATGATAACTACTTTAATGATATCCAATATATATTTTTTACTATAATTGTCTCTAATGTTTTTAGGCAAATGACTAAGAATTAAAAGATTTGATAAGAAATTATTCGGCATCTTTTGCTATAAAAATCTGATAAAATTTTATCTTAAGGATCTGAAGAAATTTTAATTAGAAGTACTTTTTTTGGTTAATTTAATATTTACCTGTGATTTTAAAGGGGAGTTCTCTTCTTCTGCTCATCTCTTCTAAGAAAATACTAATCAAAAAAAGTTTTATATAGAAGAATACTATGATAAATTAATTCTATAAAAACTTTAGAAATCACAATGTTTTGAGGGTATTTGATGAAAGAAACCCCGTTAAAATTTACATTCAAAATTACAGTAATTGGAGATGGAAGGGTGGGAAAAACATCTCTGATTAAGAAATATACGAAAGGTAAATTTCAAGAAGATTATATCTCAACTATCGGTGCTCAATTCTCGATTTACAATGAAAAAATAGAGGGAGATGAATGTAAATTAGTATTTTGGGATATAGCTGGCCAAGATAGCTTTAAATTCCTACATTCTTCATTTTATAAAGAAAGTAGGGCCGCTATTATTGTTTATTCACTCGAGGAAAATAAATTAGGTACAGATAGTTTTGACCATATTACGGATTGGCATGATGATATAAAACAATACTGTGGTAAAATTCCAGTTATTATTTTTGCTAATAAAGTTGATTTGATTGATGAAAATAGTTATGATAGCACTAAGATTAAAGAATTAGTTAAAGAAAGGGATTTTATCGATGTTTATCGTACTTCTGCGAAGACTGGTCAAGGAGTGAACGAAGCTTTTAAAAAAATAATTATAGAATTACATAGTAAATGTTAGAAAGAGCTTCTTTCTCTCGAATAAACGTATATTATTTAATATATTAAATTTCATAGACTAAACATATTATCTTATACTTTAAATCGATTTGAGATCGTTATATAATTCTTCTTTGTTTTCTATTATTAACTGGAAAATCTCATTTACTTCCTTCTGAAAATTCAAATGATTTCCATCATCATCTTCAAATTCTATTAAGATTTTTTCTTGTAGGAATTTTTTAAAAAGAATATTTAAGTCATAAATATCTACACGAGTTTCTCGAAAATAGTCTAAAAGATGATGGAGGATAAAAGCTTTAATATATAGATTTTCAGTACTATATTTTTTTTCTAAATCCTTCTGATAAAAAAATTTTAATTGTTGAAGAACAGTCCTCTCATCTACTTTATAGTATTTCTTTAGTTTATCATTATAAGCCCATCCTGAACCGTAATCGATATTTCTATCTACAAAATTAGCAATTAACCTATCAATTCCCGCTTTATCGGTCCATTTATTATGAATGACCCAGTTTGGTATACTCTACTCACTAAATGATGTTATTAGATCCAATAATTCTTTAAAAATGACAAAAAAAATAAATTTTAAGATAATAAGATAATAAAGATAAAAAAACATAGATCGTTAAATAATTATAACGCAAACTAAAAAATATTATATAAACATAAAAGTATCATGGTAAAAAGTAGGACACCTTTTCCTAAGGAAGGAGAGTTTATTGTAGGACGAATAGTAGATGTACAACAACAATATGTATATGTCGAATTATTAGATTATGAAGGTTTACCTTCTGAACCTTCAGCGAGAGGGATGATTCATATAAGTGAAATTTCAAGTCGATGGATAAAAAATATCAGAAATTTTGTGAGGATAGGCCAAAGAGTTGTATGCAGAGTTCTACGAGTTGATCCCGAAAAAGGACATATCGATTTATCTTTGAGAAGGGTTAATTCTGCGCAAAAAGAAAATCGAATGAAGGAGTGGAAGTATGGTTTAAAATATGAAAATCTTTTGCAGTTTTTAACGGAATCTGAAGATGTTGATATGAGTTTAGACGAAGCATTAGAACAAATCGGTTGGCCAATATTAGATTTTTTTGACTCATACCAAGAAGCGATTGAGACGCTTAAGGAAAATGGAGAAGAGATATTAGAATCCTTGAATGACATCCCTGAAAAGGTGAAAACTGCATTCTTAAAAGTGATTGAGGAAAATGTTGAAATTTCTACAGTAAATATTATTGGAAAAATCAAGCTTATTAATACGGATGGCGATGGGATTGATAAGATCAAAGATACTTTGGAGAGTATAGTAAATACCGTAGAAAAACCTAAAGAAACAAGAAGGCTTAACATTTCTTATTTAGGAGCCCCCTATTACCGTTTAGAAATCGTCTCTAAAGATTATTTAGATGCGGAAAATATTTTATCAGGAGCAATTGAAGTTTTAGAAGATAAAGCAAAAAAATATAATAATACCTATGAATTTAATCGAGATTAATAGCTAATAATATAATAATATTACATTATTATGACAAAATATCTTCAGAAATGCAAGGAATGTAATAAATATGGATTATTCAATTCAGAATCAAAGTGTAAATACTGCGGTGGCCAATTAATAAATCCCCAACCTCCGAAGTTTTCAATGATTGATAAGTTTGCAAAATATCGTCTTCAATATTTTAAAGAAGAATTTAAAAAAAGATTTGATAAAAGTTAGGAAATATCTATTTCTTCTGCAAATTTTTCATAAAGGAGGATTTTAGCATTTTTTTTCGGAAGATTCGCAATATCATTTTCCTCAAAAGGTCCGTAGTTAATAAGGTCTATCCCCACTAAAGGCGGAGTTCTCTTCAAAAATCTAATAACCGTATATTCATAATCCATTTCTCCTTGATTATTTTTCAAATCAAGTTTTTCTAAGATTTCGTTATGTTTAATTTCTAAGCTATCATCAATTTGAGCTTCAGTTTCTTTTTTCTCTAAAATCACGCTTTCCTCTTTTAAGATATCGTTTTCAAGCTTAGTAGGGTCGAAATCTTCATAAACCGAGAGTGCTTTTAATTTTTTGAATCCTTTGATAGAACTAACCAGATTTTTATAAAATAACTTTTCCGCTTCAATAACTTGTTCTAAATCAATGTCTTGAAGAGCTAAAGCTGCGTTGATTATTTTTATTTCTCTTATTTTTAAAAAATCATTAAAAAGGAATTCAAAATTATGTTTATACGATTCTATTAATTGAACTTTTATCTCATCTTTGTCATCTAACTTATAATTACTAATTGTATTAAAAGATTTTTTATAAGCTTGAAAAATTCCTTCTGTGAACGGGGTTAGTTCCGTTCGTTCGAATTCTCTGAGCCAATGTTGATATAGTCGATTATAGTCTTTTTTTAAGTCCATATAAATCGAATCGATTCAATATAATATAATAAAGAAGTTCACAAGAAAATAAAATATTAACTTATTATCTTAACAACTCCTTTGCATAATAAAAATACGCCTATATGAAGAGGGACATTAATTATACTATCTTGAGAATAAGGGCCGAACTTTTCACCTTTTATTTCTGTTTCAGGAATAAACGGTTCTGAGACTTTTAACTCAATATTTACATCTTTCTTTTTAGCAAAATAAATTGGGTCTAATTTTTCCTTTTTCTCATCTAGAGGATTGAAATCGTTAAGTTCTTTTATTGTTAATTCTTGAA
>Ga0209427_10006357_pt1 | contig 13490 bp, 5 predicted proteins | sample DeeMarSWOR136_30_FD_187465 | JGI IMG/M metagenome (GOLD analysis project Ga0209427, IMG submission 187465) | Marine sediment microbial communities from White Oak River estuary, North Carolina - WOR-1-36_30 (SPAdes) (version 2) | ecosystem: Environmental > Aquatic > Marine > Intertidal zone >... | reverse complement strand
GAGCAGGCCTACGGGGGCCGGCTCACGGCTCCGATTGGTCCAGCTTCTGGCCGTCCGATTGTCCTTGAGGCTGTGACAGTAATTGTACAGGACCGAGGTGACTTTTATCTCCAGCGTATTCTCACCCGGAACAATAGCCTGCCCGATCTCGTAAACATGCCGTCCGAACCATCGAATGCCAAGCGGTTTGCCGTTAAGCGTGACCTCGGAGATGTCTGCAACCTCACCCAGATCGAGCATGGCGGTATCGTCAGGGGCTTCGAAGCGCGTTCGATAAACGGCCGTACCGGCAAACGTGTTCAGCACGGGATCGTCACTCGTACCGAAATCGATCAGCCGGTCCAAGATGCGTTGAGAACGCTGACCGATAATCGGCTCAAGTGTGACCTGCCAGGAATCCTCCAGGTTTATGAATCTCGTCGAGCGACTCGGCGGCTCCGGGACTGCTGTGCCCGCCATATCTGGCTCGAAAACCAACAGCATGGACTGGAACGGCTCAAGACGTATTGTCAGCGTGTTCAGCTGGGTATCGTGGGGAAACACGCGTCGGTCTCCCGTCTGCGGATCCCACAACCACGGGGTCTTTTCACCCGTATCAAAACGCGCATTGAACGAAAGCGTTCGCTCGCTGTCCTGGTTCGTAAGGAAGAACACGTCGCGGTCGGCAGATCGATGGTGGATCTGGAAGAGTCGACGGTCGGGCGGATCAAAAACAACAGCAGGGGTGATCTGAAGACGTTTCAGGAGGTTGGTGTTCCAGACCAGCAGATTGTCGCGATCGACGTCCGGTTTGCCGCTTACCGACGCCGGCGGAGGGGAAACGACCACGACGCGACGCCGATCGACAGATAGAGCGCGACGCATTGCGTCCCGCACGCGTTGATCATTTCGTGTCATATCGTGAAGCGATGGCGCCCGTGAAGGCGTACCACCGGTGAAGAGGATCCGGCCACCCGCTTCGGCAAAATCGGCCAGCGCTTCGGCCGTCTCCGGCTCCATGGACTCGACCTCAGTCACAATCAGCATTTCGTAGGCGGTCGGGCCGAATCGCAGCCGACCTTCCGTGAACCGGGCGTTCTGGACAATCTGGTCACTGATGTAGTCGGCCGAGCAACCGTTCTGATGGATCGCCTGCCAGAGTTCATGCAGATACCAGGGCGTGGCGAGGAACGGCCCGCGATCCAGACCATGCACGGCCCAGACGTCGGCCGAAGGGCCAAAAATCGCGACATTGCTCTGAGCAGTCGTGGCTTGTAGCACGGCGGCAACCCGGGCATGGTACTTCGCCCAGAGCGGAAAATAGGACCACCAGGTGTTCTTCTCGTTAAAAAAGGTCCCGTATCGGACCCAGCCGGGAAACGCCGCCTGGGGTGAGGAGTAGCTGTAGCCGTGCAGGATACTGTGCGTGACACCCGTGATGAAGTTCAGATCGCTTGCCTGCTTGATGTCTTCAAGCGACGCCCGGAACACGCCGGCCGTGTTGGTCATCGCCTCGCAACCGACGAGGTGTTTGCCCGTCAGGTGGGCGGCGGAGGCGGCGTACTTGTTCCAGACGGCGTAGCGAGTCCGGTTCAGTGGTTTGCCGATATTGCTTCGGTCGAAATAGAGCCAGGTGTCACCCTCGGGGATATCGGGTATAAGATAGCCGTCCAGCATACCATAGAGCCAGGGGATGCCGTAAGCCTGATACCGGGTCTGCATGCCGTTCGTGTGGCACCAATCATGGAAAGTGTGGACAAACCGCTCGTGGAATATCTCGACCAGCGTCTTATAGAAGTCGTAGCGAACACGGCTGACGATTTGCCGGAAGGAGTCGCTCACACCAAAGTTGTTCTTGGTGAAAACAAATGGGAGATAGGGTGTCGGTGAGTAGCGCCGGCGTTTCTCAAATTGTTCGGCAAGGTCATTCGTCCAATTGGCCCCGGCCAATTCGATGCTATCGCAAAACATGGCCCGAATACGATTGCCCATGCGACCGCCGAGAACAGGTCCTAGTGTATCGGACACGCGATCGAGGTACTTCTTGACAGGTTCCCGTCTGAAGTGGTCCAGCACCGGGCCGTCGGCCCCCGGGGCGCCCAGAGTGACCTGGCGGAAACAGTCCCGCAGAACACCGGCGCAGAGCGTGTAGCGGCCCGATTCGACGTTAACCTCAATGGTTTCCTTGGCTTGCGTCGGTTCGAGAAGATTAATGCATTCATCGGCGCTTTCAGCACCCTCGGGAATCAGGTGTAAAAACATCAGCCACGACCGCGTGCGTTCCGACGTACGGTTTGGCAGTTTCATTAGATCCTCCTTCTCGAATTTGAACGTGCCGGGCCCCTGAATCTTTTTGGTATTCAAAACAACTCCCTGAATGGTCTCGTCGTTATCGAGGAACCGTCCGCCAAATGGCCAGCCGGAGCCGATGATCATGTCAGCAATCATGCCGCGCTGCCGGGCGCCGTCAATCGCTTTTTTGAGCACACGATTCCATTCGGGTGATAGCCAATGGAGCGGTTTGTCGTCGGTCTTTTCAGCGGCGCCGGGTAGTCCGACCGGATTAATTTCGATTCCACCAATGCCAGCCTTATACATGACGTCCAACTCGTGCAATACTTCCTCTTCAGTCACACAGTTTCCGTTCCACCACCATCGAACAAACGGCTTAGCCTCAACAGGCGGATCCTGAAAGGCCTCGTAGATCGGATCGACCTGCTTGGGTGTTGACAGGTTGCCCGTAACCCGTGTCAGCGTTCCAAACCGGGCTATTGACCGACCGTCGGTATCATTGTTTGCTGTCGCCCCGAGCGTGGAGGTCAGGCTGAAAAAAATGACCATGAACAAAAAATAGATCGATTTTGTGTTTGACGTCAGGAATGTTGGTTTCATTGATTGTTCTTTCATATACATATAGGTTGTTTAAGAAGGTTTTGTGGATATGATTCTGGTATCCTTCGTTTTCAATGTGTACCTGCTTTTCCTCAGGACTCTGCCGATGTGGATACATGAGAAAGAGTTTGTTCTTTCTTAATCGGGATATTCGGTATCTTCTTATATCCATCCGGAAACTCCGCGTTCACTTGGTCCCACCATCCCTGAAGCATTCCTAATAAAGAATCACGCAACTCCGGCATACTTTCTGCCAGGTTCCTGGTTTCACTAATATCATCTTTGAGGTTATAAAGCTCAAGCTTGTTATCATCAAAGAAATTGATTAGTTTATAATCGCCAACCCGGAGGGCACCGGACGGCGCGCCTCGTTGGTTGGATCTGTGAGGATAATGGAAATAGACCGCCTCATGCACCTGATCGGTTTTCCGTTGCAGGAGGGGAACCAGGCTTTTTCCATCTTTATGAAGATCCGATCGAAGCGGTAAACTGGCCATGTCCAAAATGGTTGGGAAGAAATCCATGCTTGTGATCATGGCGTCTGAGACGGTTCCAGGTTTGACTCGTCCGGGCCACTTGATAATCGCAGGCTCACGGATACCTCCTTCATACAGCCATCCCTTGCCTGCTCTAAGGGGCGTATTGGCAGTCGGCGTACCCTCGGAAGTGGACAATCCTCCATTGTCAGAGAAGAAAATCACGACCGTGTCGTCTTCGAGCCCAAGTTTCTTCACTTTATCGAGCACGGTGCCTACAGCCATATCCATGGACTTCACCATAGCGGCAAAAGTAGGATGGTCTTGTGTTTTACGATACTGGAAGGTCCTGCCTCTCGCCTCATACTGACCGAAACGTTCTTTGTCGCTTAATCCAAGCTTCGTCTTTTTCTGTTCATAGGTTTCCACCCGATCTTTGGGTGCACTGAAGGGCGCGTGGACCGTATAGAATGACAGATAGACCAAAAACGGATTATCCTTGTGGTCTTCAATGAAGTTTGCAGCTTCAGAAGCGAGCCGATCGGTCATATATTCACCCTCCGGACCGTTCTTAATATTTGGAATATCCCAGGGAGAGAAAAACTTGTTTGGGATGTAAAGACCGCCGCGCCAATGTCCCGCAACATTGACATCGAAACCCTGTTTATCAGGCCAATATTTACCCTCGCCGGCTTTATTATTCAGATGCCACTTACCAAAGAAACCGGTTTGATAGCCATTTTCTTTCAGCACTTCAGGTAAAAGAACTTCCTCCAAAGGCAGATTCTTAACGTAGTCTGGATTGCCGGGACCTCCTATCCACTGAGTTAGATGAAGGCGAGCGGGATGCTTTCCCGTCAGGATGGAAGCCCGGGTGGGAGAGCATATCGGCGCGGCCGCGTAAGCTTGTGTAAACCGGATACCCTCCTCGGCGAGTTTATCAACATTCGGCGTTTCATAAAAAGGACTGCCATTAGCGCCGATGTCCATCCAGCCTAAGTCGTCAACCAGGATGAAAACGAAGTTCGGCCGCCGAGCTGCGTTTTCACGAGCGTTACAGTTTTGATATGTGTATGGAAGGGTGAGCGACATTGCGCCGATCCCAAGTGTTTTTAGAAACTGGCGTCGGTTCACAGAGCTTGCCATCATATTTTCTCCTCTACCTTGATCGTTGTCAATTATTCTGACCCTATCTCTTCCCTTCACCGCGTTACAGCTTTTTTTAACCTGGGATTTCCCTATAACATTGTACATCTCAGCTCAGTTACGTCGCTGAGCCTCTTTTCTAATCACTCCTCTGCAACGGAGCATACACTGATAGGAAATTTGATTTTCACTGAAGGGAAAATCATAGCACGCCACTCCGTACCGTTCAAGAAAAATCAAAGGATTTCCTCGACAGCACGATATCCCCAAAAGATTTATATGATTGATAAAATTCTTTTCATCTGTTTACTTAATCCGATATCACATATAAAATTCCGGAAAAATATTCACTTTCAAGCTAATACTTGATTTTGAGTGGTTTCATTTATCTTTAATTTTGATATTTGTCATGACAATATAGTGTCATAATGTCACTCTACGGCTCTGGTGGGCCTGTTCATGGCCGATGTACGGCAAGTTGGAAGACGCTGCTGCCGAGCACGAGTATTGTGTGATTTTTAAGAAGCCACTTGAGAAGGTTTAGTCAGGTAGTGGCATCTACGGTTCATGACTATTTCCCCCTGCTTCTACTCTACCTCCTTTTTTGGCCTGCATACTAACTTCTTTTTTCCATTTTGAAATGGCCTCTTTCATTTTTTTGGCACGCTCTGGAAACTTTTCAATGAGATTATTTTTTTCGCTGATATCATTATCTAAATCGTACAACTCACATTTATTTGACTTCACAATCATTTTCCAGTTCCGATCACGCATGGCCGTTCCAAGCTTCGGCTCATATCCGAAAAATAATTTACGATCAGGAAAATCAGCTTGTTTAAATAATAGATCTTTCATACTCGTACCGTCTAACTTTCGATCTTCGGGTATCGGGATATCCGCTATATCCATTACCGTTGGAAAAATATCCATTCCCATGGTCACTTCATTTGTCACCACACCGGCGGTAATTTTCTTAGGCCACCAGGCAATCGCCGGGACACGGTGGCCTCCTTCATAATGGCTGAACTTGCCGCCTCTAAACGGTTGATTGGAGCCTGCCCCAATAGCACCATTATCAGAGAAGAAAAATATAAAAGTGTTGTCTGCAAGATTATAGCATTTGACCGTATCGAGGATCTTGCCGATCCCCTTATCCATTTCTTCTAACATGATCTTATATTTAGGGCGAATTCTCTTACGGCTCCATCTTTCAGATTTAGGTACGGGTTTGTCATTCTTCCTTTTTTCCAATGTGTCATCGGGAGTTTGAAAAGGTAAATGCACCGCCTGATGAGAAACATAAAGGAAAAAAGAATTTGACTTGTTCTTCTCGATAAAACGTACAGCGTGTTCAGTTATCAGGTGCGTCGCATAACCTTCGATTCGTTTGCGTTCAAGGCCGTTATACCAGTCTCTATGATTGTGGTAATCTGTTACACCACTAAGAAAACCAACGAATTCATCGAAACCGTGATTGATAGGATTCTGCTTCAGGTCGGTACCTAAATGCCATTTACCGAACATCCCCGTTTTATAGCCTCCTTTTTTCAATAGTCGGGGAATCGTCAGCTCTGTGGTTTCAAGACCAGGGGTATCAAGATGACTTGCAATGACATCTATGATATTTACGCGTTGTTGGTATCGCCCTGTCATAAAAGCTGCTCGTGTAGGGCTGCATACAGAGCTGTTTGAATGAAAATCTGTAAAGGTCATACCTTCTGAGGCCATGCGTTCAAGATGAGGTGTTTTAACCCACCCGTTATACACACTGGTGTCTCCATAACCAAGGTCGTCGGCCAGGATAATAATGATATTGGATTTCTGTGCCTTTTTATTGTCACAAAATTCCGATGGCAACATTGTTAATAGGGCAGCACCAGTACCCAATGCCCTTAAAAAGTCTCGACGCGTAAGTGATATATTCATTCAAGCCTGTCCTGCTCAAAAATTTTGAACTTATTTAATTTCAACGATCTATGTAAATTCCTTGAATAAAGGTTAAGGATTAATTCTATAGGAATGTTAGGGAGGAAACAACCTTGAAAATCCTTCTTATTATACATCAAATAAATCAATATTTATACCCAGCATGTTGCTATTGGATTGAAAAGCAATGTACAATAGCTCAGGATGTGACTGCTAATCATTTAATAAGAGAGAGGCCGGTTCTCATCTGGCCATATTAGTCCATGATGAGTACACTGTGTTTCGAAGCATTAATTAAAAATGAAAGGATGATGAAAATGAAAAAAATGATGTATTTATTTTCTTTAATTATTTTGACCATTAGCTGTCAGGTTCGAGCGGGAAATCCCTTGTTACAAGAGTGGGATACACCATTTCAGACACCGCCATTTGATGAAATTAAGAACGAGCATTTTATGTCGGCATTTCTCGAAGCAATGAAAGCTGAAATATCTGAGGTTGAGGCAATTGTAGATAATAACGAAGAGCCGACCTTAAAAAACACTATCGAAGCATTGGAAAAAAGCGGAAAACTGCTCGATAGAGTGAGCAGGGTGTTCAGTTGCCTTAACGGTGCTAATACGAATGAAGAATTACAGAATATATCGAAAGAAGTGGCACCATTACGGGCTAAACACAATGATGATATCAATTTAAATGAAAAGCTTTTCGCAAAAATAAAACTAATCTATGATAAAAAAGAAACCCTTGGGCTTACCTCCGAACAGAACACACTTCTGGAAAACTATTTTCTGGATTTTGTTAGAAGCGGAGCTAATCTTAATAATGAAGACAAAGAAAAGTTAAGAAACATAAATGAAGAATTGAGTAATCTTTATGTCAAGTTCAGGCAAAACCATCTGAAGCAGACCAACGCTGTCGCGCTGGTAATAGACCAGGATGAGGATCTTGCAGGTTTGCCGGATGGAGTTGTTCAAGCTGCTGCTGAGATGGCAAGAGCCAGAGGTATGGAAGGCAAATGGGTGTTCACGCTTCAGAAGCCAAGTTTCATTCCCTTTCTGATGCATTCGGAAAAACGTAATCTGAGGGAGATTGTTTTCAAAGCATATATCAGTCGCGGTAATAACAACGATGAATTTGACAACAAAAAGCTGATATCCAGAATTGCTGCTCTTGGGGTCAAAAAAGCGAATTTGTTAGGTTACAAGACCCATGCTGATTTCATCCTTGAAAGAAATATGGCGAAGAATCCGGAGAATGTCTTCAAATTTCTAAAAGACTTGTGGAAGCCCGCCTTAAAAAGGGCAAAAACGGAAGTCACAGATATGCAGGCAATCATTGACAGAGAAGGCCATGACTTCAAACTGCAGGCTTGGGACTGGTGGTATTATGCCGAAAAAGCAAAAAAAGAAAAATATGCTCTGGATGATGCTATGCTTCGCCCCTATTTCAAAATGCAAAATGTACGCAAGGGTGCTTTTGATGTGGCTGAGAAACTGTACGGAATGAGGTTTTTCCAAAGAAATGATATTGAGGTTTATCATCCAGATGTTGAAGTATTTGAGGTCTTGGAAGCTGATGGAACACATCTGGGAATATTTTACTCTGACTATTACCCTCGCGATGGCAAAAGGAGCGGAGCTTGGTCGAGCTCATTCAGGAGCCAGTCTAACATTGACAACAATTTCATTACGCCATTGGTTTACAATGTTGGTAATTTTGCAAAACCTACTGCGGATAAACCATCATTGATGAGCATGGATGAAGTAGAAACACTCTTTCATGAGTTAGGCCATGGGTTGAATAGCCTCTTTGGAAATACAATTTATAGTGGATCAAGGAGAGTGCCCAGAGACTTTATCGAGCTTCCGTCACAAATTATGGAAAACTGGGCAAGGGATCCCGCAGTGCTGAAAACCTATGCGTTTCATTACGAAACTGGTAAGCCAATTCCACAGGAACTGATCGATAAACTTGAAAAGGCTAAACACTTCAATCAGGGTTTTAGGACAGTTGAATATTTGGCTGCCTCTTTTCTGGATATGGATTGGCATGTACTCACAGATACAACTGAACAGGATGCCGCAAGATTTGAAAAAAAATCAATGGATAAAATTGGTTTGATATCTGAGATTGAATCTCGCTATCAAAGTACAAATTTTGGCCACATATTTTCCAGCGGAGGATATTCTTCCGGGTATTACAGTTATATCTGGGCTGCGGTTCTTGATGCTGATGCATTCCAGGCATTCAGGGAAACCGACCTGTTTAATAAGGAACTGGCCGCTTCATTCAGAAAATATGTTCTTTCTATGGGAAGTAACGATATGATGGCTCAATATATTAAATTCAGAGGACGTGAACCCAAAGTTGATGCGTTACTTAAAAGACGGGGATTGGATTGAAAATATCGGCTCGTGTTGAAAGAATCACATAAATAACTGCCTTGCAACTGCCTGCGTTAAACCTTAATAATCTCAGGCACCGAAGTGATAACACTCAAAAAATAATTTCATGATTATAACATTTCATTCTCACCGTCTACTTAATCCGATTTCACATTGAAATTTTCAATAAATATTTGTTTTTCGGCAAAAAATTGACATTTTTTAGGACTTGATATAGGCAAAAACAACATTTGTGGTGTCATTTTGGTAACATGATGTCACTATGTCTTGGCGGTGTTTTTGGCTATTGAAAGAGAAGTCTTTTGAAGTGTCTTTCAAATGGTTTTAGTAAATCAAATTATACTTTAAGAAAGTGTTTGCATTATTAGTATTTCGATTAAAAACTTGTTGTAAACAAATGATATAATCTCCACTCTGACTGTCCTTTCCATACAACCAAGAGCAATTCAATTAAAACAGGGTCTTTCATTTTTATTCCGCATTCTTTACAAATCGATACTCTCTGGGCATACGGTTATCATTAGGCAGATCCATCGGTACTGTATATGTAATCTCCCAAGTTCCGGTTTTGGTATCATAATCTGATTGCCAAAAATCGTTCCCATGCATAGATTGATTCACCTCTACCCAGAGGTTGTTGACTTTGTTTTCTAAGATATATCTACGGTAATTTGACAACCCACTAAAGGTCATGGGAACATAACCAAGTCCTCCTGTGACAGAAAATTCAGCACCATCGGGGGCATGTATTCGAATAGGATAGGTATTCTCAAGAGTACCTTTTAAAACGCTGACATCCAGATCATTTCCGAGGGCCTCGCGGTAGATCATGCGCCAAGTGTTCGCATTCTTGTTCAGAGCGGCAGCTAATTGTACGTTCGGTCCATAGTAGTCTGAAGCATACTGTGGCACAACTACATGTATTATTTCACCTTTCACATAGTCCCCCGGCCGTAGCCGGGATACATCCGGAGGAGGTAGAATGTCCATTAAAGATGTATCAGTCCCCCGCACTTTTGCCCCTCGCTCTGCTACCCATGGTTTGGCAGGGTGTCCACCCAACACGGCATGCCAATTTCGAATAATCAAGCCTCTGTTCGCTGTAGTCTCCCCAGCTTCCCTGGGTACGGCTTGGTGCATAGACATCCAGGTAATCCTCCCATCAAGCTCAACCGGCCTCGTTCGATAAGTATCGCCACCCCACCGGGTTTGCCATTCCCGGATCAAACCGTGTTCATTACCAAGAGCAAATAACCGTTCGCCTGTGTAACTATAGTGATCTGCACCGCATTGAAACAACACCAGCCGATTAAAATCAACAGCTTCCCGAACATTATATCGGAAACGATAGACACCACGTACGATATCATTTGTCCTGTAAAGGCCCACGGTATATTGAAGATCGATTTTACTGTCTTCAGTTCGGCCGGCGTATGTAACTTCCGTTAGATTAGGGCAATAGCGACGGTATAAAGTTCTCATGCGGCTGTTCCACTGTTTGTGACCTGTTGTATCGTAATAAACCAGAAAATCAGCGCCACCTACATTGTTTGTCCAATGCCAAGGACGGCCGACCATCAGAGGACGGGTATCAAGAACGGCACCGCCTACCTGACTCTGATCGGGCTCAAAACAAATACTCTCACCCCAGGCTCCAATTGCCGCCTCATCCCAGAGTTGATTGCTGCCCCATCCAATCAAACACAACTGCGCATGCGATGCAGCTGCCACTGCCCCCCAATGACCGTTTACACTACGATACACTAAATTCAAAGTGCTGCGTGGCGGGATAGTCAGCATGGTCAGTCCATGATACCAGGGGCCAGCAAAGCGGTGTCCCGGAACTCGTGTATGCCAGTTTTTAGATAATTGTATGGGAATGCCCATGGGATATAGATCTTCATCACACAGTATGGCCGAGAGGCCGGTAACGGAGCAGACCTGACCTTCCTTGGCAAAGTTGAGCCGTACCTTACGGGCCTGGTCGTCTGGATTAGGCAGGCTCAGTGTTACCTGCTCCATACGATCGTTGCCGCTTTCTTTACAGTTACCACACTGATCGTTGCGCAGATTAATTGTGTACCATCCATGCCGGGCGTTATAAGTTGTAGACAGGATTTTGGCCAATGGTTTTGTCTGTCGGGCCTTGATAACAAGTGGCGCCGACTCCGAGCTTATAATTTGTTTCAGCACTTGCGGATTATTGTCAGACATTGGGTAAACTACTATTCCTACTGTTCGTTCTACTCCGGCCGGCCATTTGCTTCCTGCTTCCATACGAACCTTGCACTGAGTCTGAGCGGCATCGCAGGTTAAGGCCACATTCGGATCATCGGTCAGGAATACAAAACCACTTCCATTCTGGTCGAATAATCCGAAAGCCGATCCTTCACTTAGAATGGTTTTATACACGTCGGTCAAGTCCAGGATTATTTCCAAAGCACCATTAGTTATGTGTATATCCGGCTTGACGTGAAATATGAAGGCTATTCTGTCAGGCCAAGCGGATATCTCTAAGCTGGACTTGTTTGGTGGCGGGATGCTACGTCCCATCCTGTCAAATTTAAGCTTTTCCATCCAACGTCGCTGGAAAAACTTGCCACTCTCAACCAGCATGCAGTTCTCCCATCCAGGTCCCGCACCCGAGGCTTCAAAACGTAATCCATCATGTTCAATCACACATTGTAATGCGGCGTTATCAAGCTCCTCAATGAGACTGTTGTCCTGGACAATTACATTTTGTTCAGGAGCCGCATTCGCAATCGGTCCAAAAGTATTCAATTTTAAATCGTCAAAATCAAAAGATAAGCCGTAACGACTTGTCTGGATATGAAACACTTTGGAGGGATCACGTAATCCATATGCCCACCACATGAAAGTATAATCACTATTATTCTGCCAGATGGATTCCTTGTTAATACTAATCGTCTCAGAACCTGCGATAGTAATACTTGCAAGGTATATCAAGCATATAATGAACTTTACTGATATCATCTATATAAGTCCTATAGAGCTTGTAACCTTTGTTGATAATGAGTTTACGACAGTGCAAATAGGGGTGTCCATTGCTTCAAGCGGACACCCCATGTTCAGACCATTTTTTTCTTAAAGTATTACCAACAGTCAAAGGTATTACACAATAGCTGATCAATGTCTTTGATGGGCATGCTACAAACGGATGTCAATATCAATCAATTTAGCTCAATCTCATCAGTTATTGAAATATCCTTCAGCCAGTTTTCCTGCAACAAAGCCATATCCAGATCGTCGACCTTGCAGTCTTCATTTAGATCGCCCACCAGGGGTTCATAGTCCGGCAGTGCCTTGGTTGCTTCACATGAATCGGCGTATACATTAATCGTGATTGTATCTGAACCGGTATGTTCGCCATCAAAGGCATCCAGCTGTAGAATGTATTCGCCGACGGCTGACATAGTGATACTTGTGTTCTCGTTAGTCGAATCGGTGATGACAGCATCTGGGCTGTTGGGATCATCAGGCTCACTAACTATCGTCCACTGCACTGTATAGGGCTGGATGGCACCGTCGTCCACAACGCTTCCGCCCAGATTTCTGGTTCTGACACCGTCCTGAAGCCAACTAACAACATCGGCACCGGCGTTCACTTCGGGAGCCGTGTTATCTGCAATGAAGCTGAAGATAGGGCCTATGATCGGATCGTTTGGATCGCCGACATAGGCATCGACGGCCCAGTAGTATTGCGTCTTGGGCTGAGTCTGCACGATCACAGAGCTTAAATTCTGCTTGTTGACGACCCGAATGGCCTCCGGATTGGAGAATGTCCAAAGGGCATCATAGTCGTCAGTAAAATAGACATCCACTTGAACTGGTTCACCGGCCACTAAAGGATCAGGCAAAGTCCAACTCAAGTCCGTGTCACCCGATGACGCAACGCCACCATCGGACGGATTCGGATTAAGACTATGAACAGCCGTTAAAGTAGTTTGGCCTTCATTCGTAACATTATAATCCAACTGTAGCGTACCGTTGCCGTCATAGGCGGTAATCCATCCATTATCGATATATCCCTGGATCGTAGAAACAGCATCGCCATTTACGAGCAGTGTCCCGGCCTGAACGTCTATCGTACCGACAGTATCTGGGCCTCTTCTCATTTCAAGATTGTTGACGGTGATAACGCCACCATCCAGATTCACGTGGCCTGTACCTTCTTCTCTATCTCCAAGCAAGAGGGTACTATTGATTGTAAAGGTGCCACTCTTCATATTAATTGTTCCATTACTGCCCGTGTTGATACCGACAATAACCCATTTATTTGTCGTAAGCGTACCACCGTCCACTGTCAAGTCAGCGGCTGCACGACCACTTCCAACCCATATTATGTCAGCCACGATCCCTTCGTTTGCGACAACCGGACCGGGCACCATCCCAATGCTGGCTGTGTCGACAGAGGTGGGGAATGAACCGCTATCCCAGTTGTCTGGTGTACTCCAGAAGGGATCGACTGAACCATTCCAGGTCACGACAGCGGCTTCAGAAATCCCCATCAAACTCATCACCATTGACAAAACGAAAATTTTCAACATTTTTCCAGACATAGGCTTCCTCCTTATATAGAACAATTAATGTACACTTTTTTTAGTTTCCTTGCGTTATTCCTTCCGTATTCTCGAAAAACAGT
>Ga0209427_10006356_pt1 | contig 13492 bp, 18 predicted proteins | sample DeeMarSWOR136_30_FD_187465 | JGI IMG/M metagenome (GOLD analysis project Ga0209427, IMG submission 187465) | Marine sediment microbial communities from White Oak River estuary, North Carolina - WOR-1-36_30 (SPAdes) (version 2) | ecosystem: Environmental > Aquatic > Marine > Intertidal zone >... | reverse complement strand
TCACATATGATGACTACAGCTGGACAGAACACATTTGCAGGAAATTGGGTCAATGGGATCCGGACCCAAAGGAACTACTGGGACAATTCGAGAAACGTGGCTTCTTCCTTGCTTCAAAACACGCACGCCAATCCATTTAGCAGATTATATGCACGCAATCGCGCGCGAACCCAGTAGGTTGACCCGGGGAATCCCCGCTCGCCCCCGCCCCCAGGAGCCGCCAACGATCAGTTCTATTCGCTTTTTGGGGCCCACATATACCCCAAGAGCAACTTTTTCTATGGGCGAAAGCACGGAAAACAGACAACTGATCATAGTAATCATGCGAATAAAATTAGCCAAGGGAAGCGCGGGCAAAATGGAGTAGGTCGGCGCGCGACCGCAATCGCCTTTTGGTCATCCTTGAAAGACGCGTGCACGAGGCGCTGGAAAGAGGAGAGGCTATAGGCTGGATAGTATGTATTCCGCTGATTTGACCAGGACGTCCGCTGCTTCAACCGTCATGTGGATCCCCGACAGGTTTCGAACCTGCGGAATGAAGTCATCTTCCAGAATGCTTCTGGCTTCGTCTGCCTTTCCTTTGTCAACCAGTTTTTCAGCTGTATCCAGTTTAGCAATAAGGCTTCTGACCGTGCCTTGACTGTCAATCTGCCCTTCAGAGCCTAATTCTTCAACCATTGTCTTCAATTCGCCCATAGTTCTGGGAAGACGAAACCAAGGCTCCATCAGAGGGTAATTGTCTTGGTTGTTTTCATCAATAAAATACGGTGTGTCCCATATGCCTGAATCATCCAGTTCCTCAGCATCTGGATGAAGCTCCTCATAGTCGCTCCAATAGTTCCCGCCAGAAGGATAGCCGTTGTCCCATGTACTTATTGAAGGACGTATGAAAGGATGTCTCCATGACATATCATAGACTTGTCGTGTATTATTCAAGAAGTTATTATGGTAGATAAGATTGCTTAAGGAAGCATGGAAGTAGATTCCATTACTGCTTGTCACCAAATCGTTTCCGAAAATGGTGTTGCTTGATGAACCGACGATGATGATGCACGAGGATAACGCGGAGTATGCGTTTGATACTATATGGTTTTCACCCACGCTGTTGAACGTGGAACCACCAAGGACAACATTGTATATGTTGTCTGTCACGTCGTTTCCAGATATGTTGTTGCTGTGTGAATCGAGGATGAGGATACCTGCTCCAGTTATTGCACCTTTGTTTGCTGTTATGTTGTTTTGGGCTACCAGGTTTCTTGAAGAGTAAAGGAGTTGAATACCTTCCCTGTTGCCTGTAATGTTGTTCTTAGATATGATATTATTTGAAGAATAATCGACCCTGAGACCATACCTATTGCTTGTCATATAGTTGCAGGATATATTGTTTTGTGAAGAGTCAAAAAGGTAGACGCCATAATAGAATCCTTTAATCGACACGTTTCTAAGTGTTACATTCCTTCTTAGGGTCAAGTCTATTCCTTTGGTATGACCACCCATTGGATCTTGAAGGGTGTAGCCAGCTCCATCTATCACAATATTATCCATATAAACCCTGATTTGGGCAGAAATGTTGTCAGTGAACACGTACAGGCGTGATTTCTCTCTCTTAATGGGTGCTGTATGCGGAAAAACACGACCATCCCAGAGAATGTAAATAGTCCCAGATGCTTCAACTGGTTGAATGTTAAATGCAAATGTTAACACACTCGCAAGAAGTAACGAGAGCAATATTCCGGATACTGCCCTTCTTCCCAATTCCCATTCTCCCCTCTTGATTAATGACTATGTGATAGAACCCCCATTTACACCTTGTGGAGAAATTCTCCATGTCACAACGGAACTAAGCATGAGGTTTACATTCCAGTGTATCGCTCCAATAAGGTACTAAGTGTGGGAAATGCGGAAAGAGCTACGAGGATGTCAAACCACTGCTATTTCTGTGCGCCCTTAAGGACAGAAAGGACAAAAAGGACAGGCTTCCGGTAATTAATGTATGTGTGCCCGGGAGAGAAATGCGGGTAGATTGCATTAAATAGGAAATGCCTGTCCAAACTGTCCTTTTCGTCCTTGGGGGACCGGGCGCGCTTAGTCTGAATCGGTCTGTTTCTGGATATCATGTGCAAATGCAGTAACGATGCAGACCGGCCATAATACAACCATGACCAAAGCTAAAGCGTTTTGAATGGTAAACGTGACGTTTGCATCAAAGAACCACAATAATGGATACCCGAAGACCGCGATTTCCACGCCAACAAGGAACACCAAAACGAAGGCGATTACAGACCACGGCCACAACTTGGCAAGGAAGCCCCGTAAATTAATAGGGAGATGTGCACGCCACCATTTTAACGGTTTATTTATCCTAGTTGCAGTAACGCTAGCTAATATTGACATGAATATGGGTGCAAAGCCTCCTCCAACTAGCCACAGTAGGATTGAGAGAAACATCAGGATCCAAGCGCCGTACTTCCTATCAATGAATGCATACGCCCATATTGAAACTAGGAGACCGACGATCATTGCGAGTATGCCAGTTACAAGAAAGCTTGGAATAATTGTCAAAGCAGTTTCAGTTCCATACTCCCAGAACCTCTGCGCTGGACCAATGGCATCTATCATTATGTCGCTTGGCGTAACGTTACCTTGAAGTATTTCAAAGAAACCGTGTTCTATACCGGCCAATCCCACAAGAACGCCAAATGTTGAGGCAACTGCTCTTGTAGCGCTGACATTTTTCAAAGTTTTTCTGCCTTTCATATACATTCAACGTATCCTTCGGGCACTGTTAATATAATTCCTTTCACTTCGGGGACCCGCGAATGCACTAGAAACCGAAGATTTCCGTGTAATCCTTCATTGTCGCAGACAACTAATCATAGCAATTTCCAGAAAAAAAATTCCCGAAGGCTCTCACGAACGTATCGAAAGCGAAAGAAATTAGCATACCGGGTAGCCCGCACGCGCCTCGACCGCCACCCCAGCAAAAAACCGAGTAGGTTAGCCCCAGATTCTTACGGTATGAAAATGGCCCAAAATCCATCGTTTTCATATTAAGTCGAATTTGCCTTTTGTTAAATTAACAAACCACCAACGTTAGATTAAATAGAAAATCCAGAAAAATTGGCCGAAATTGTACCGGCAGAAGGTTGGTCGGATGGGCGGAAGCTACTGGGGCGCATAATATTAATCGCTAGTCGGCTGGACGATCGACGCGATAATCTTCATCCGTTTCTTCTTCAGATTCTCGTAGATCTCGTGGTTGATCTTCTCGCCCCGGCTGAGCCTCAGCTCGAGGTAGGCGATCCGCTTTTCGAGGCCTATGATATCCTTGCATTTTTTGACGAGCTCGAGGAAGGTGCCAGCCGTCATGGCACCCTCGACCAGCCACCTCAGCAGCTGCGAGGCATTGACAGGCGATTCCTCCTTTAGCCATTTGATCTGCTCGATGGTGAAGGCGATGGAGCGGCTGTAGAACCGCCTTTTCCCCTTCCTGCCCCGCTTGTCCGACTTCCACAAATCCCTGAGGGTCAATGCGATGTGCCCCGCTTTTCTGATCAGCTTGCTATATGTCTCTATGATTGCAGAGCTATTTAAACGTTGTTTTGGAGCCTTTTCGGGGTTTAAGCTGAAGATGGGGTTCTGTTGAGCGAACGGGGAAAGGAATTGCAAAAACATTGCAAAAACGCTGCAAAAACAGTGCAAAAACCTGAATGCACATATCCGCAACTTAGAACACGCGAATCCGCTTGGGCAACATCCCAGGCTATAGCAGGCTGGGGCTGAGGCACCCTGAGAGTTTACGAATCAGCCTAGTGCTTGCAGCCTTACTCTTCCTGGTGGTCGAGGTGAGCCTTTCCCCTGTAGAGATTCGCTGGATACCTCTTCTTGTTGAGCTTCAGCTTCTCAAGGACAGCCTTCGTCAGATCAACTTCGAGAGCGTTCGCCATGCTCAGGCAGTAGATAACAACGTCGGCCAGCTCCTCTCCGACTCTCTTGAACTTTGAAGGATCAGTCTTGACCTTCCTGCTGTCTTCTGATTTGGTCCATTGGAAGAGTTGCAGGAGCTCCGCGGCTTCTATGCAGATTCCCTGGGCTAGGTCCTTCGGGTTATGGTACTGCTCCCAGTCCCTTTCATGGATGAACTCTCTCACTGCGTTCCTCAAATCCTCGACCGACGTTTCTTTATCGCTCAACACTTTTACCTTCTTAACAATCCAACACGGGCAAACGTGAATATTCTATGCGCCCGTAGATATATTTCGCGCCCGATAACTCCAGTGCAGGTAGACGGGAAAGAACCGCGCAAGGCATGAACGGACACGCTCACTTACCCAAGGATCATTTACGTTTTCTGAAAACTTTAGCCCCATCCATTTCAGTCACATACTCAAAGCCAGCCTCTACCAGCCGGCGTACTTCCTGAACCGTCTTGGCGACCGCAGACGTGTAGTCGTCGTCTTTGAAGGCTATCAGCTGGACGTACCTCAGCGTGCTCCTCAGGCAGCGGTGACCCAGCATCTTCTGGGTGTAGAGTATGTCCCTCGTCTTGTGATACGTCATTGTTGCCGCGAAGTGCCTCAGGTCGTAGAGCCTGATCGTCCTGAAAGTAGAATCCATCAGTTTCTCAGCAACAGTATTCCTCAATCGGACCCAGCGGCCAGTCATTTTCTTCCTTCTCGGAAACGGCTGGTCATTGAGCCCAAAGCTGTGCTTGCCGAGGTGCTCCTTCAGCATGGCCAATGTTCGCTTCCTGATCTACACCATTCGTCCAGCTCCGCCTTTCGCAGTTCGAACAGTGATTGCCCCTCTCTCCAAATCGATGTCTCTCATTTTGGTTCTTTCAAGCTCGATAGGTCTCATTCCCGTATCTCGCAGGATGCTGAACACTAGAACATATTTTCCACGGGCTCTGACTATTACCTGGTTGATCTTCTCCTCAGTGGGAATTCGAGGTAGCTTGTCTTCTATTCGGAAGCGTGGCAGATTCCACTGCAAACCGTTTGCTTGGACATAACTGTTGTAGGCGTAAGCCACTCCCTGCCTGTAGGCGTTGGACCAGTTCGCCCGGTTGGCAATGAACCCTTTCACGGCTTCCGGGTCGTCCAAATCCACATGCCTTGCCAAGAACCTCAGGCGGTCGCCCTTTGCCCTCAGCGTGCCCTCCGACTGGCCGCCCTTCTTCAGCTCCCAAAGCGTACTGAAAATTCTGGCTGCAGCGGCGCCGGTCCCGCTCGTGGTGGGGTCGGCCGGATTTGAACCGACGACCTTTGGATTTCGGGCAATGTGCACTGCCTTGCTTGATGTTCTTTCCATGGGGTTGCTCGCGCCCACATGGCACGATGCACCATCAGCTATTTAATCGCCTCTAAGAAGAAAGCCGAGGCGGTGGCGCAGAAAAACTCATATTCAATGCCTTCAAGTTTATGATGTGAACCTTGATGTCGCAGGTCGAAACAGATCTTAAAGTTTTATGCAAACTAGCAAAGGAACTCGAAGCGACAAACGCGGTGTCTTTTGATGCTGAAGAAGTTGTTGTTGATGAAAGGGTCAGACTGAAGTGTCTTGTACCAGTGTGCGATGACTATGGCTTGAATATGATGTGTCCTCCTAACGTGATGGGTGTTCAGGAATTCAGAGAAGTATTAGCCAAGTATAATTGGGCGATACTCATCCAGATTGAAAGGATGATACCAACTGGCATGAAAAAGGAAATACAACAGGCGAAAGATGTTGCAGCCCTCTACAAGAGCAACAAGTTCTTGGACAGCTATAGAAAGTCATTTGATCCAATCAAATTGAAACTACATCGTATAGTCCACGAGGTAGAAGCGCAGGCATTTGGATTAGGATATCGTTTTGCAACAGGGTTCATAGGTGGATCATGCAAGTTGTGCCCTGAATGTGTGGCAATCAGCAATTCGCAAGGACCTTGCAGACATCCCTTCCGAGCTCGACCATCCATGGAAGCTGTAGGAATCGATGTGTTTAAAACAGCAGAAAACGCGGGCTTGCCATTCGCTATTCCACCAGAAAACAAGACAGTATGGAATGGGCTTGTTCTAATTACTTAGTAACTCACGCGTCCGCTCCCAAATGAATTCGTGCGCCATCTGCTATTTAATGCCCTCTAAGGGAAAGGCTGAGGTAGTGGCGGATGATCCGGGATTCTCAAGAATCTTGGAATAATTCTCCCAGAATTATTAACCCAAAACCAAAAACTGAAATATTAAGTAAAAACAATTGTCAAACAGCTCATAACTTTATCAGAAAGAAAGGTGGTAAAAAATGGATTCAAATAGAAAGACCGAAATAATTGTGGGAATACTATTCATAATTGCGACAGTAGCACCTATTGTAAGTGCTGTTCCGCTTGGTGTTGTTCCACTTGGTTTCTTGGGAACTGAAGGTGATCCAGATTATCTTACTGCTATTTCTGAAAATGAAAACCAAATCTTGATAGGAGCGCTCCTTTGGTTGGTCTACCTTGCTTCGGCGGTTGCCATTCCAATTGTGATGTTTCCAATCTTGAGAAAGCATAGTGAAGGTTTAGCTCTTGGGTACGTTGGTGCCAGGTTTTTTGAGGGTATTTTTCTTGCTGTTAATGTAATCAGCTTACTATTACTATTGTCATTAAGTCGAGAATTTGTAACTGCCGGAGCTCCGGTTGCTTCCTATTTTCAAACTTCAGGCGCTTTACTACTAGCAGCAATTGATTGGGGCTCCCTTCTGTTGGACTTAGCTTGGCTACTAAGTGTTCCGGTGTTTAACTATGTGTTGTATAAATCAAAACTCATTCCTCGATGGTTATCAGTTTGGGGTCTTATTGGAGGCGCATTGTGGTTAGCAACATGGCCTGTACGTATGTTCGATCTTAGTCCTCCAATGATAGAGATTTTCGCTCTTCCAATAGCCGCCCAAGAAATGATTCTAGCAGCGTGGCTTATAGTTAAAGGATTCAATTCATCTGCAATCGCTTCCTAGTCTGCAAGAACAGATATGAACGAGGAAAAGAAGAATAAATTAGAGGATTCTCTTTGATTATAGAAATGTTATCCGGTTTTCTCTTTCTGTTTATTCTGGTTTTAAACCTTGCAATGGGGGCACTAGGTTATTTAATGGAAAAAGATGATTATGACTCAGACGCTGACCTGCAAAAGATTAACAATGATCCAAAAAAATTTAAAATAAGCATCGTGTTGGCACTTATAGAACATGGTAGCGTCATCGCACTTACTATAATGCTGTTTATTGGTTTTAGCCCATATAACATAATGCTTGGAATTGTTTGGGCCACTTTTCGGATAGGAGAAGGCTTGATCCAATTCTATAATGAACCGAACTACTGGGGGCTTATCAACATAGCAAGACAATATTCAAGTACTAGTGGTGCTGAAAAAACTTCGTTGAGTGATTTAGCTCGTACCATTTTCAAAACAAAAGACACTAGATTCAAATTCGCAATGATCTGTTGGTCCATTGGTACACTCGCATACTCAATCGTGTTGGTTACCTATGAAGTGGTACCCGCAACTATTGGATGGTTGGGAATTGTTGCCAGCATTCTCGTTGGCTTAGGTACTGGAATAAAACTTGTAAAACCTGACGTTAGAGACTTCACAAGTATCGGTGGTCTGTCGGCGATTCTATTTGAAGTAATGATTGGAGGATGGCTATTATTTTCTCCACTCATCTAAAAGGAAAGGATGATCATATATATGAAAATGAAAGCGATTGTATACACAAAATACGGACCACCAGATGTTCTTCAATTCAAAGAGGTAGAAAGACCAAAACCCAAGGACAATGAGGTAATGGTAAGAATATATGCGACAACAGTAACATTCGGGGACTCTGGCATTCGAAGTTTCAAATTCCCTCGCTTGTATTGGATCTTCATGCGAATATGGCTTGGTCTCAGAAAACCAAGAAAAAAATACTAGGGCACGAGTTAGCCGGTGAAATTGAATCAGTAGGCAAAGATGTAACAATGTTTAAGAAAGGTGACCAAGTTTTTGCATCTGCCGGTTTTGGAGGAGGTGCCTATGCTGAGTACATATGTCTGCCTGAAGACGGGATGGTGGCAACAAAACCAGTCAATATGACCTATGAGGAAGCTGCCGCCGTTCCTGTTGGGGGACTTACGGCATTGAAGTTTCTTAGAAAAGGAAACATCCAGAGCGGACAAAAAGTCCTTATTTATGGAGCTTCTGGAAGCGTAGGCACTTATGCGGTACAGCTTGCCAAGTACTATGGGGCAGAAGTTACCGGGGTATGCAGTACCACGAATTTAGAATTGGTGAAATCTCTGGGAGCCAATAAGGTCATTGATTACACTGGAGAGGATTTCACCAAAAGCGGTGAGACCTATGATATAATTTTTGACGCGGTAGCCAAGACTTCGTCTTCACGTAGTAAAAGGGTTCTAAAGAAAATGGACGCTATCTTTCCGCTAGAGGTTCAGCAAACGAAAAGACGGGAGGTCTAATCTTCCTTAAAGAGCTTATTGAGGCGGGAAAGCTAAAACCGGTAATAGATAGAACCTATCCATGGGAACAAATTGCCGAAGCCCATCGGTATGTTGACAAAGGACACAAAAGGGGAAACGTAGTCATAACTGTGGAACATAATAACAAAACCTAACAAAGCGTTGCATACATGCGTCGAGTAAGTAGGGCGCGCAAACCCAGTAGGTTGGCCCCGGGGATCCCCGCTCGCCCTCGCTTCCCGGAGCCGCGCCCGTACCCGAGCGGCTCCACGTCCAAGGTATGTCGGATTATGGTCATTTCTTCTCTGATTTCGGCATTCCTATCCATTTTGGGGTCCTATCCATATATTCTTGATAGGCATCCCCATACTTCTCAAGGCACCAGCGTTCTTCAGGAGCTATCAAGATGTCATACAAGACTATGAATACCGCTACCAACAGCAGGAACAGCCAGGAAGCACAAGCGATTCCTATGCCGATGAATATCAGGAAGGTGCCGAGGTAAAGGGGGTTTCTTGAAATGCGATAGAGTCCTTCGGTGGCTGGTCTGTTTATTGGAGTAGTATCAAGATTTGTCCCTGCAATGATTGTGAAGATCATACCGAACAGATAGACGAGGATACCAATGTAGAACCATGCTGTGTCTAGCTTCAAGGGTAAGAAGAAACTGTAGATAACGGAAGTCCAGAAAATCAACTGTGAGATACCGTAGAGTTTCTTCTCGTTTTCATTGAACTGAGGCTTGTCTGGCCTACTAGAACCCTTATGTTCCATAAGACGGTTAAGGATATGCCAAACAATAAACATCAACCCAAAAGAAAGGACAAAGATATAGGCGTTCCACAAGCCTAGCTCGAATTCTGGTGTAAGAGACATAACTCTCCTCCTTGCGGTTACTCCTAACCCAATTAGCTAGCGCACGCGCACCTCTTCGACGCTAGTCTTGGCTTTTGTAGCGTCTGAAGATCATTGTCTTGTCATGCGTACACACGTATTCGAACCCATCTTCCACCAGTCTTCTAGCTTCATCCGTCGTTTGCGCAATTTCAGTGCGATATGGCTCTCCAATTGCAAAGAAGTTCATAACTGCTGGAATCAGCCCTATTACCACTGCTAGAACCCCAATGACCGGAGACCACCATTCTGAGACAAAGTACGACCAGATAAGCACCAAGACGATGCCCACAGCCAAGTGAAAGGTCAAGCGCACGTTTACCTCTTTCATGTCTGTCATTACCTCATTCTCTGGTTAAGACAAGAGCTAATAACATTTACCATTTACCATCACAAGTCATTCCTACCTTGTCACCACAAGTTTGAACACGTGCGCGAAAACCCAGTAGGTTGGCCCCGGGGACCCCCGCCTGCCCTGCCCCATAAAGGCACGAACAATTAATTTTGTTCGCTTTTTCGGGCCCACGCATACCCGGGATTAACTTTTCCCTTGGGCGAAATACTTAGTCAAAAAGACAACTAATCATAGCAATTACGCGAATAGAAAAAAGTTGGAAAAAACATGTACCCGGGTGCCAGAAAGCGAATAAAATTAGCATATCGGGTATGCTCGTTTACGCGCGCAATAATTGGATGCGCATAAATCAGAATTGTAGGTCTACCAGTCCACGTTGTGCTTCAGCGCGGGCGCAATCGGTTTTCAGCAAAACCCATCGACAGGAAGGTTAGGAGATGTCAACCTCGAATGTCATTTCTTTAGTTTTCAGATTCACACGAATTTTGACAAAAGGCAAATTTATACTGAGAGTTCCTTCCATTATTATTCCACACCTTTTTTCATTTTGCTCTGAAGAGCTTTTTTCGCTTCTTCAGATCCTCTCACAATTCCCCAGACTTTTACACTATTAACCGCTCTTTCTATGAGTTCAGGTCTAACGTCTTCAGACAGCTTTAACATTCCCATAACACGAATCTTCATCATTTTGCCTCGTTATCTTGTATCACTCTTTCCCAAGCTTGGTTCCACAGTAGGGACATATTGAGATGTCTTCAGGCAGGTCTGACAGGTCTTTGCCACATTGAAGGCAAGTTTCCCCGTTCTCGCCCTTTGCTTCTTCGATCTCTTCGCTTTCTTTGGATTCCGCTATACCGATTTTCTCCTTTAGTTTTTTAACATGCTCTTCCGCTTCCTTTCTTATCTTTCGGATTTCTTCTAATGATGAAGAAACTTTGTCGAAGACGTCTTGTCGTGCTTTGATTCCCTCGCTTACGAGATATGCCACTGCTTCTGAACGTGTATTGAACAACCTTGCCTCAATCAACATATCGATTAAATTTAGCTCTTCGTCGCCTAAGCGCGAAGCAACGACGTTGGCTCTGCTGGATGATGCTGAGTGCATTGGAGGTATCGGCGGTATCGGTGGCATAGGAGAAGCAAGTCCTTTAGCTTTCAATTCTCTGGCCCTCTGCGTCCACTCTCTAAGGGCTTTCTTGTACCTCTTTCTCCATTCTCGAATAGACTCTCTATACCAGTCCTTCCATTCTTTCCATTCATCTTGGTTCATTTCTCTCTACACCTCACATGTAAATCATTTACGCTGCGTAACCAAATTACGTAAACGGTTTACGTTTATATAAATGTTTCGCACAGAGCCACGCGTAAGCAAATTCAGTAGGTTGACCCCTAGGAATTTCCATTAGCCCCTCACTCCTTGAAGCCGTACTCATCTACGTTCTCCGAGAGGACCGCGTCCGGGTCGTATCCGAATCTTTGAAAGGCTTCATGCCTCAGTTGCCAAGCGAAATAGAAGTATTCGTCCTTTAGAGCCTTGGCGATTGGATGTTTCGCGACTAGCCCAGCCGCCAGCGTGAAATGCTTCACGTCTTTCATGGCGTGGAACGACATTAGAGAGCTCAACTATTTGCTGATGTGAGGCTGACTTATATATTTGACCAGCTCATACGAAACGAGGCTTTTCTAGAAGATTGAGTGAAGCGAACATGGTATTGCTTGAAAAGATCAAGCTTGTACGTGCCAAAACAGAAGATGCTGAAAGCCTTGCAGACATGTCGAAGAGAGCCTTCAATAGCGATATTAATGTTGGAGCTCCTGGGGAAGGCGGGCCACCTGGCTATGACTCACCTGAGTTTCAAGTCCGTATGATGAATTGGAGCAATTATTACAAGATACTCTATGAAGGTCGAATTGTGGGAGCTTTGATAGTTGCCAAGAAGAGAGCAGGTCACTACGAATGTAGCAGAATGTTCGTAGATCCAGAATTCCAGAACCAAGGAGTGGCAACTAGGGCTTTTGAAATGGTCTGGGAAATGCACAAAGATGCGAAAGTGTGGACTTTAGACACACCCGAATGGAATGTTAGGACCAAACACTTCTACGAGAAACTGGGCTTTGTGCAAATAGGCTGGATCAATGTCGAGCCAACATGGAAATGCCGCTTTTACGAGAAAACAATGGACCCCAATCAGCCATACAAGACAATGAAGGTGAAAGAACTGATAGCCGGCATGAGACAAGTAGAAGTTGAAGCAAAGGTTATGGAAATATCTGAACCCCGACAGACTCGTTCAAGAACAACGGGCGAATCCCTCAGAGTAGCTGAAGCAGCAATAAGCGACGAAACAGGAACGATAAAACTTGCGCTGTGGAATGAGCAGATCAATCAAGTACACACCAACGACAAGGTTAGAATCTACAACGGTTACGTCACATCGTTCAAAGGAGAGAAACAACTCAACATCGGCAGATATGGCACACTAGTCATTCTAATCTGATCTGGTGCGCGTATGTTTTCAGAGATTACATTGATCGAATTTCATTCACTTCTGGCACGCACATATATGCCAGCAGAAAGACTTTTTCTATGTAATAATCTTCAGGGAGAAAGCCAACTAATCATAGTAAAGTACCGAATATAAAATTCTGGAAACCTATATACGCGCGCCCCCGAAGTGAATAAAATTAGCATATCGGGTATGCTCGTTTACGCGCCGATTGCAGGCTCGACAAAAAACCGAGTAGGTTGACCCCAGACTCTTCCGGTACGAAAATAGTCAGATTTCCAGAAAAAGTCAACTAGTAGGAAAATGACCAAGGGCAAACTTCGGACCAAGTAGGAATCCCGGGAAAATCTTGCCACTTTCACACCGGCAAGGAACGCGCGAAACAAAGTTGTAACATGACACGCGGGCATGCTAAATGTATGTATTTCGTTTGTTGTTTGTGAGTTCATATAGAAAGAAAACAGACACTGCGTTTAGAACCAGCATTGTTATAGCTAGCAGTAGAACGATATATGCGGCAAGGCTTGAATATTGTCCGCCAATAGCCGAGTAGCCCAGGACTGCTAAGAATAAATAGTAAAAGCCGACGAAAACCGAGGTCCAAAATCCCAAGACGAACGCCCAGTCTTCATGCTTGAGTTTGCGGGCTTGAAGCAGAAAAAGCGTCAAAGCGGTTAGCAAGGAAAGGCAAGAAGCAACTCCAAGAAGAGTTTTGATCATCATTCCTAACCCTGTTATACCGCCACTTGGGGCTCCCTCACCTCCCTCCAAACGGAAGATGAAGAGTGCATCAATGAGGTTGCCCAATCCCTGTAAAGCGTAGAATGAACCGAGCAATGTCTTTCTCATAGGTTCCGCCAATTGTTCTCTCGCCATTTCTTCCTTAAAATGATTTCTCCAATGGCGTCAATACGCATCCAGATTGCTCTAGTGGCCGCGGGGCGTCCTTCTGGTAAACTATTTCTCGGCAAATGTTACAAAGATGTTACAAGTAATCGTAACATTTTCCATCAAAAAACGCATATAATCGGTTCGCGCGAATTCCCCTGGGCAACATCCCAGGCTTAACCAGGTCGGGTCCGAGGCACCCTGAGAGTTTACGAATTCGGTTAGCTACAACTACGCCTAGAGCATTTACGGAATTCATGACCAACCATTTCACATCTTCGAAGTTGGATGCTCTGGCAACTGGAAAATAATTTCAACCAAATACACAAGAGAAAATTGTGCAAAGCGATTTAGATTGAGAAT
>Ga0209427_10006350_pt1 | contig 13500 bp, 11 predicted proteins | sample DeeMarSWOR136_30_FD_187465 | JGI IMG/M metagenome (GOLD analysis project Ga0209427, IMG submission 187465) | Marine sediment microbial communities from White Oak River estuary, North Carolina - WOR-1-36_30 (SPAdes) (version 2) | ecosystem: Environmental > Aquatic > Marine > Intertidal zone >... | reverse complement strand
CATCGGGAGGGACATCCTGAGGTGCTGCCAGGTCGAAGCGTTGTCCCCAGTCCACATCGCGGCGTACCGATGGCCGCCAAGGAAATTGGATCGCGTGAGCACGAAAGGCCTCTTGTCCGGGCGAGCGTTCATGAGGCCCTCTCGGATTGCCCGGGCTACCAGCATTCCATAGACGTTGTGATATTGTGCATGTGGGCCCTCCGGGAGTCCGTCGCCACCGAGGTGCCGGTTGTCCGCAGGCATAGTCGTGAAGGGAACGATATCCGGTTCGTTCATGTCGATCCAGACGCCGTCAATGCCCGAAGAGATGAAGTCCCGCACGAGCCCGGCCCACCAGCCACGCACTTCGGGACGGGTGAAATCGGGGAAGGCACACGGGCCCGGCCAGACATCGCCGCGGTACTCCTCTCCTTTGGCAGTCTTGATCCAAAAGTCCTTCTCCGTTCCCTGGTCATACACCCAGTAACCGGACTCAGCTTTGATCCCTGGATCACTGGTCCAGACTGCCTTGAATCCTCTTTCATGCAGGTAGTCGTTCGTGGCTTGCGGATCTGGAAAGCCTTCCGGATCGAAGGTGAACACTCGGAACCCATCCATAAAGTGGATATCCGCCCAGATTACATCGCAGGGGAGCTTTCTGCTGCGGTACTCATCAGCGATCTCTTTCAAGCGTGAGTCCGAATGGTAGTCCATGCGGCATTGCTGGAATCCCAGCGTCCATTTCGGCGGCAGTGGCATCGCGCCCGTCAGTTCGGCTAGTCCCAACATAACCGCCTGAGGCGAATCCCGATCGATGACTATAACCCGGAATAGCGGACCATCCGTTGTAAACCGGATTTTCTCGCCGAGATCGATTTCAGAGAACCATGTAGTATCGAAGATGACGCCAAATGCAGAGCCGTCCCTACGCACACCCAGCACCCACGGGTGGGACTGGTACAGGTTCCGGCCTTCAAAGTGTTCGTAGCAAAAATTACCTATATTCCAGAGGACAGTGTTTCGCCCATTTCGGAGTAGCGGACCAATGACCTGGCCTGTACCGTATAGGCTCATGCCTTCTTCCACCTCGATTGACGCGACATTGTGTGTACCCTGGGAATAGAATTGGGGGACCACCTTCCACGACGCTGGAGGCTCGATGTCATACTGTTCGTTGACCACGGCCAGTGATGGAGGTAGAGCGGCCTTATCGATCCCCGGGGGATAAAAGACAACGATGCCCCTTGGGCTTGAGGCAGGTCTGAAGTCTCCACCATCTGATCTCGTGCTCATCATAATTTGTTCCTCTTCGGAGTGGGCCAATTATCGGTGGGCAGATCAATAATGCATAGATTATTCATCAATCCAAAAATCCCTCGCCAAGCGTCGTCGGGTTTGCCAAAGACTGTCTTTCTCAATGAATCCCTCAACACCTGCACCTTTGTCAGCATCCTCTATTTCCCACAGTCCACTAACGGCGCCAGTAAGTGCAGCAGACAACGCTTTAAAGCCCTGGGCAGTATACAGGTCACATTCCACTCCCTTATTAATAATGAACTTCAGTTGCCGCAGGCCTTGCTGGTTCTTAGACCGCAGTACCTGCAATAATCGGTCCAACTCAACCTCTAAACAGTCATTTGGCACCACCCTATTCCAGAGAGTCAATTCGACTGCTCTCTTTGCCCGGTGAAGTGCACCCAGCATATTGATCTCTTTGGCCATACGCCTGCCAATTAAGCGGGCAAGACGGGTGGTCCCACCCCAACCAGGGGTAATTCCGACATCTACTTCTGGCATCCCCCACCGGGCTCGTTCTGTGGCAATGACAAAATCGCATGCCATGGTAATCTCAAGACCACCCCCTACCGCGTAGCCGTCCACTGCGGCTATGGTTATTTTATCCAGCTCTTCGAGCTGGTTAGCCATGTTCTGGTAGTGGCGAGCACGGCGCATTATACTGTTGGCGTCGCCCCACATCGGCATTTCTGTAATGTCATCGCCAACGCAAAAGTTTTCTCCAGCACCTTTAATCACGAGAAAATTGACGACAGTAGATTCACGCACCATTTCAACGGCAGCAACAAGCTCATCTGAAAGCTTCATGCTCAAGGCATTAAGGACTTCTGGTTGGTTCAGTGTGACAAATGCCACTCAGTCCTTCTCCTCGTATAGCAATTGCTCGAATTTCATGGATTCCTCCCTTCGAGAATGGGATTGAAGGTAGCAATTTGGAGTTTATGCCAGCCTATTGGCCTACCCCGGATTATTGTACCACTTCTGAAGTTGTGGTTGCTGGCAGGTATGGTAATACTTCACTATTGATTTGTGAGCATTCCTTTTTCACTGCCAGTGCCTCCACAACCACCAGATTCAAATGAAAAAGTTTCACCCGGTTCAGTTGCCGCCGTGCTGGTGGAGTGGATACAACACACCCCATCATTTTCCGTTCAGCTTGGAGCTTAGCGATGTTTGGTGATGGTTGAGGTGCTCCCTCCTGTCACGGGAAGTATCGCGGCCCTGACCCCCTTTGAGGTCTGGCGCTGAAGCATGACAGTTAGGTCGTTTTTCCCTTCGTTGGAACAACCTTCCGTTCCAGCGAGTCTCTTCTCCTATGCGACTTCAGTTCTACTACCGACTAGGACGCGAAAGCTTGACAACCTCCGGGCTACGCCCTAGCATAACTGCCAGGTTCCCGAAGTACAGCGGGCCTTTCAACGTGAAAAAGGGAAGATTGTGTCAGAACTATTCAAACCTGGAACAATCGGGACGATGAACCTGAAAAACAGGATTATTCGCTCGGCGACTGAAGAGATGCATGCATCATATGATGGTCGGGTCACTGACGAATATATCCGTTTGTATACCAGGTTGGCGAAGGGAGGCGTAGGCCTGATTATCACCGGCAACTATGGTGTCAATGTTATAGGTCGTGGCTCTCCTCGCACAATGCTTGTGGACAAGGATGAAATAATCGATGATCTTCAGAAGGTCGTTAAAGCCGTCCATGAGAACGGGGCGAAGATACTTGCTCAACTGAATCATGTAGGTCGTCAGCGAAATCCTGAGACGGATGACAAGATACCGGTAGCGCCGTCAGTCGTTCCCGTCAAGTACATTCGTGTCAAGCCGCACGCTATGACCGAAGGCGAAATAGAGGACACGATCGCAGCTTTTGGGCAAGCTGCCCGTCGCATGAAGGAAGCTGGATTCGACGGCGTGCAGATACACGGTGCCTACGGATACCTTGTCAATCAGTTCCGCTCCGGATACACCAACCGCCGTACTGACAAATGGGGCGGCTCCGCGGAGAACAGAGCCAGGTTCCTTACCGAGGTATACGGGGCCATTCGCAACGCTGTCGGACCCCGCCACCCAGTTCTGATCAAGATCAATGCTGTGGATGCTGTAGCTGGCGGGGTAACGCTTGACGAAACCATCGCCGCTTGCAAGAGACTCGAGGAGCTGGGAATAGACGCGATAGAGGTCGCCGGCGGAATCGACGAACTGATAAAAGGAGGAATACCCACGGACATCATCATGAGGCACCGCAACCTCCTTCAGCAAATCCTGTTCCGCCTGCTGATCGAGAGATCGTTGAAGAAGAACGCTCGTTTCGAGGAGGGGTATCTCCTTTCCGGGGCAGCCGCCGTACGGGAGTATGTGCGAGTCCCGGTCATAGCGGTAGGAGGCATCCGTCACCGCGCGACGATGGAGCATGCACTGGAGAGCGGTCAGGCTGACTATGTCGCGCTATCTCGACCATTCATACGCCAGCCGAACCTAGTAAATCAGTTGGAGATAGGAAACACCGATCCCATTTCGTGCATTACTTGCAATCGCTGCATGTTCGAGATGATAGTCCACTCCAAGCCCTTGAGATGCTACCAGCGTAAAGCAACGGAGTAGGGGCCATTTCCACAGATCGCCCCGACCAGCATCAGGGTCGCACGCTCTTCTTTGACATCTTTCCCGCGCCCCGCTGCCTTGGGGGATTGACATGGTGCCCTTCTTTGGTATATAGGTAGTATTACCAACGGGCAAATAAGGAGGATATCATGGCAGAGAGCGTCTACAAGATCATTACACTGGTGGGTACCAGCCCCGACTCATGGGAGAAGGCCGCAGCCAGCGCCGTAACGACAGCGGCGAAGAGCTTGCGGGACCTTCGCATCGCCGAGATCGACGAGCTTGACATGCAGATCGAGAACGGCAAGGTAATCAACTATCGCGCCAAGGTAAGAGTCTCCTTCAAGTACGAGGGTGGCGTTTGATGCAATGACCTTCTCCCCGAAAATCTATCCAGGCTAATAGGTTCTTTTTTCGTTGCCACTGCCTCTACAGCTAATAGATTTAGAGCAAGAGCGTCCGCTCAGTTCACTTGCCGCCGTGCTGGTGGAGTGGATACAACACACCCCATCATTTCCCGTTCAGCTTGGAGCTTAGCGGCCTTTTGCGGATTCCATGACATCAGGGGCAACGCAGAGTTAATAAAGTGATGTTCGTATAACTACTAAGGACATTGAATCCGTGATATTCTTACTGACAACGGAGCAATCTAGCATTCATCTACTATAGCTATCTTATCCTCGATGGTATAATGTTTACGCTAAATAGAAACTCGGGATGATTAAACAAGGAGGATGATATGAAAGTTTTAGCTGTGAATTCTAGCCCACGTAGTAGTGGACAAAGTAAGACAGAATTAATGCTGGAGTATTTGGTGGACGGTATGCGTGATGCAGGAGCAGACGTCGAAGTCGTTCATCTACGCAAGAAGAAGATTAGGAATTGTCTTGGTTGCTTCATATGCTGGACTAAGACACCTGGAAAGTGTGTGCAAAAGGATGATATGACCAGCGAACTACTCCCTAAAGTGCTACAGTCTGATCTAGTAGTCTATGCAACTCCTCTTTATTTCCATACTATGAATTCTATGATGAGTACGTTCTTAGAGCGTCATTTGCCAGCCGCTCTACCGTTTTTTCAGCAAAATGAAGCTAAGACCGTTCATCCCTTACGCCAAAAAATCCCCAAAGCCGTATGGCTTTCGGTATGTGGATTTCCCGAGGATGCAGAGTTTGATATGTTGTCAGCCCAGTTGCATAACTTATATGATCACGAGGATGTAGAGCTTGTAGCTGAGATCTACCGACCAGCTGCTGAAGTATTAACCACCACTGTTTTCAAAGACAAGGTAGAAGACATACTAGACGCGACCAGACAAGCAGGACGGGAACTGACAGAATCTCTGAGCATTTCTACTGAGACAATTGCACGAATCAAGCAACCCATTATCGAACGTTCATTTCTTGCTACAATAGGCAACCTTATGTGGAACACCTGTATTTCCGAAGGTGTAACACTAAAGGAATTCCTAGATAAAAAAATGGTTCCTAGACCAGATTCAATTGAAACCTTCATGATGATTATGCCTTATGGATTCAACAGTCAAGTGGTAGACGACGAAGAAGTAATTGTCCAGTTCAATTTCACTGGTGAAGTGCCTGGTTCATGTTATTTCACAATTCAGAAGGATAATATCCAAGCTAATAGTGGCGTAAGTAGCAAACCTACCCTGACTGTTGAGTCACCATTTGAGGTGTGGATGGATATAATTACTAGAAAGGCTGACGGTCAGCAGATGCTAATGGAGCAGAGGTACAAGGTAGAAGGTGACTTGCTATTGATGGTTCAGCTTTACCAGCGTGAGAATGGAAATGAATGAATGGACCACAAATCCAAAATCCCAAGTATATATTTTAAGCAATTGCGGCATGAATGTGCGTGCAGAGTGCAATTATAAAATTGGAATTGAGTGTGAGGTTGGTTAGGGGAATAGGAGTAAAGAAACCTTCCCCATTTGGTCAGGCCTAAACACCCTTTTTACCAACTACGAGAACCCCCAACTCAAAGAATATGCTATTACTTTCCCACCATCGAAATCGAGGGGGGGCGCCAGCAGATTCAAGGAAATGGTCTGAGTCTACACGAGCTATTGAAAACTCTGAACAACTGTTATGTCTTCTCACTCCAGCATATGTTGGGCCACACCAAGCTGGTGGAGTGGATACAATAAACCCCATCATTTTCCGTTCAGCTTGGAGCTTAGCGGTGTTCGGTGATTCGCGGCCCAGACCCCCATTGGAGTCGAGCGAATTTAGAGGCGATCGGAAAAGCAGCTTTCTACCTTTCGAACCACTCAGCGACCTCTGCCAAGGAATTGAAAACAGGATAATAGCATGTTAGAATGCCCGTTGCTTGTAGACAGCCTGAGGAACTCCGAGAAGGCAGCTACATCGAGATGAGACCAATACTTGGAATTCTGATACTTGCACTCCTGCTCGCTAGCTGCACTCAAGAACCAGCGGGGACGCCTACTCCAACTCAAACGCTCCTGCCAACCGTGACGCCAAGCGCTGCGCCAACGCAAACACCTACGCCTACCCCTATGCCGACGCCAACGCCTGTACTTCCCGCCAAGCTAATTGTGAGCACCACAGATGACAGGGATGACGGTTTATGCGATGCCGTTCACTGTTCATTACGGGAAGCTATCAATGCAACCAATGAACAACCGGGAGCAAACCTGATTACATTCGATCAGTCCATTTTTTCGAAGACAGGGGCAAGTTCGATTGAGCTTGGCTCGCCCTTGCCTGCAATCTTCGATGGGAATACTACAATCGATGCTACCGGAGTACAAGTCACCGTCGATGGAAGCAAACTTATTGGCGAGACGACACATTGCTTCTTCATCGTGAACTCAAGTGGTAACACGCTGAAAGGTATTCGGATACAAAATGCTCCGGGAGCGGCTATTACGATTGGTTCATTCGAGGGCAATGAAGCTTTTAACAATATTATAGACAGTGGTATCCTTCATGGGGGCAGGCCATGAGCGGGAAGAAAAACCCGACCTACCTCCAGTACCAGTTATACGTACTCAGGGTGGGAGTTAACCATGAAGGGATATGTTCGTCAACGATCCAAGGGCAAGTGGGAGATTACCATCGATATTGGTAGAGACCCATCGACAGATAAGCGCCTACGGCACTTTGAAACCGTGGTAGGTGGTAAGAAGGAAGCACAACATCGTCTGGCTGAATTACTACTAAATATTAGGAAGGGCACTTACATTAAGCAACCAAAGCAGGTAACCTTGGCTATCTGGTTAAGGCAGTGGCTCGATAGCTATGTGGCAAGCAGCCTATCACCGAAGACCAGGCAAAGCTACGAACAAGAGTTACGATGCTATCTTATCCCTGATCTGGGAGGGATACGTCTTACCGAGCTACGGCCTCATCATATTCAGAATTATATTGCCAAAGCGCTATCAGAAGGGCGTAGACACAGGACTGGAGGTCTTAGTAGTCGCACCGTACAGTATCACTATCGTATTTTGAGTAAATCCCTGGATGACGCGATAAGAATGGGTTTAATAGCTGTCAATGCCTGTAAAGGAGTGAGTGCACCCCGACCGGTGCGTAGAGATATCCCCTCTATTGGCCTGGAGGACGTTACTAAGTTACTAAGTGCCATACAAGACAGCAGCTACTATTTGTTCTACTACGCGCTTCTGCTTACCGGTCTGCGCAGAAGTGAACTCTTGGCGCTGAAATGGAAGGATTTGGATCTTGATTTGGCTTGTATATATGTTGCTCACAGTCTTCATAGACTGGATGATGGCTCAATTATTATTAAAGAACCAAAGACCTCCCGGAGTCGACGCCCTGTTGACTTACCGCCGTCACTTGCCATACCGTTGCGTCAGTATAAAGCCGAGCGGGAAGCAGAGCATATAATAATGGGAAAAGCTTTGACTGAGGATGATTTCGTGTTCAGTCATATGGATGGTACACCTCTGAATCCGAATACTGTAAGCCATACTTTTAGTAAAATGGTTGCGCGAGCAGGATTACCTCACCTGAGGCTACATGACTTGCGCCATATTCACGCTACCATGCTTCTGAAGTTGGGAATACATCCCCGGATAGTCCAGGAACGACTGGGGCATAGCAGTATCGCAACTACATTGGATATCTATTCCCACACGGTGCCTGGCTTGCAGAAGGCAGCAGCTGAGCGTCTTGATACGCTACTACCAAAAATGGAAGCAGATGAAAATGTCGGCAAAATGTCGGCAGAAGACCAGGGAATTGATGGTGAGCCGTGTGAGATTCGAACTCACGACACCCTGATTAAAAGTCAGGTGCTCTTCCCCTGAGCTAACGGCCCCCTGTTTCAGCTTCGGCGAGCAGTCAAATCATTCCATCATTTCGAAGGGGTAGCGTCTTGCTTCTCGCCACGCTGATTGTACCTAGCTCTCCTGCTCCTGTCAATGCTGAGTAGCGGCTATCGAATAGGTTTACTGCCGCTCAGTACAGGATGCCCCAGTAAACGGGCTCCGATATGTTGGGGCCCGTTCATTTGGTCTAGCCGCAGGTCTAACGAGCAAGCACCTTTGGGGCTGGTCGGTAGTGTTGTTCACCTTCTATCAACTTCTGGCCTTGCCTCAATGACAAGGTCCTCTCCACTTCTGTACGCCTTATCAAGGGACAGTTTCAGAGCCCGCTCGACGTCCGATATCCCCAGATCCCCCACTGTATCAATCCCTTTACCCATGATCTTGGGTGCCAAGATCACTACAAACCTATCTACAAGTTCCTGCTGGATCAATGAGGTGATGAGTGTTGCTCCCCCTTCTACTAAGATAGATGAGAATTCTCTCTGTCCCAGCTTTTTGAGCAAGTCTTTTAGATCGACCTTGCCTTCTTTGTCCTCCTCGACCATCAGGGTCTCTATGCCCATTTGCATTAGGGAGGACGATTTCCCCCTATCAGCCTGGGAGGTGGTAGCAATAAGCGTGGGAGCAATCTCCTGGTCTGTAAGAATCTTGGAGTTCAGCGGAATTCTCAATCTGCTGTCGGTGACGATGCGGATGGGATTTCTCCCCTTCACCTGACGTACCGTTAGCTGAGGGTCGTCACTCAAAATGGTCCCTACACCTACCAGAACTGCATCATGAAAGCTGCGAAGTTTGTGGGCCAACTTCAGAGACGGCTCGGAGCTTATCCAACGTGAATCACCTGTCGTGCTGGCAATCCTCCCATCTAAGGTCTGTGCGAACTTGAGGGTGACAAAGGGAATTCCCGTTTGAATATACTTGAAATAGACCTCGTTGAGCCGGTAACACTCTTCGCTTAGGACCCCGACCTTTGTTTCAATTCCACGCTCTCTGAGAACCTCGATGCTTTTGCCATTAACCTGCGGGTTTGGATCCACAGTTCCGATGACAACCCTTTTCAGATTGTATTTGAGTAGGGCATCCAGGCAGGGAGGGGTTTTCTTCCCCTGGTGACAGCAGGGTTCCAGGGTGACATAGAGGGTTGCACCGCTCATATCTCCCTTGGCATCCCGGATGGCATTGATCTCAGCGTGGTCGCCCCCGTAGCGACGATGATAGCCTTGGCCGATTATCTCGCCATCTCTTACAATCAACGCCCCTACCATAGGGTTGGGGCTTGTCTTTCCCAGCCCCCGCCTGGCGAGATTCAAGGCTTTTCTCATGTAGTATTCGTCATTCAATTTTGGTTTGACCTCGCTTTGCTCAACAATACTCCCAGCGTGGCTGTCAAGTCATAGCTCGAACCATGCTCAGTATACCTACTTGCCAGCATACGTCAACCACAAGGTGGTTCCAGGTTGTTTACACCAATTGAGGTTGAAAAATTGGAGGCTGATACGCGATAGACAAGAATGGTAGCTAGGTGGATAACCAAGGCAACAATTCCACGCAGGGGACAAAGATGATCTCAAAGGGTGGGAAATAGCTCATCGAGGCTTATTAATCAGTTTGTCTCTTCTCCCTCAAGTGGCAAATTTAGCTGTAACTTAGGCTTTATGGTCGTCTTGTGGCAGGCTCGACAGTAATACCGCTGCCGCGGGCCTTCTTTCACATACACAATCCCTGACTTGTGCAACCTCAATGAGTTGCAATGCGGGCACCTGCCATGCTCAGGATGCTCACGATTCATTGTCGGCTACGTCGTGGGATGTCCATCATCTCTTGATAGCAAAGTTGGGATATGGAACTTCATCTTGACATTTTCCCAGTCTTCAGCGGACTCGGCGGGAATTATCCTGTCGGGAACATACTTGTAAACTCCGGAAATGACAGCAGAGACCTTTCTCGAACTCGCTACCGTATCTGGGACATACTCATCTGCCGCGGTAATAAGAGAAGAGCGCACCTTCTGAGGAAGTCTGTCTAGCCCGTTAATAACCCTATCGATGGCCTTAGGCGGCACACGCTTATCTAATGTATTCAAGTAAAAGAGTAGCAGTCTATCCGGTACGAGCAGGTCGACCAGCTTCACCTCAAGCGAGATTACCTTCTTTGAGACAAACTTGGCTGGCGTTTCAAATATAGACTTTCCTTTGCTTGACGACATATCTTTTCCTCCTTCCTGAATACATTAGAATTAATGACAATATGGCAATCCATCAAATGGGTTGGGCTATTATAGCCTTTATAGCCCTTTTTGTCAACCCTTTTTCTTAACTAAACCTAACAAATCTTACATTAGCATTCCCGAAAAGGGATGTCAATCCTCATATCGGTCAATTCACTGATCTACCGGCTTGTAAACCTGATATAGGGATGATGTGGGCCCATCCATGTTTGGAATAGGCTTTTTGATTTACTTAGAGTTGTGGTAGAATCTTCGAGACTGGACTGAAGCGACCTCGCTGTTGAGGAGGCACCCCATGCCAAAGAAATTCCCTCAAAAACTGGAGGGATTTGATCCATTCGGTGAACTAATAGGTTTGACTTTTACTAAGCTCGAGAACGGATACAGCCAATGCGTCTTGGAGGTAAATGGGAAATTGTTAAACCCTCATAAGGTTTTGCATGGAGGGGTTACCTATTCTATGGCGGACACTGGCATGGGTGCAGCGCTTTATACTTGCATTGACGAAGATGAGCTATGTGCAACCATAGAAACCAAGATCGTTTATTTCAAGCCAGTGACATCCGGCAGGCTTACCTGCGATACAAGGGTAGTTCATAGAAGTAAAAGAATTGCTACCTTAGAATCAGAAATAAAGGATGATAGGCAACTCATCGCCAAGGCGATCGGAACCTTTTCCGTATTTAAGGAAAAGAGGGATTGAATGTGGTCGAGTAACGAAGACCGCTCTGAGCCCCATACTCACTCTCTATCCTCATCTGTCACTGCTACAAACAGATCCTCACCTTCCTCTTGCACTGGCTCATTGGGCATGAACACATCATCTCTAGTGATAGTCCCCAGAGTGAAAGACGGCTCATGGGACTCAATGATATGTTTGCCCCAACACTGGGCATGAGTAAGAACCCCGCACTCGCAGCGGAAAACCGTCCTCCCGCCATGAAGGGGATTGCCACAGACACTACAATTCATAAGCTGTTACCCTCTTTCCTTGTTCCCGATTTATCCGCTTTTGCTCTCCCTGGCCGTTTGCAGGCCTTTGGCTAAAGCCTCCGCTTTTTCCGTTACCGACTTTGTGGCGCAATCAACGATTTCTGGGCATTTTAAATTCTATTGCAGCCATAGCTGCAACTTCTTAAACGTGATTGGCCGCATGGATTTGTCAGGAGCGGAGCTTGGAGCTTCTTGGGGTCTGTCCTGATGATATGCCGCCCACTCTCTTGGTGTCAGCGCGGCTGAGGTCGAAAGTAATCGTCGGTAACAAGCGTTGTAGCAAGAACATTCCTCTCATGGCCCGCTCCGGCATACATACTACCAAGAGTTGAACGGTTTGTAAATAAGGCTTGGGCTGTTCCCCGGTGCCAGTATGTTGCCACCAGAGAGCAGCGGTCGTAAAATGGAGGTGGACTAATGCAGGCATATCGTGTCAAGTGCCATGCCAAAGGGAGACAAAGCACGCAAGCGGCATAACCTTCGGAAATGGGTGAGCGCGGCAAATGCGCCACGTAGAGAAAAGAGGGGCAATGGGAATCAGGCTTGATAGGATGCCCGAGGTTGAAAACCCGGTCTTGATAGCTGGTTGGCCAGGAATCGGCAATATCGGGATTATAGCGGTCGATACCTTAAGAGGAATGATGAGGGCGGAGGAATTTGGAGAGATAGAGCCTTGGGATTTCTTCTACCCCAAGAGAGTCATAATTAGAAATGGCGAACTCATGGATTTAGAGTTTCCCACTAGCAAATTCTATTTTAAGAGAACTGAGAGACAGGATTTTATTCTTTTCATCGGAGAGGAACAACCTGCTCAAGCAGGAAGGGCCTATGCCGAAGGGAAAAAGGCCTACCAAATGGCCAATCTTGTTCTGGATGTTGCTCTAGAGTTTGGATGTCGTAGAGTCTATACTTCAGGAGCGGCTGTGGCCCCTATCCATCATACTGTGAGACCGAAAGTCTGGGCAGTATCTAATAGCGAGGGTCTAATCGATGAAGTAAGAAGCTATGAGAATACTATACTGATGTCAGACATTGAGGGAAGAGAGGGGCAAGGCAATATCACTGGCTTAAACGGGCTCTTATTAGGGGTTGCCAGGAAGAGAGGTCTGGAGGCTATCTGCGTAATGGGTGAGATACCAGTTTATCTCCAGGGACTTGCTTTGGCCTACCCGAAAGCTTCGAGGTCGGTACTGGAGGTATTGACCACTGCTCTGGGAATTAGAATCGAGATGGGGGGAATTGATGAGCTTGTCGAAAGCAGCGAAAGAGAGATTGAGAGAGTGTATGAGCTGTTCCCTTCAGAGATGAGGGAACAGCTCGATAAATTGAAATACGTGACCTATGCCAAGCCAACCGAGCCGGAACCGATAACCGAGGAGGATAAGAAAAGGATCCTCGAGGATATTGACAAATTCTTTAAGAAAGAACCTAAGGAAGATTAGAATTGAGTGAAAAGCACCCCTTCAAAATCTATGGAAAACCGGAATTAGAAAGCTCACCCCTGGTGGTAGGTTGGGGTGAGGATGCTGGCAAGCTGGGGACAAAGGTCATCGACTACCTAAATCGGAAACTAGGAGGCAAAGAGTTCGGCGAAATTGAACCTGCGGATTTCTTTGCGCTAGGGGGGATCTCAGTAGAAGATGATGTAGCCCAATTTCCAGAAAGCAAATTCTATTGGTGCCCGGAAAAGAATCTGGTGATTCTCAAGAGTGACCGACCTACGTCCGAGTGGCACAAATTCCTGAACCTGGTTTTAGATGTAGCTGAGCATCATTGCCGTGCCAAAGAGCTATACACTATTGGCGGCATGGTTTCTCTAGGTGCTCATACCAGTCCCCGAGAGCTGCTGGCCGTAGCCAATTCACCAGGGATGAGAGAAATCTTAAGCCAGTATGATCTAGCCAGGGGTTTTGATTACGAAACCCCGCCTGGTCAAAGACCAACCTTAAACTCTTTTCTCATATGGGTTGCTAAGAGGAGAAACGTTGCTGCGGCAAGCCTTTGGGTGCCGATACCTTTCTATCTGGTAGCAGCCGAAGACCCCTTAGCCTGGAGG
>Ga0209427_10006349_pt1 | contig 13504 bp, 13 predicted proteins | sample DeeMarSWOR136_30_FD_187465 | JGI IMG/M metagenome (GOLD analysis project Ga0209427, IMG submission 187465) | Marine sediment microbial communities from White Oak River estuary, North Carolina - WOR-1-36_30 (SPAdes) (version 2) | ecosystem: Environmental > Aquatic > Marine > Intertidal zone >... | reverse complement strand
GTCACTCCGGGCATAAAGTTTGGCTGCGATTTTGCGGTGTATAAGCATGGTCCGGGTGTGGATCATGCGCCGTACATGGTTTCGGTTCGGAAGGCCAAGGATGAGGTGTCGGCGACGGATGTTGTGAAGGCCGGAAGATTGGCTACGACTGTGCGTAAACGGTTCATTATAGCCATACCTGACCTAGAAGCCGAAAAGATACGTTACCTCATCTTCAAATGGTTCAAAGCCTAGCCTTTCATCTCTGGAGTTTTTCTCTGATTTCGAGCAGCGTCTCTTCTTGGAACCGTTTGATTCCCAGCGTCGTTATTCTGTAGCTGCCTTCATCTGTTTTTGTTGCGTACCCTTCCCGGTACAGTTCACCTAGCCGGGTGCCTGTTATCTTCGCGTTTTTTCCAAGCGCAGCCTGCAGCTCTTCTTTGGTGAGAAAACTCTTTGATAACCCCAGCTTGTTGCCGATGTACGTGGCTAGAAGATGCAATGTCAACGTTTCGCTGTCTGTTAGCCTCTGTTTCGAAACTAGCAGAACTGGTCCCTCAGGGGCGACGGCGATTACGTTTTTGCAGTCTTCGACAAGTTTTTCTAGGTCAACTGTGAGGAGAGCCTTTTTCACAATCTGGAGGGCGGGAATCATTTCGCTGAAGAATCGGTTCACGCTAACCCAAACTTGGTTTACATCGCCCGTGAAGGTTTGCTCAGTGTCCATGTATTTGATGTGCACGGTGAGTGTTTCTTTGGTCAAGCCGTTGCGCCTCGAAGTTTAGCCAGCACTTCTTCCTCAACCCATCTTTCGCCCTGAGTGGTCAACTTGAAGTCTGGTTTTGCCGGGTCAGGTTTAAAGACGATTCCCCGTTTGGTCATCTCGTTTAGGCGGGCTGGCACCATGGATCTGATTCCGCTTGAAGCCAGCAGCCGTTTAATTTGGGTGGCTGTGCAGGTTTTTTCGTTGGAGGCAAACAGTATTAGTGCTATGGCTTCGTAGTGGGTGAGTTTCTCTCTGGTGGTGATGATGGGACCCTCGGTTGTAACTTCTATTATTCCGTCTAACTGGGTCTTCATGGAGGGGGTCAGATTTGCGGATATCAAGTTGCCCACCTCATTCACGAATTGGGGGGGCATTGTCTTCAGCGTTTTCAGTATTTCTTGGGCGCTTTCTCCCTCAACAACGATCTCTCCGAAGGGAGCCTTGACATGAACCCGAACTTTAGCCATTCTCGCTTCGTCCTCCAGCTAAAACATACACATAGCCCTTATCAGTCTTCCACCTCTTTATCTTATTTTTCCTGACCAGCCAACTCAGCACCCCAGAAACGGTTGTGGAGGGGTAGTAGACGGCGTTAGCCTTCAAAGCCTCCCCCAACTCAGGCAAGCTTCGGGGCTGCTTTCCCCAATCAGAGGCGAGAAGCTGCAGAACGGCTTCGCTGCAACCAGAAGCTGAGACTGAAGGATAGGCGGAGCTCTCAGTCTGTGCTGTTTCTTCTTTGTTTTTGGTTGAGTCGAAGGCTTTGGAGACTGTTTCCATTATCTGTGGAAGCTCCTCTATGGCTTTCATGACCTCTTCTCGGGCTCCAGAAATTTCAATCTCCCTCTGCCCAATCTTCACGCGAAAAGAAAAAGGCATTCCCATCAGAGTCTCCACAACAAAATATGATGCAGCGGCTTTTAGAATTTGCCTACCTAACTAAATACTTAACAGCATCGATTCAGGTGCGATGATCTATCTCAGTTATCGTGATATTTTTCCCTGACAAGTTTGGTCAATTTTTCTTGACTATGAAAAAGTGTGTTCTGGTCAAGGTTTCTTGACAAAAACGCTTTTCTGGTTAACGAATGCAGTTGTCATTGTGGTTCAAACTGAAATGCATCATGTGAAGAAGTCGCTCTCATGTGCATTATTGATAACTATGCTTGTTGGCGGATTAATTCTAGTCTTTGCTGCAAATTTTGGTGTGGTGCAAGCTTCTGCGGACGTTTCTGGAATAATCGGCTCCGACACTACGTGGACGAAGGCAAGCAGCCCCTACTCTTTGATTGGAAACATGCTCGTGAACAATGGGGTAACTTTGACTATTGGGGCTGGTGTCACTGTTAACCTCAATGACTATTATATAATGGTGAATGGCACGCTGCGTGCACGAGGAAGCGGCGCAGACAAGATTCAGTTCAACGGCGGTCAAATCACGTTTACAGATTACAGTAGTGGCTGGAACGAGCAGACAGATTCTGGCTGTATTATTGAGAATGCCGAGATGGATGCGACTATAATCTTTAGCTATGTTTCTTTAAAAGTAACTAATGTTTATACCAACGCTCTAATCTCTGTTGGCAGCTCATCCATAATCTCGCACAGTTCCCTCGCTGCTGAAACCTACATTGGCGACTCGTCCACTATTTCGCACAGTTCCCTCAGTGCTGTAACAACTATTGGCTACTCATCCACACTCACAGACAACACCATAACAGACGATATCCGTGCCGTAAACCTGGCTACAATCACAAACAACAACATCAACGGAACCATCCTTGCCGGCTCATCAACAATTGTAAACAACACGATTACGGGCACAGTCACCATCAGAACCCAAAACGATACCAGCTCGGAAATTCGAAATAACACAATCAGAGGGGGCGGAGCTCATTGGTATTTTGGTTTACTACCTTTTCCCAGATATGCTACATACCCGCGTTCTGCGATCGATGTAGCCGGAGGAACCGTTGTAATCTCTAATAACACCATCATTAGCTATGATGTCACTTCTCAAGTTTACGACATGGAAGTAGCTGAAAGCGGGTTTGATGGGGGTTACGGAATTACCACCCAAGCAGACTGTGTTGCTGACATCCAAGGCAATGTTATTTCTGGCGGTTTCGTAATGGGAATTAACGTTGTGGGTCCCGGAACAATCCAAGGAAACGTGATAATCAACAATTCTGGCGGAATCGCGATCGGAAAAAACGTTTACGATTACGCTATGAAGGTTAGTGAAGGCGATGTGACCATACGAGACAACACTCTTGCGAATAGCAACGTGGGAATCGGAGGCTCTGCTTTGAATGGTTACTATGGTCAAGTCGATTATTCTGCCACTCCAAAAGCACGAACAGTAACAATCGAGAGAAATCTGATTGTAGGTAGCCAAAACGGTATAGACATTATACTACAGGAAGCAACCCTGAACATCAGAAACAACACGATTACCGATTGTTCTGTAGCAATCAAACTAACGGAATGTCCTTCAGCGACAATCAACTTCAACAACATCCAGAACTGTACCCAGAAAAGCATCATACTCACAAACACGTCAGTCAACATTGATGCTATCTATAATTGGTGGGGAACAACTGATGCTTCAGCGATTAACCAGTCAATCTACGACTTCAAAAAAGACTTCTACCTAGGCACAGTCAATTTCACTCCTTTCTTGACTGAACCAAACCCCGAAGAAATGTCCACACCAATCCCAGAGTTTCCATCATGGCGTATCCTGCCCCTGCTCATTACTGCAACCTTGCTGATCGTAATCTGCAAACAGAAACTGCCCAAAAAAACCAAGCCAACAATCATATCAGGAGACTAATAACAGTGGATTGTTGAAAACAATATTTTTTCAGAAAAACAGCCGCACAACTATTTATTCTGCTTTCTTGAAAGCATCTTCTCCAGCACAGGTCGCAGCTTCTCGTTTTCCGCCTTAATCTTCTCTGGACCCAAAGCTTCCAGCTGCTCAGCCATCTCCCGCATGATAGCCGCAAACTTAACCCCCTCCGCCGCCGACACATACTCAACCCTGAAACGCTCCTTGCTGAGCCCCAGCTTCTCCAAAATCCTTGCCAAAGTGTCCATTCTAGCCTTCATCTTGTAGTTCCCTGAAATGTAGTGGCAATCGTAGGGCAGATGACATGCACCAATCAAAACCATGCCCGCGCCCTGCCTGAAAGCCTCCAAAACAAAATCTTTGTCCACCCTGCCCGAGCACATGACCCGTATCGCCCTCATGATGGGAGGATACTCGAAGCGGCTGGTCCCAGCAAGATCAGCACCCGCATAGCAGCACCAGTTGCACAGGAACCCCAAAACCTTGCCCTCAGGATTCTCCTCCAAACCAGCCCTGACCTGAGCCAAAATCTGGGCATCCGTGAAGTGCAGCTGAGTTATAGCATCAGCCGGACACTCGGCAACACAGGTTCCGCATCCATGACACATGGCAGCTGTAACCGTTGCAGCTTGCCCTTCCTTCGCTTTTATAGCGCCGTACGGACACTTACTCACACAGATGCCGCACTTCACATTCACGTTGCGACATTTGCTGGGGTCAACATCAGCTATGATGGGCTCTATCTTCCATGTGGGCTGAGAAAGAACCGTGGCTGCTCGCGCCGCGGCTCCGCTTCCCTGAGACACGCTGTATGGGATATCTTTTGCTCCCTGGCATGCTCCAGCTAAGAAGATTCCGTCAACCGACGTGTCCAAGGGTTTAAGTTTCGGGTGGCTCTCCATGAAGAAGCCGTCTGCTCCTCTGGTTATGCTCAGGATTCTGGCAAGTTCATCTGTTCCCTTGCTTGGAATCGCCGCGGTGCTCAAAACCACAAGTTCCGCCTCTAATTCAAGCGGTTCCCCGAGCATCATGTCCTCTGCGCGGATGAGAAGATTCTGGGTTTCCGGGACCTCGTTGACTTGGGATACGCTTCCCCGAACAAAGTTCACTCCCAGCTCACGGGCTCTTCTGTAGAATTCTTCGTAGCCCTTGAAGTTGGTGCGCATGTCCATGTAGTAAATGTAGACCTCCACATCATCGTGGTAATGCTCCTTAAGCAAAACAGCATTCTTCAACGCATACATACAGCAGAAACCAGAGCAGTACTCATACTTGTTCACATCCCTCGAGCCAACACACTGAATGAAAGCCACCGAACGAGGCCGCTTTCCATCAGAGGCACGAACAACATGACCTCCAGTTGGTCCCGCAGCCAAGATCAGCCTCTCGAACTCCATGGCTGTGATAACGTTGTCGAATCTGCCGTAGCCGTATCGACTATCATCAGTGGGTCTGTAAATGTCGAAACCAGTCGAAACAATGATTGTTCCCACCTCAAGCTTGATCTCTTCCGGCTGCTGCTCAAAATTGATGGCTTCACGCGCACCACAAGCGTCCACGCACTTGAAGCATTCGATGCAGTAGTCCCTGTTGATTGAGTAAACAAGGGGAACAGCCTGATCGAAGGGAACCGAAATTGCCTTCCTGACACCAAGGTACTCGTCCCACTCGTTAGGAAACTCTATGGGGCAGGCATCCCTGCATTCTCCGCAGCCTGTGCATCTGTCGTCGATAACGTATCTGGGGTTCTTTCTGATCGTCACCTTGAAGTTTCCCACGAAACCTTCAACGCTGACAAGGTCGGCGTACGATATTATTTCGATGTTAGGGTGACGGGAAACGTCCACCATCTTTGGTCCTTCGATGCATATGCTGCAATCTAATGTGGGGAAGGTCTTGTCCAGCGCAGCCATGTGACCGCCTATACTCTCGCCTTTCTCCAGAAGGTAAACTTTGAAGCCCATTCCAGCCAAGTCTAGGGCAGAGTTTATTCCCGCGATTCCCCCGCCTATTACTAGCGCCTTGTTGGTGACTGGAACCTCCATCGTATCCAGATTTCGAAGCAGCTTTGCCTTCGCAACAGCCATCTTCACGATGTCTTTAGCCTTTTCAGTTGCCTCCTTGGGGGTGCTGGGATGGCACCACGAAGCAAACTCCCTGATGTTCGCCATCTCGAAAAGATATGGGTTCAAGCCTGCATCGGCCACGGTTCTTCGGAAGGTCGGCTCATGCATTCTGGGCGAACATGCAGCAACAACAACCCGGTTGAGACCATGCTCTTTTATGGCTTTTCTGATCTCCTCCTGCCCCGGATCAGCACAGGTGTAGCGGTTGTCCATGGCTACCACCACCTCAGGCAGCGTCCGCGCATACTCAGTCAACTCTTTGACGTCAACTACGCCTGCGATGTTAAGTCCGCAGTGGCAGACAAAAACTCCTACGCGCAGTTCCTCAGACATGATCCTCCGCCTCTTTGGGAAATCTGTGTTGAACTGTTTCTTGGCGTCTTTTTGCGCTTTTGGTTTTCAGTTCCTTAGTCATAGCTGTTGTAGAGGCAAGTTTTTCGAGGGCTTTGTTCCATGCGCCGGAGCGAACCCTTGTGTGGCGTATGCGTGTTCTAGTTAGCTCAAGGGCTTCCTCTTCTGGGCAAACGAGTCTGCAAACGCCACAGTAGATGCAATTCAACTCGTTAACATGCACTTTTCCGTCTTCCGCCAGATACAGGACTCCTGTGATAGGGCAGACGTCAAGGCAGTCATGGCATCCTTCTGGACATTTTTCGCTGTTGATTCTGTGGGTTCCATGAAGAATCTTTTTTACCTGAATCGCGCCGTCGGGAAATTTTGTTTCGCACAGACGACAGCCCGGACAGTATTCCTTGTCCACCTCAATGGTGACTCTGAGGTTTTTCTTGTCTTTTATGGAGGCGACGTCTGCAACCTCTTTTCCGTCTTTGGTGTGCACGCTTACCTTGATGAGACCTAAGGGACAAGGTTCCTCAATTTCTAGACAGTCTAAACCGCACTTGGATTCGTCAACCGTAATCTCCCTTATAAGCTGGGGGAAGCTTTCGCTCCTGACTACGGGAATCACATGTTCCCCGTCAATGTTTATGGTTAAGGCTCCGAAGAGGCAAATGGCTTCGCATATGCCGCAGTAGTTACATTTTTCTTCGCTGATGGTCACTGTGGGCGGCTTCGCATCTTCACCCTCTGCTTTCGGAGTCTTTGCGACTTCAATTGCCTCTCGGGGACAGATTGCAGTGCAGATACCGCAGCCCGTGCACTTGCTCTTATCTAAGGTGAGTGAATATCGTTTGGCATGCAAAACCCTCTCTACGACAAGTTCGTTTTCTTTCTCGTTTTTGAGCAGCTTTACTGGCGTTTTCAGTTCCCTACCCAAACAGTGTTTTTTTGCGCTCTTTTTGGAGATTCGCGGTTTTGTTGTGAATTAGGCTACATAACCCGTAATAAAGCTTATTGATTACTGCTCTGGACACTCAAAAGACAAAAAGTGGCAGTAGCCCAATCTTCTAGAAAAATCCAATCCTGCCTTTTTCGGTAGTGTTTAAGAATGTCTGTTCTCAAATCTTTCCTGAGGACTCTTCAATGGAACATATAACTTTGGCTCATGGAGCCGGCGGAACCATCATGGCTGACCTGATCAAAAACTACGTTCTGAAGCATCTTGGAGGAAGCAGCGCCGAGGTTCCGCTGGAAGCCTTAGACGATTCTGCGGTGATCGACAACATAGTGCTAAAGTCGGATTCGCATGCCGTGAAGCCTCTCTTCTTTCCAGGCGGCGACATAGGAAGGCTGGCTGTGGCGGGCACAGTCAACGATATCGCTATGGTCGGCGCCGAGCCCGTGGCTCTCACGTGCGGGTTGGTGCTGGAAGAAGGACTTCCGTTAACGGATTTGGACCGAATCATGGAGAGCATGGAGCAAACCTGCAAGGAAGCAGGCGTTTACGTCATAACAGGCGACACAAAGGTTGTTGAGAAAAGCGGTTTCGGAGGATGCGTCATCAACACTTCTGGAATAGGAAAAAGAAGCGAAGCACTGGAAAACAACATAGCCGAAGCACAGAAGCACCGCCAGTTCGATTCGCGTTGGCTCCTAGACTCTAACCTCCGAGAGGGCGATAAGCTCATAGTTTCGGGCACAGTGGGAGACCATGGAGTAACCATTCTGTCAGCTCAGGAAGGCTACAATTTTGGAAGCAATATAAAATCCGATGTGGCTCCGCTGAACAAGCTGACGTCTAAGCTGCTGGAGGTTGGCGGAATCGTCGCCATGAAGGACCCCACCCGCGGAGGCTTATCTAACTCGCTGAATGAGTGGAGCACAAAGTCTAAGGTTGGCTTAATGGTGCAGGAGTCGCGGGTGCCGATTCGGGGAGACGTGAAGGCTGCCTGCGAGATGCTGGGAATAGACCCCATGGAGATTGGGAACGAAGGCAAAGTGCTCATAGGAGTCGTGCCCCAGAAGGCTGAAGAAATCTTGGCTGCCCTAAAAGAAACCAAGCTAGGCAGAGACGCAGAAATCATAGGCGAAGCAACCAGCGACTTCAGCGAGGTTGTCCTAGAAACTGTTGTGGGCGGAAAAAGAATCATGGCGCCGCCAGTCGGAGACCCGATTCCGAGAATCTGCTAACAGAAAATACGTAAATAATGGCGCTGAAGTTCACTCCCAAATCCAAGCAGAGCAAATTATAAATAGAATTTGTGGCAGACCAGAATAGTGAAAAATCAATCGTGGGGAGAATGAAATGAAAAAAGCAATTTTGGCAATATTGTTTGCATTGTTTCTATTGTCTGCAATGGCAGTTCCGTCTCTAGCCCAAGATTTAACAGTTGGTGTTTCTTTAGGCGACTCCTTTACGTATGAAGGTACTTGGTTCCATGATGTCGTTTCTGGTGGCACAACTGTTCCTAATCAGTTGGTGTCTTACCAGTATTGGAATGAAACTGATTCGATTACAAGAACAGTTGCAGACATTACTGGAACGATGGTAACATTTGAGAATGAATATCAATTCTCTAACGGAACTTCTGCAACTGACAGCATAGTGGAAGACATAACAAACATTGGATGGGTCCATCTGTGCGTTGGAGCCAACATGGAACCGGGGGACACTTTCTATTATGACGAGACGTACCTTGGCGATTACCTGGCATTTAACTCAACTGTGATGATAGACTACGGAGGTGCAGCTGGCGAAAGAGAAACGCTTTACCACCAAAGCACCACATACGCTTGGGCAACGGTTATTCGGCAATACTGGTTCGATAAAGAAACTGGAATTCTTGTCAGAGCACAGCTCGACGCAGGATACAACTTGGAAGATCAGAATTCGACCACCGGAACTTTCGTTGAGCTAGTAGACGCAAGTGTTTGGGTAATCCCCGAATTTCCCACCGGCACAGTTATGTTGGTTGTGTTTGTTGCAGTCACAGTCTGTGTGGACATCTATAGACGAAAAAAGCTGAAACGCCTAATTGGCTAAGCAGCTTAACCTCCTCCCTTTTTTAAGACAAGTTTAGGTCTAACTCAATTTTTTGTTAGCAGAGAAGGAGGGAAATGGGGTTGAACTAAGGCTTGGTTCTTTGGACACCGAAACTGAAAAGAGTTGACGCATTAATTTTCTAGTGGATAGTGTTTTGGGTTGAGTTGGATGAATAAGGTTGTTTACATGCCGATTGGAGTTATCCATTCTCCCTTTAAGGCGCCTCAGGATGTTCCGATACAGTCTGCGGCTGCGGAAGGGATCATTGGATCGGTTGAGGTTGCCAGAGAGTATGTGGAAGGTTTAAGGGATGTGGAGGGTTTTTCGCATCTGATTCTGGTTTATCATTGCCATTTGGCGCAAAAGTATTCTCTGCTGGTTAAGCCCTTTCTGGATGAAAAGCTTCATGGAGTGTTTGCTACCCGTGCGCCTTCCAGACCGAATCCTGTTGGAGTATCGGTTGTGCGCCTAACCAAAAAAGAAGAAAACATACTGCACATACAGGATGTGGACATAATTGACGGAACCCCGCTTCTGGACATCAAGCCCTTTGTCCCAGCTTTTGATCAGAGAGAAGCAGAAAAAATCGGGTGGTTAACAGGGAAAATTGACAAAATGCGTTTAAGCAGGGATGACGGCAGATTCGCAAAAAGCACCCAACTGTAAACTTCAATCTTAGGTTTAATCTGCCAATTTTTTGGCGTTCTTACAATGGTTTGAGAGCTAAAATTCGGTTCCCACGCAGCCTGTATCTTTTTATAAGCATCTTCGTCATGCTCCTTGTTCTTGGTTGATGGGCAAGTTAGGAGGTGCCCAGTTTTTTGACAAAAAAATGTTAAAAAAACCCTGCGTCCCCTCGGTTGCGTGATGTTCCATGTTTCGACAAAGTATATCTTCCACTATATCTAGATAATATACTCCCCGAGTTGGGGAGCACGCTCTGGTATTGCAGTGAAGCATTGAGCATACTGGTCGAAACGGCTGAAGACCTTTATGCGACAAAGACTCGCTTCAAAGGGCTGGACAATACCTAAAGTGCAATGCGCATAGGCATCGAGTGCGCCTATCAAAAAGGCTGACGATAAGCGGACGACAAAAACGATGTCCTATCCGGGCTTAACATGCACCTAGGGCTTAGACCCAACTCGGGGATTTCTATGTACTGCAAACCCACATTTCCGAAACCAAAACTAGTGCGCCACTCTTCTGCGTGCACATAAAATCAAGGTTGCGTTTGGGAGACAAAATTTGCCTAAAGCTTCGTGACTCTGTTTTGCCCAGAAACTACATTTGCCCTCGTTTGAGGTCAGACAGGCTTCTTTCGAAGCCACTGGGATGCACTTACTTTTTCACTGTTTGAGGTATTCTTTTCTTTTTTATCGCGAATAATGCTAAAGCAACAATCATAGCAGCAGTTGCACCAATGGTTCCCAACGATATTTCTGGGACACTGTTAAATGACCTCGCCTTAATACTTACCGTATCATCAATTCCAGATTTAGTTGTCCCCCCGTCCTGGAAAAATGCTTAGACTCCCCAGCTACCGATAACCGTTGGATAATAGCTATCTTCTGCAACAAAAATATCTACTATAGTGCCATCATTCTTTTCATAATCGTCGCCGCTATCCACAACAAAAACTGTCACTTCCCGAACCACAGGCCCATTTCCATCTGGAGGTTCATGCCATCGGAAAGTAACCCTATCCACAGTGGGGTCAATAGTGAGCGCTGTAATTATCACTTCTGAGCCAACAGGAACGTCCACCCCCTCATAGTTACTGGTAACGGCGTAACCTGTACTGAGTGTCGCCAAAGGCGCATAAACTGCGCTAGACATAATAAGGGATAAAATGACCGCTGAGATTCCAACATAGAATAATCTAGCTTTCAATTTGCTACCTATCCTCAAACATGTATCGTTTTATCTGCTCTATAAATCCCAATGGAATTATCTTCTAGATTTTTTGACTGAAAAAACACACTTTTTGGAAGTTCTCACAGGAGCTTGGTAACGTTGTGTTTTGCCCAGATTCTGCATGTGCCCTCATTCGAGACCATACACGGTCCTTTCGGAGACTCGGGAACGCAGCTTCTCATGTAGCTGGGGCATTCAGGAGGCCTAATTTTTCCAACCATAACCAGATGGCAGAGGCAGCCCTTCAAAATATCCCTTGAATTTCCGATTTTCAGGTCATACTTTTTCCGTGCATCATAGGCCTCAAACTCCTTTTTTAACTCCAACGCTGATTTTGGAAGGTTTCCCAGTCCTCTCCACCGTCCGTCCACCACATCGAACACCTGCTTCAACAGTTTCTGAGCCTTAATGTTGCCTTCCCACGCAACAACACGTTTATACTCATTCTCCAGCCTAGCCTCTCCATCTTTCAGCTGCTGCATTAGCATGTCGATGGCGAAGAGAACATCCAAGGGCTCGAATCCGGCGACCACAGTGGGCATCCCGTAAGCCTCTGGAAAAACTTCGTAGGGCTTTAATCCTATAATCGTGGAAACGTGGCCAGCCGCAACAAAGCCGTCAATATGCAGGTCTCCTATGCCCAAGAGCAGTTCCATGGCTGGAGGAATCAACCTGTGAGAAACGAGGAAACTGAAGTTTTCGGGAGGCTTGTTCAGCACTTCTATGGCGGTGGAGGGCGATGTGGTTTCGAAGCCGACAGCCAAAAAAACGAATTCTTTGTCCGGGTTTCTTTCCGCCATCTGAATAGCATCTCCTAAAGCATACACTATTCGCACGTCTCCGCCCGACGCCTTAGCTTCCTGAAGTGAAGTTTCTGAGCCGGGAACACGGATGAGGTCGCCGAAGGTGGTGACTGTTACTCCTTTCTTTGCCAAGGCTATGGCTTCGTCGATGTCGGCTGCTGGAGCTACACAGACAGGGCATCCTGGTCCAGCAATAACATCCACGTTTTGGGGAAGAAGAGACCGCAGTCCGTAGTGAGTGATGGTCCACTCGTGTGTTCCGCAAACGTGACAAAACTTTGTTTCATGGGGCGGGGCAAGCTTTCTGATGTGGTCTGCAACCTTCCTTGCTAGAGCTGGGTCTCTGAACTGTTCCATTTGCTTATTTGATGGCTGCATGTTCCCGTTTTCCTATTTGAGCATTTTTATGCTTCTTATTGTGCACTCTTTTCCTTCAAGGATTTTTGCTGCTTTTCCGCATTTGGGGCATCGGAGGGTTGGAATTGGCACGTGATAAGCGGGGTCATCCCCATATTGTATTGATCCTTTGTAGCCGCAGCTTGGGCACTCTATAACACCGTCTTTCTCTTCAATAAACAGCTTTGAGCCTTTCATGATGGTGTCTTCGACCAGTATGTTGTAGGCGAAGCGAACCTGTTCGATGCCTAGAAACGTCAGTTTGCCTATGACCAAATGGACTTCTGTGACCTTTTTTGCGTCCTGCTTTTCTGCCTCTTCTAGGACGCTGTCGACGATTTGTGTGGTCATGGAAAGCTCATGCACTGTCTGGTATGCTCCCCAAAAACTATAGTTCTAGCGCCTTGATTAGTTCTTCAACGCCTTCCCCTGTTAGGGCGTTGGTTACTGCAACCTTCATGTTTGGCTTTATGTCTCTGGCCTGTTTCTTCAGTTGCTCAGTGTCTACCTTCATTATCTCGGCTAAGTCCTTCTTGTTTATAACAGTCACATCGGCAGTCATGAAGGTGAAGGGATGCTTAACCACCATGTAGGGTCCCTCAGTGACGCTTACCACAACCACCCGCTTCTCTGTGCCCAACGGAAACTCGGCGGGGCAGATTAGGTTGCCCACGTTCTCGATGAACAGCAGGTCTATGTCTTGCAGGCTGATTCTTTCCACAGCCCTTGCAACCACATTGGCGTCCAAGTGACATTCTAGCCCAGTGTTTATGGTGACAACCTTGACGCCGTGACGTCCAATTCGCTCCGCGTCTATGGTTGTTGTTAGGTCGCCCTTGAAAACTGCTATTCTGTACTTCTTTTTGAGTGCTTGAACCAGCTTTTCGATTAGGCTGGTTTTTCCGGCGCCTATAGACCCCATGATGTCGATGGCTTTCACGTTATGTTTCTGTAGATGCTCCATGTTCTTGTGTGCAAGCTGCTTGTTGACTTCCAGAATGTCCATTCCAGGCTCTATCTTAAGGGTCAACTCTTCGCCCTTTACCACTTCTTTTGTGTTCGTCAAGACAGTTCACACCTTAACTTTGTTCTAAAATTTCTCGCCACGTATTCAGGCTCTCTTCCGCAGCCTTTTGGTCTAGCTTTTCGATTGCGTATCCCGCGTGAACCAGAACATACTCGCCTACACGAGCGTCCACCAGCATAACGTTCACTTCTCGGGCAACTCCCTGCCCCAAATCCACTTTAGCAACGTCTCCCTGAATTTCTAGAACTTTAGCTGGA
>Ga0209427_10006348_pt1 | contig 13505 bp, 10 predicted proteins | sample DeeMarSWOR136_30_FD_187465 | JGI IMG/M metagenome (GOLD analysis project Ga0209427, IMG submission 187465) | Marine sediment microbial communities from White Oak River estuary, North Carolina - WOR-1-36_30 (SPAdes) (version 2) | ecosystem: Environmental > Aquatic > Marine > Intertidal zone >... | reverse complement strand
CATCTCCTAACTATTTGTTATTAATGAGATTCCTGCATACGCAGGAATGACATCAACTATGAAATTCTTAGCCTTAATGAGAATATATTCTGATTAGTAGTCTTCATTTTTTCTGGACTTACAAGCTAAAAATTGTAAATAAGTGAATTCATAAAACCGCTAATGCCGCTAATTTTTTAGATTTCACTAATTTCAAATTTAATGCAATCACTTCGCTTTATTTAACGATATATGTAATCAAAAATATTTAAAAATGTCTAACAAAGTCAAAATATTGTTGAACTTAAAATAAATCATAAGGAGATCCACAATGGCAAATCTATGGGAAAAAGTAAAGCATACTTTAGAACAAAGCGCAAAAACAGTAAAAGAAGGTGCTGAAAGCGTTGCGAAGACTGTTAGCGAAAAGACACCGAAGATTGCTTCTTCGATTGCTGAAAAAAGCAAAGAAATCGCTGAAACGGTAAGCGATAAAACCCAGGAAATGGTGGCAATTGGACAATTGAAATACAAGCATTACAACTTGAATCGAAATGTTTCTGAAAAATTCACCGAGCTTGGGGAAAAGACCTATGATCTGTTAAAAACAAATGGAAAAGATATTTATGGAAATAGTGATGTTAAAAATCTAATTGAAGAAGTCATAAAATTAGAAAACGAAATTGATGAGATCGAAAAAGAGATGGAAGAGGTTCGTGTAAAAGAGCATAGGGAAACAGTCGAACAAATAGAGGGACAGGCTTCTGAAACAATAACCGAGACAGGTGAAAAAGAAATACCAGGAACCAAAAAGTAGAAGACTGTTGGCGAAAGGCACATCGCAATTTGGGTAAGGATTAATGACAGAACGCGTATCTTTTAAACGCAACATCGGCTTATTTATGGCAGTGATGATTGGGATAGGGGCGATGATGGGTCCTGGAATTTTTGCGCTTCCGGGCGAACTGGCGCACATGGTGGGCCCGCTTGGAATTTTTGTATACCTTGTAATGGGTGTAATCACGCTTTTTACAGCATTAAATTATAGTGAATTAGGAGCAGCAATTCCACTGGCAGGCGGAGGCTATTCCTTTACAAGTCGAACACTTCCTAAATCCATGGCTTTTTTTACAGGTTGGTTTTTTTGGATCGGCAATACACTGGCTTGCTCTATGTATGCCCTAATTTTTGCTCTTACCATCCGCGCTTATTTCTGGCCCCAAGCCAACATTGCTCTTTTAGCTTTTTTTACAACAATAATTTTTACTACAATAAATTTCAGGGGGATGTCCGAGGCGATAAAGGTGATTACAGTCATGAACCTGGTGGAACTGGCTATTCTCATAGGCGTTGCACTATTGGGCGCTTTCAAAGTTGAACCACTCAATTTAAAACCAATTGCCCCCATGGGATTCGCACCGTTTGTTCCAGCAATGGCACTCATTTATATTTCGTATGTCGGATTTGAATTAATAACCGTTGCATCCGAAGAAATCATAGCACCAGGGAAAACGATCCCTCGCGCAATTATCATTACACTTTTTGTTGGAGTGGTAATTTATGTATTTGTTGTCTATACTATGATGGGCACAATTCACTACACAGAACTGGCAAAAACCGATGTCCCATTCATCTACACCGCCGATCGTCTCTTTGGCGCCTGGGGACGCTTGGCTGCTATCCTCGCAACCATCATGGCAAGTCTCTCTGCATTTAGTGTTACTTTGGGTGCTAGCGCCAGGGTTTTATATGCATTAGGAAGAGATCGGCACTTTCCCCAGTTCTTTGCTCAACTGCATCGTCGCTATCAAACACCGCATATTGCTCTTTTAATTTGCGCAGTTATTGTGATTTTATTTAGTTCATCGGGGATAGTTAAATTTGTGGCTTCATTAAGTGATTTTGGGTATTTAATGGGGCTGGGAATTGTCAATTATGCTGTTATTGCTCTCCATAAACGGATGCCGAATCTGAGACGACCATTTAAGGTAATGTTGTATCCAATTATTCCAATTCTAGGTGTGTTATCATGCTGGTTGTTTGTACCTGCACTTGAATTAAGGGCATTTCTGTTGGGGGGATTGCTTACCATTGTTGGTGCTGGAATCTATCTTATCCGACCAGCCAATCGGGTTGAATTGAGAAAACTGCCACAAGCATTTGTTAGAATAAAGCTTTGGATCATTTCATTAAGGAGAAAGCGTATGCAAGTACTCATCGTGGATGGTGGAAAACAGGGACAAAATATCGCTAATCGTTTACTAGCTAAGGATGAGTTCAGGTTGGTGTTTCGCAAGGCAGAGCATCAACTAACTTTTGTTGAGGAAGATGAGGGACGCTGTAAAGAACTTGAACATCGCTACAATGTCCCAATATACCAGGGAGATGGGACAAAGAAAGAACTTCTTGAGCAGGTTGGAGTCGATAATATCGATGTGGCAATCGCAGCTTCCGAAGATGATGGTCGTAATGTTATTGTTGCGCTTCAAGCAAAAAGAATGGGAGTAACACAGGTTATCGCAATTGTTCAGGATCCAGATTATATTCCGCTACTTGAGGAAAATGGTGTGGTGGCAATCAGCGCTCCCTGGGCAACGGCAGCTATGGTGGAAAATTTTCTGGATCGACCTGGTGTTGCAGAGTTATTTGAGATTGGTACCGGTGTCGCCAGCCTGGTGGGTGTCATTGTACCAGAAAAAGCTCGTATCGCTGGAAAATTGATTCGCGACATCGAAATTCCTACAGAATGCGTAGTCGCAGCAGTCATTCGAGGTAAAGAATTTGTGGTCCCTCGTGGGAACACAAAGATTGAAACAGGAGATCATGTTGTTTTTGTGGGTCCAACTTCAGCAATCAAAAATGCACAGGACGCTTTTATGCTTAAAGAATAACCTGTTAACTATTAGTAGTGCTATTCGAGGATTTTCGTTTTTTCAAAAAGGAAAACCCAACTATCAGTCTGAAGAAGCCGCCAGGTGGTAATTAGCATCAAATTGGACAATATTTTTTGACACGGTGACACATAGCTAACACTAAAAAAAACTTAAAACCTCTTTGCAATTCCGCTTCCTCTGTGCCTTCGTGTATTGGTCGTGATAGCATCTTTATTCCAGACCCAATAATCGAGGAGAGCAAGGATCAGAAGATCACCATCGTAACAAGAAGGTATGTTGCTAAGAAATGAATATAAAAATTTTATTTTTTATTCGGAGGGAAGATGAAAGTCGCAATCATCTTTAATAAGGATAGAACCGGCGTTATCAATCAATTTGGGATGCAAAATAAAGAAAAGTATAATCCCAGAACCGTCAGGAGGATCGCCGATGCGCTGGAACAGGGGGGACACAACGTGCGAATTATCGATGGCAACATGAAAGTAATTGAGAGTCTTCATGAATTTATGCCTCGTGTTCTGGAAGGGGAGCGAATGGGATTGGTTTTCAACCTGGCTTATGGCATCCAGGGGGAGAGCCGCTATACCCATGTGCCAGCCATGCTGGAAATGCTTGGCATCCCTTATGTCGGATCGGGGCCTGAAGGTCATGCATTGGCGCTGGACAAGGTGATCACTAAAATTATCATGCAGAAACATGGTATTTCGACGCCTGATTTCTGGGTTTTTTCTACCGCAGATGAGGATATGAGCGATGTACGATATCCGGTTATTGTGAAACCGAAAATGGAAGCAGTATCCTACGGACTCAAAATTGTTCATAATGAAACTGATTTAAGGGAAGCTGTTAAGTTTATCATCGATGAATTTCAACAACAGGCATTGGTTGAGCAGTTCATTCGCGGCAGGGAATTCTGCGTCGGTTTGCTGGGTAATGATAACCTGGAAGCTTTTCCGCTGCTGGAAATCGATCTGGAAGGCGATCCTGATGCGATTCAGACCGCCGGCGATAAGTTAAAAAGACCTCGAGAAAAAGTTTGTCCCGCCCTGGTTTCTAAAAATTTAACCGATGAAATGGTTAGATTAAGCAAAAAAGCCTTTCGGATTCTCGGACTCCGGGATTTTGCTCGTGTCGATATCCGAATGGATGAGAATGAAAATATTTACCTGCTGGAAATCAATTCGATGGCAAGCCTGGGTTTAAGCGGGGCTTATGTCAATGCGGCCCAGATGGCAGGGTACGATTACATGAAGCTGGTGAATAAAATGCTGGACGTGGCAGCAGTTCGTTATTTCTCCGAGAGCTTTCTGGCTGATGAGACAACTGAAATCAAGAAGACTGCCAAAAAACCTTCCCTGGCAGTTCGGATCCGTGGCTTAGTGCGCAGCCGCCAAGAACGGACAGAAAAGCTTTTAAAACAAATGGTCAATATGAATACCTATGTCAGGAATGTCGAAGGCGTCAATGCGCTTGGCAGCCTGATCTGGCAGAATTTGAGTGCGCTAAACTTTAACCAGCAGATCATTCCGCAAGTTGAAGTGGGGAATATTTTGTTATTCAGTAATGTGCCAGATAATCAATATGATGTGCTCTTGCTGGCGCATTTAGACACGTCAACTCCTTTTAAAAAACAACAGAACTTTCATGAAACTGAGCAGCGGCTTTATGGCACAACGATCTGGGGCAATAAAGGCGGATTGGCGACGATGATTTTAGCGTTTCAGGCGTTACGGTTTGTGCGACTGCTTCGCAAAATAAAAATTGGTGTGCTGTTGACCAGTGATAACGCGCTTCGGGGCAAATTTGCCCGGGATCATGTGGAAAGGATTGCCAATCAAGCCGATGTCGTCATTGGTTTGAAAGGTGGCTCGCTGGATTCTTCTGTTGTCACCTCTCGTTCCGGTGCAGCCATTTACACCTGCCAGATGAACCTGGCTAAGGCAGAAAAAGCTGACCACGTTGCTAAAGCTGTTACTGCTTTTTTACGATTATTAACTGGTTGGGCTGAATTGACCAATGAACCTGAAGGAATTGTCGTTTCGCCCAATGATGTTGAAATGAAATCAAATATCAGTGACTTCTTTGCCCAGGGAGAAGCATCGTTGAGCGTCAGGTATAACCATCCTGATCAGATCGATGATATTGAGAAAAAGATCAAACAGTTGGTAAAAAAATCTGGCAGAACCAAACATCGCATCGAGATTGAAGGCAGCGTGCGGCGACCACCGATGGTGAGAAACGAGCCGGTGGAAAAAATATGGACTCGAATCAAATCGCTGGCTGATAAGCTTGATTATCGTCTCGTAGAGGAGCATCGCTGGAGCTCAGCCGACATCTGTTTTGTCGGCTCCGATAAGCCCCGGATCGATGGATTGGGCGCCATCGGTACTGATCGCATCGGCGAAGATGAATTTATCTTGCGACATAGTCTGCTTGAAAGAGCCACCTTATTAGCGATGTTTCTCTATGACTTAAGCAAGGATCAAATCAAATGAGGCGTAATCGGTCAGTCAATGGGGGAGCAACTTTCCTAAACCTTTGAGGTTTAGGAAAGTTAAATATTTAACTAAGGAATTACAATGAAGCTGAAAGAAATCGAAGCCAGGTTTCAGCCCACCGGGGATGGGAAATGTGCCCGGGCAAAGAATGGAATGGTAGCCACTGCTTTTCCGGATGCCACTGAGGCGGGAGTTGAGTTGTTGAAGTCTGGCGGGAATGCTGTTGATGCTGCCTGTGCTGCTGCCCTGGCCTTGGGAGTGTGTGAGCCACAAGCGAGTGGTATTGGCGGTCAAGCGATGATGGTGCTTTACACCGGTAAAAAGATTATAGCTATTGATGGTTCTTCCCGGGCGCCGTCATTAGCGCATGTAAGAGCAATTTATCAAACCGATCGAGCTTCAGGCTATCGTGCGTCAACTATACCCAGTACATTAGCCACGCTGGGATATACTCATAAACGATATGGTTCATTGCCCTGGGAAAAGATTGTCGAGCCTGCTATTCGAATTGCAGCTAATGGGTATAAAATTACTGAACTACAGCATAAATTACAGATTCGAGAGCAAGAAAAATTTGATGAAGTGGAATCCAAATCCGGTAAGAAATATTTCCTCAAAAATGGTAAACCCTACGAAGTTGGTGATTTGTTTAAACAGTCTGATCTGGCAAAAGCTTTGAAAAGAATTGCAGAAAAAGGGATTAAAGAATTTTATACTGGAAAAATTGCCAGGCAGATTGATGCCGATATGCGAGAAAATGGCGGTTTGCTTCGACAGGACGACCTGGCGCTTATTCCCTGGCCCATTGAGCGACAGCCTCTGAATCGAAAGTTTCGCAATTGTTCAGTTTATACCATGCCGCCTCCAGGTTCAGGAAGAACCTTATTGTTTTCGCTGGCAATGATCAATGCGATTCCACCCAAACGATTAATCAAAGATGAAGTAAAACGGGCACACCTGCTGGCAGAAATCTTCCGTAAGGCATTGCTGGAACGGTCAGATCGACCGTTTGATCCAAATTTTTATCCACAGGTTTCTGAAAAGGAGATGCTCAGCGGTAAATTTGCTCATCTGTGCATTAAAGAAATCGCCAAAAATATTGACCCAAATTTGCCCATTCGAGAAACTGAAGATGAGTTGACTGGCGAAACAACTCATCTTTCTGTGATGGATAAGAATGGAATGGCAGTGAGCTTAACCCAATCCATTGAGCGGGTTTATGGCAGCAAAGCAGCGGCAGATGGATTGGGATTTCTCTATAACAATTACATGCTGGATTTTGAATACAATGAACCGGGGCATCCTTTTTATATGCGCCCCAATGCCGTGCCCTGGGCAACCGTGGCACCATCGCTGGTGTTTCGCAAAAATAATATCTGGATGGCGCTGGGCAGTCCTGGCAGCGAGCGTAGTATTACGACGATCGCTCAATTTCTTAGTCACATCATCGATGAGGGGATGTCCATCGGCGAAGCCATGCTGGCACCCCGGCTGCATTGTTCCCTGGGCGGAAAAATCAGTTTAGAAGCCGAACGATTTCCAGAAGAAATCATCGAATCGTTTAAAAAACATGGATACCGAATTAATAAAAGAGAAGCTTTTGCTTTCTATTTAGGAGCTATTCATGCAGTCATGAAATGTCGAGAAAGCGATGGATTCCAAGGCGTGGCAGAAATTAGAAGGGATGGAATTGCAGCGGGATTTTAATAATTGAACGGATTAATGATTTCATAAACAAAAAATCAAGCCAGTTTGAAATATTGGAGTACTGGATTAATGGAAAAATGATCAGATGGTAAAATTATTGAAGATAATAAATTATTTTGCCAAATAATCATTTTACCATAATTTTCTAACTCGATAAAAAAGATGGAAACCAACTCTCAAACAACTGAAATTGACCAAAAATTACCCATTCTCATCTCCGTGCCGCATGGCGGGGATGAAATTCCATCAGAATTAGCTGGCAGGGTTACGTTGATCAAAAAAGAGATATTCGAGGATGGAGATGCCTTAACACGACAGATTTACTCCTTAAAACATGAAGTTTTGGCTTATCTTGACACGCCGATTGCACGGGCTTTTGTGGATTTAAACCGTTCGCCAGATATGCGACCACCACAGTTTTCCGATGGCGTGGTAAAAACAGAAACAGTCAATAAAATCTCAATTTACAACCCGGGTCAATATCCCGATAATCAACTTATTGAAAGGTTATTAAAAAATTACTATTTTCCCTATCATAATGTTCTGGAAGCCTTGCAAACAAACAAAAGCATTGTCGTGGCGCTGGATTGCCATAGTATGCTGGCAGATGCGCCGCCAATCAGTCCAAAGCCAGGTGAGCAGCGTCCACTTATATGTTTAAGCAATCGAGGCGATAAAAAAGGTTACCCAATAAATGAAAGTATTCCAATTAGCTGTCCACCTGAAACGATTCAATTACTGGCAAAGTGCTTTCGAAAAGTATTTGCTGACGAGGGTGGCGAAGTAAAGATAAATGAGCCTTTCTCCGGCGGCTACATCATCCAAACTCATGGCAAAGGTATTATTCCCTGGATTCAGGTAGAAATCAATCGAAAAATGTATTTATCTCCCCCCTATTTTGATGCAGACCAGCTAACGGTATCACCAGAAAGAATTTTTGAAATTCGAGAAAAACTATTGACTGTTACAAAAATGTTTTTAAATTATTTGGGTTAAAGAATGAATCCGGCAGAGGTTCGAAGCTTTGCAAGGTTCTAAAAATAAAAAAACGAGTTTTTCGTGGAACAACTTGACAGATACAGCCACTGGATTCAAGAAACGTTGCTGATTCCAATCAATGCGCAGCAACACCTGCTAAGCACCCTGCTTGTCATCCTGGTCATCATCCTGTTGCGCTATCTCATTTTATTTTTAATGTACCGCCAGATCAAAGATGTGCGGAAACGCTATCGCTGGCGGAAAAGCATCACTTATATTTTGACATTTCTAAGCATTTTTTTGATCGGGCGCATTTGGTTCCAGGGCTTTCAATCAGCAGCCACATTCCTGGGAATTTTTGCGGCAGGTGTCGCTATTGCGTTGCAGGATCTGCTCGTCAATTTTGCAGGGTGGTTTTTCATTATGTGGCGTCGTCCTTTTGATGTGGGGGATCGGATTGAAATTGGCGAACATGCGGGAGATGTGATTGATAAAAGATTGTTCATGTTCACGCTAATGGAGATCGGGAAATGGGTGGATGCTGATCAATCGACGGGCAGGGTGATTCATCTGCCCAATGGCATGGTATTCAAAAATCCATTAGCCAATTATTCCCAGGGATTTTCTTATATCTGGAATGAAATCCCTGTTCTGGTCACTTTTGAAAGCAACTGGGAGAAAGCCAAGGAAATTCTGCTTAAAATTGCCAATGAACATGCGGAGCATCTTTCCGCCGAGGCTGAAAAGCGGCTCATGAAAGCAGCAAAAAAATTTATGATTTTTTACACCAAGCTTACCCCCATTGTCTGGACGTCGGTGAAAGATTGTGGTGTGTTGTTGACGATTCGCTATTTAAGTGATCCACGAAAACGAAGGAGCACTGAGCAGGCGATCTGGGAAGACATTTTGCTACAGTTTGCCGCGAATGACGATATTGATTTTGCTTACCCAACGACCCGATTTTACAACAATGTTTTAGAAGGAAAATCTGGCACAGGAGGGAAAAAATTAACGAATGAATAACGATACCTTGAAAGGAAGTTTCCTCTACTTTTTATTTAAAATTTTTAAGGTTAAGGGAAAAAGATCCTATCCTAAAAAGTTCGGGACATTTGGCGGTGTTTTCACTCCTGACGTGCTAACCATACTCGGCGTTATTATGTTCCTCCGGCTTGGCTGGGTCGTAGGCAATGCTGGATTTTTAGGTGCAGTTATCATTATTTTATTGGCAAAATCGGTAACGATCTGCACTGGTCTTTCCATGTCATCAATCACCACTAATATCAAAATTGGCGCTGGCGGCGCTTATTCAATTATCTCAAAATCACTGGGCCTGGAGGCAGGCGGGAGCATCGGAATACCTCTGTACATCGCTCAGACACTTTCTGCGGCATTGTACATCATCGGCTTTACCGAGGGCTGGTTAAAAGTATTTCCCGATCATTCTCATCTTGCTGTGGCAAGTGTGGCATGGATTGGTTTGCTCACCGTATCCTACATCAGCGCCCATCTTGCCATTCGCGTTCAATACATTATCATGACAATTATGGGATTGTCTCTCCTCTCTTTTTTCCTGACTCCATACAAGTCGGCTTCAAATGTAGAGCTACTTGGCAATTTCAATGAAGGGAGTTTTTGGTATGTGTTCGCCATTTTCTTTCCTGCAGTAACCGGAATAATGGCTGGTGCAAATATGTCAGGAGATTTAAAAAATCCAAGGAAAGCAATTCCTTTAGGAACAATGAGTTCCATCGTCATTACCATGATAATTTACATTGGTATCGCTTATATTTTGAGTCTGATCGGAACGCCTGAAGAGCTTCGAACCAATCAAATGATTATGGTCGACAAAGCCTTTTGGGGACCTGCAGTGATTGCAGGAATTATGGGGGCAACATTATCTTCGGCGTTGGGCAGTATGCTTGGCGCACCTCGGGTACTGCAAGCCTTAGCCGAACAGAAAACTGTACCGTTTTACCAGTTTTTTGCTGCTAAAACGAAAACAAACGAACCGCGAAACGCCATTATTTTCACGGGAATCGCCATTGAATTATGCCTGATTATGGGCAATCTTGATTTTTTGGCAGCATTAATAACCATGTTCTTCTTAATCACTTATGGTATGTTAAACCTGGTGGTTTTTATTCAACAAGGGATGAAAATTATCAGCTTTCGTCCTACCTTTAAAATACCACGATTTGTGCCCTTAATAGGTGCTTTGGGTTGTGTTTTTATAATGTTCTTGATCAATCCAATTTTTAGTTTCGTGGCAATTGTAACCATCATTTCTTTATATCTTTGGCTGGCAAAGAAAGGACTTGAAGCTCCGTGGGGCGATATTCGTGGCGGTCTATTTTTGGTGATTGCTGAGCGTGCTTCGAGATTAGCATCAAAATTCCCCAAACATCAAATTACCTGGAAGCCAGACCTTCTTCTGCCAATTGAAGATCCAAAATTGTGGGCCGGACCGCTATTGTTTATTCGAAATATTACTTATCCCTCGGGTAGTATTTTCGGATTTACTATTAAAAATGAAAATATTCAGGAAACCCAGTCTGCATTAAATGAATTGCTTCGTCCGATTGAGGAGCAGGGCATCCTTGTTAATTCTACAATTTTGGAAGATAGCGAATTTTTACATGGAGCGAAATTGGTTATCCAAACGCTACGTGGTGGCGCGTTCCGACCCAATATCCTTTTTTTAACAATTGGGGATGATAGTCGAAACGATAAAACCATTGAACAGTTAGTCCAGGAAGCGACTAAACATGAATTGGGAACGATTATTTTACGTCAGCATCCCCGTATGGCTTTCGGCATGCAACAGGATGTGAACCTATGGCTGCGGGATAAAAGCCCTAACTGGCACCTGGCGATGTTAATTACTTTGCAATTGCAGCTAAATTGGGAAGGGAAAATCAACCTGATTACTGCTGCCGAAGATAAAAAAGATGAGCGAAGATTATATAATTTTCTGGAAAATCTTAGCGATCAGGCAAGGATGCCATCGCTAACATATTTCCATGTATTAACTGGGCAATTTAAAGAAAAAATTAAAGCGGCACCTCGTGCTGATATCAACATTTTTGGACTGGCGCAGGATTCTATTCCCTTCAAATTTATCAGGGAAGTGCCCGAACTTACAAGATCGTCCTGTATCTTTGTCAAGGATTCGGGACGGGAGAGTGCGCTGGTTTAGCAAATATTGAATTTTAATTAACTAACCTTTAACAAAATAGGAGGTATTCGCTATGCGTACCAAATCATTATTTATTAACAGTATCTTAATTATGTTTCTTATCCTCGGTTTAATCATCATAGGCTGTAAAAAAGCTGAAGAAACTGAGCCGATGGAAGTGGTGACAGAAGAAGAAATAACAACCGAGGAAATTCCTGAATCGGAAGTTGTCGCACCTATTCAAAAAAAAGAAGCAGAACTTAAAAAAGGCGTTGATGAACTTTTGGCTGAAGTTAATAAGCAAAAACAGGAACTGACCAAGAAGGAAGAAGAACTAAACCAACGCGAAGCTGAAATTGTTGAAAAAGAAATTACGCTCACTGAACGAGAAAATTCATTCAAATGGTACCGAACATTATCATACGTCATCTTAATCATTGGGATTATTTTAGTTATTATTGGCCTTATTATGATTTTCGTTGCCAGGCGAAAGAGCTCTGCTTCTGAACAAAAGAGTGTAGTTAAAAAAGAAGAGAAAACAACTACAAAAGCACCAACTGCAGAAAGCAAAAAGGTAACAACCGAAACAGGGGCAGATACTCCAAAAACGGAGACAAAAGAAGAGAAAGAACGTAAATCCACTGAAGTTAAGAAAGAATCCAAGAAATAATAAAACATTCCCCTTTCAAACTTTACCCTCAGCAAACGTAAAAATTGCTGGGGGTAAATTCATTAAGTCAACTATACTCGTTATGGGTTAGAATTTCAGTCCTGCTGTCATTCCTGCGAATGCAGGAATCTCATTATTTACAAAGAATTAGGAGATGCCTGTATACACAGGCATGACATGAAAAAACAACCCATAACGAGTATAATTGATTAACTTTCGTTAATGGTCATTCTGGAAGTTAAAACTCATCCTTTAATATTGCCTCGCCCTTTGTGAACCACGAAATGCCAAATGCCAAAATGGCTAACGCCTCCAACCAATATACCGGTTTACATTTTATAAGAAACAATGTCATTCCACTCGGAAGAAAGAAGTAGATGGCAATCAGCAATATGCAAATGCCCATTGTGTAGCCGCATGCCTTGTAGACTTTATTCCTTTGCATTTTTCTCTTTGAGGGTGTTTTGTTCGGGTCTGTTTTTGTAAACAAAAATAGTGAGAAATATATGAGCGTCAAGAAAAACAGCGTGGCAAAGGTTAAGTGAACATACCCAATGAAACGGGCAAGACTTGTAACTTCACCATCCGGTGTGGTCGGAAATAGCGCTACACAGACAGCGAATATGCAACCAAGATCACCAGCAATGTTATCTAAACGCTCGTAGCCTTTGTATGAGAACATAAAAAAACCAATTGCAGAAAGAATTCCAACGAACACATCTCTCATCCCTGTGTGGTAGTAGCTGCTTATGGAACTCTGAATGCCAGTTTTAAAGAGTATCAATGCACCCAATGACAAAACAAAGGGGAGTGCGAGTCCCAAAATTCCAATGACTTTTCTGAGCTCTAAATAGGAAAAAACCAACGATCTTTCATCTTTTGATTTATTTTCCATATAATTTCTCTCCATTCCCATTTCGACATATAAACGATTGAAAAATCCAACAATTGATTAAATTGAAAGAGCAATCTAAAATCCACCTTACCTATTTGGATCGTTCTGGCACCTGGCTTTTGGCTTCTGGCTATTGGCTTTTTTCTATTTTTTAGTTATTAATTTTTGCATCAATCGATTTAACATTTTTCCTATTCGTTGATAATTTTCAGCTAACTCTGTAAAATCTGGATGGGATAAATAATTCAAGTCATGACAAAGTTCAATCTGATATTCAACCTCAGCACAGAAACCGATTGAAATATCAACAAATCTTCGAAACTCACCTTCTCCTAATTTAGCTCCCCCTTCTATCAAATTCATTGGTATTGAATAGGCAGACCTTCTCAATTGTGATGTTAATCCATATCTTTCTTCTGGCGGAAAATTCTTTGTAGTAGAATATATTCTTAGCACCATTTGGCGGGCTAATTGAAAAACCTCATAATTTTTTTATATTTCTCGGCATTTTAATTCCCTCCAAATATATTAGCCCTGGCAAACAATATAGCAAGCCGAAAGCCAAAAGCGAAATGCCAAATGCCAATTTTTCTCAATCCCACAGTGCCGATTAGGTCATTTCGATTTCGGATTTTAGATTTCGGAATTCGGAATTATTTTTTTGATCTGCTTTTTGCTGTTTTTATTGATGTAACAACTACTGATA
>Ga0209427_10006346_pt1 | contig 13506 bp, 16 predicted proteins | sample DeeMarSWOR136_30_FD_187465 | JGI IMG/M metagenome (GOLD analysis project Ga0209427, IMG submission 187465) | Marine sediment microbial communities from White Oak River estuary, North Carolina - WOR-1-36_30 (SPAdes) (version 2) | ecosystem: Environmental > Aquatic > Marine > Intertidal zone >... | reverse complement strand
AGTCCGGCTAGTTTTCCAACGCCCCTTACGAGATCAACGGCCGTTATCACTGAACCGCTGACTCCGAACTTATCCACAAGAGAGGGCAGTTCCGGTTTTCGTCCCTGACCCCAGAGCCATATCTGGGTTGCTGGCAACTTTCCCACTTCAACTCTCTTCCGATTTGTCTCACATTTCTTCAGTATACGCTTTGATCCCTCCATCAGGAAGCGCACCTTATCCCTTCCCTCACCCTCTGGAAGATGGTCTTTGATACTCCAGTCAGTGATATCGTGAGGTGGGGTGCATCTAACCGAACCATATTGCCCTTTTAACACACAGATGTGTCGATAGTCAACACCCGTATAAAAATGGACCGTTTTATCGCCAAGCTCCCCGTTGAGGAGAGCAATGATCTCTTCAGCCTCTCGAGTAGAGATATGCCCTGCGGAATAGTCCTTCATGACCCCCTTTTGGATGTTCACCAGGTTGCACCGAAAGGCAAAATCCTCCGACCCAAGGGGAATCCCGATGCTTGCCGCTTCGAGCGGCCCCCTTCCGGTGTAAAACTCCGCCGGATTATAACCCAGCAGGCTTAGATTGGCAACGTCACTCCCCGGAGGCATTCCCTCCGGAATGGTCCTGCACATACCCAACGTACCTTCATTCGCAAGCCGTCTGAGGTGAGGAATATCTGCCGCCTCGAGCGGCGTCTTGTGACCGAGTTCCTCAAGCGCTTCGTCAGCCATTCCGTCCCCGACGAGAAATATGTATTTCATCTCTTCTCCTCATGATAGGAGTGTATCAATGTGTATGAGTACACGTAAAAATATATTCCCTTCACAGTTTTGGCAAAAGATTGTCTCATTTTTCAGAGAGAGGAGTTAAATGCGTAAAAGAAGGTTGGTACACACACTGAGGGAATTCACCCGCTGAAGGATACAGGAGCCTTGATCCCGTTGGTTGAAATACACGGATTTAAATTCCAATATTCTTATCGTTCTTCTTGAATATATCACCGATCTTACCCATTTTCCCGACATCAGCCCTGGATGCGTCGATGTTCTCCCTCTGTATCGCGAGGAACACCTCTTTACGGTGCACCTTAATGTCCCGCGGTGCGGTGATTCCGAGCTTTACCTGATCGCCCTTGACCTCAATCACGGTTACCTCAACGGAATCACCGATCATGATGCTCTCATTTTGCTTTCGTGTAAGAACAAGCATTCTCTGACTCCAGGAGCCTGGTCCTCTGAATCTTCATTTCCTCGAGGATGTAGTGCTTCACAGTATACTCTTCATTCTCAGAGATCACCTGCTTTGCGAGCTTTGTCTTTCTGTTGATCAGAATCGGTCCCATCAGATTGGCTGAAATTTTCGAGTGATCTTCCGGTACCGTCACGATGGTAAAATCAAGGAGGTCTTGCTTGTCCTTGATGTTCAGATCCCGCAAATCAGATTCCCGAACCATGAGCTTGTAGTCATGACGAAAAACACGGGGATCAACGAGAAGAAACGCAAGTTCCGGCTCCTCCTCGGATTGAAGCCAGTAGAACGGACCCTCCCGGGAATCAAGCAGGTAGTAGTTACAGAGACCACCGAATCCGATTATCCCTTCCGGAAAATGAATTTTTTGCTTCTCATCCACTTCGATTTCCCCGTAGGGTTTTGTCTTGATCTTCATCCTCTGCTCCTTACGCTGAAAATTATCTCAAAAAATCAAGCAATGTTGGCTGTATGATCCGTGCTGAAACTCCAAGCGCGGCCCTATGGGCCACCTCGAGTGTTCTCAGCTTCGTGATTGCCTCTGCAACGTCAATGTCTTCATTCTTCGCCAGTATCTCCTCCATGTCCGTGCGTTCATGGAGAAGGCGTGCCTGTGCTATCTCGAGACGGTTCTCTCTTGCACCGAGCTCAGCTCGGTACTTCAGCAGATTTTCCATGGCGAGATCGATACCCGCGAGTGCTCGGCTTCCCACATCTTCAGCATCGTTCATATAGAGGGAATCTCTCAGCCGCATAACCATCTCGAACATGGTGCCGCCAAAAAATCGCGCGGTTGGTGAAATATTCTTAGGTGGGTTCCCGCCGGATATAACACCGATGTCCTGCATCACCATCCCACCTTCTATATCCTCCACCCATATGTCCCTGGCGGATGAAGTCTCGAAGATTATACCCCCATTCATGCGGTTGACCGATGCCCTGACCGGAATATCCGCATTATTGATCCTGTTTACGATCATCTCGATGTTGTCACCCGCTTTAAACACAACCTCTGTCCCATTGATCCGTGCGGTGGAATCCTTCGGGACGATATAGTTCGTCGCATCCACTGACGAAAAGAGGGAGGCGGCTTCTGCCCAGAAGACCTCGTTTCCAGGTGCGTTCACCGCAAGAATTAATCCCTGCTCAATTTCTCTGTTCATCTGCCCCATGTCTCCGTAGTACTCCACACGATCGATGATGGATTTTCCCGCATGCTTGGAAAAGGTTCGTGCAACCTTAAAGGGGTCTTCCAGCGTGTCATTTCCCCCGAAGAGCGCCTTCCCCTTATATTTGGTGTTCGATATTCCCACAAGCTCTTCAAGCAGCTGTTCGATTTCAGTGGCAATCAACGCTCTGTCCTCTTTTGAATAGACACCGTTTGCCCCCTGCACGCCGAGCTCCCGTATCCTCTGCAGTACATCCGTAACGGACGCGAGGGCGCTGTCCGCTGTTCTCAGTCGTGATCTCCCGTCCTCGATGTTTTTTTCGAACTGCTGAAGCTCGAACAGGATGCGGTTATAGGCAATGGAGTGGCTCACCTCAACCGGATTATCCCGGGGGACCCTTGAGCGTTTTCCGGTCGAGATATCACTCTGCACCTTTATCATCTTCTCCGTGTTCCGTTTCACGATGTTGATGAGGTTGTCACCCATCATGTTCGAGCTTACCCGCATGACCTCTTTACCCCCTACTGAAAAATAATATTACAGCATTCTGTTTATGAGCACATCGAGCATTTTGTTCATCTCCGTCACGAAACGGGCCGCCGCTGCATAGCCGTGCTGAAACTTTACCAAGTTCACGAGCTCCTCATCGATGTTCACTCCTGAAATGGATTTACGAAGGTTTTTCAGGTTCTCGACGATCAGCCCACGGTTCATACTCTCACTTTCCGCCACCTCACCCCTGAGCCCCGTTCCTGCGATGGTCGATTGATAATACTCGTTCAGTGTGGTGCTTCCGCCTATCATGACCCTGTTGAAGCGTAAACCAGCGATTTTCAGGGCATTGTCACCATTACCGACCCCGTGGGACAGGTCAGGGATCCCGTCACCATCTGTATCGGTTCCCACACTTGCGGCAATCGACTCCACCTCGTTCACTATTGCATCGGAGAGCGATATCCATGAAGAGGGGTGTTGCATCTGAGTAACCATAAAGTCACCGGCGATGTTCTGTGCCATCCCGACTGTTCTATAATCAAAGGCACCCTCTGGACCGCTCCCCTGCAATATGCCGGAATACTGAACGAGAAAGTTCCCTGAATCCTCCAGATGTGCGATATGGAATACAGGAGTATCCGCGCGCACCACCAGCTTCTGTTCACTGTCCAGGAACATTTTTACGTCAGTCCCTGCATTGTTCACCCTCTCAATGATATCTGAAATCGTGTCGGTATTCGTGTATTCAACAGTGATACCACCGTTCAGAGTAATGATTCCCGAAAGTCCCACCACGTCATCCGCGTTCAGCTCCTGTGTTCCGGTGATACGGAAGAGCGCGGTGCCGTCTACAAGGCCGTCTCTGTTGAAGTCGTGATCTCCGAGCGCATTCACGGAAATCGGATTCTCTTTGAAGAAGTCAAGTCCGGTCCTCAGGTTCAGCCCGAATCCCTTTCTATGGATACCATTGACCAGATCCACCAAATTGATCGTAAAAGTATCAAGCGCATCAATCTGCTGCCTCAGCTCGTTGTCCCTCGCGTCCAGCAGGGCTTTCAGCTCTCCGGACCGCAGTTTGAGGTTGTCGCTATCGTCTTTCCAGAGCACGTCTGAATAACCTTCATTCTCCGGGTTCCTCCTGAGAACGAGCTTTTCAAAGTGTTTGCCCTGTACCAGATGTTTTCCACCTATGTATACAAAAAATTCGTCCTTATCGCTCCTTCCGATGTGAATGTCCACATACTCGGAGAGCTTTTCCACAAGCAGGTCCCGCTTGTCCCAGAGGTCATTCGGGTTGTCGCCAGAGGCTTCAGATCGAAGGATTTCCCCATTGAGGTGGGCAATCTGCTTTGCAAGGGTGTTGATCTCTTCGACCCGTACCTGCACGGTCTCCTCAATATTATCGCGAATAGCCTTGAGCGCTCCAAAATTTGACTGAATGTGGTAGGAAAGGGCATTTCCGTACTCCCGTACGGCCTGTCGTGCTCCGATCTCCTCGGGATTATTCGCAAGCTCCTGCCAGGAGGCCCAGAACTTGTCCAGCACGTTCATGATGCTCCGATCGGTAGGCTCATTGTGCACGAGCTCGACCTGGTAGATCCAGTCGTTCAAGCTTTTCCAGTAGGCAAGGGTGTTCCCTTCGCTCAGTATCCTGTCCTCGAGGAGCATGTCACGGGCCCTCAGGATCTTTTCTATCTGTACGCCCTGGCCGATCTGTCCCGGGGTCAGTTCCCTGGTCAGACCTGGAATGTACAGCGGATCAAAAACCTCGAGTGTGACCTGCTGGCGGGAGTAGCCTTCCGTATCCGTGTTTGCCACATTGTGCCCCGTGACATGAAGCGCAGCCTGATGGGTTATAAGGCCCCTTTTCCCGAGCTCGATTCCGGCAAATGTCGATTCCATACAGCGATCCTTGTCAGGCTTTTATATCAAACACCAGGGGTGTACACTTTTCCTCGTTTCCACTCTCCTGGCCATCCTTTGCGTAGGTTTTCCCCTCCGCCTCACTCCCGGAAAGGAGGGCCAGGGAAAAGTTCACGATCTCCAGGCTACTTTTCAGGAGATTCTCCATACGCTCATTCATGCTCTTCTGCTGCGCAATCAGGTTGGCAAGCCGTTCCCCGTAGTTTCTGAGCTCACGTCCAACCCTCCCGGATGCCTTCTTCTCAACATCAGAAAGTGTTGCATCCTCTCTCTCGCATATCCGTTCAACGATTCCCATCCTCTGCGTCTCCACACACCCGATTTCAGAAAGCGTTTCCCTGCTCTTGAGTAAAAGCTGCTCGAGCCCCACCCAGTCCTGGTCGATGATCGCGGAGAGCTTCTTCTGTTCGACCTCGAGAAGCTCTGTGTGAAGTCCGACGAGTCGATCGAGCGCCGTCATGAGCTCATTCATTGTCTGCTGCATGGATATCCCCGTTCCGAGATCATTATTCTAATTTCTAATTTCGGACTTTTTTTCTTTTTGATAAGGAAGATTTCTAAAAAAACTGCTACATGCGTATCATCACGAGCATCATTTTAAACTTCTTCTCGGCTCGCACGTCATGGGGTTTTCCTGCAGGCATTATGATCATCTGGCCATCCTCGACTCTGTGAGGTGTGCCGGAGATCGTAATAATTGCCTGGCCGTCGAATACATAGACAAAGGCATCGTAGGGGGTGGTATGCTCGCTTAATCCTTGTCCCTCATCAAAGGCAAAAAGGGTAATCGTACCGACCTTCTTATCAATGAGAGTCTTGCTCACCACAGAATCATCCTGATACTCGACGAGCCCCTGTAAAGCGAGGGCTTTCCCCCTGATGTCACCACCAGCTGCTTTCTTCATTATACACCTCCATTCCCTTTGAAACGGTTATCTGATAAGTCCGGCGCTTGATATCTCAAACTATACCCGAATAACACCCTCTGGAAAAGGAAATAACATGTGCCTCTCCACATACTGTGTAGTATATTGAGCGTACCGGCAGCTATCGCAAATGAAGAGAACGGGTGCAGGCACTCGAATTACACCTCATCAGGCTCATTTGAAAGACAGAGATGAATTATATGCAGATTATAGACCTATCCAGGGAAGTGAAATCCCTGAAAGAAGAGCTCATCAGACTGCGGAGGCATTTTCACCGTTACCCTGAGGCAGGGTCCAGGGAAGTGGAGACCGCCCTCTTCATTGCGGAGTACCTGAAAGGCCTTGGGCTCAGGGTAGAGGAGAAAGTTGCCGGCACTGGAGTATGTGCGCTGCTTGCCGGAGCCACAGTAGGCAAAACCCTCCTGTACAGGTCGGATATGGATGCCCTCCAAATGAATGAGGAGAGTGATCTCCCCTTCAGATCCACACACCAGGGCCTCGCCCATGCCTGCGGGCATGACGCGCACATGGCGATCGCTTTGGTCACCGCACGTCTATTTGCAGAGAAAAAGGAAAAGCTCAGAGGGAGGATCCGATACTGATGAGTGCTCACATCATCACTGCTCTCGAGGCCTTGATAACACGGGAGATCGATCCTCTGGAGAAGAAGGTTTTTACTTTTGGACAGATCCACGCCGGAACCGCCTGCAATGTGATCCCCGAGGTCGCGATCCTCCAGGGAACGCTCCGCTGCTTTAACGAAGAGGTTCGAAGCTTTGCACTCAGGCGCCTGGGAGAGATCAGTAGGGGCGTTGCGTGCGCCCTGGGCGGGAACTGTGAAGTTGAGATCGTGAGTGGTTATCCTGTTGTGCAAAACGATCCTGAGGTGACTTCTATCGTGCGTGAAGCTGCCGGGGAAGTCCTCCCCACCGCGAATATCAGTGAGACCACATTCACTCTCGGCGCAGAGGACATGTCCTACTTTCTGCGAGAGGTCCCCGGCTGCTACTTCTTTCTGGGAACCGCGAATAAACAAAAGGGTATTACTGAGTGCCATCACAGTCCCCGTTTCAATATCGATGAAGAGGCACTCCCAATTGGAGTCGAGATTGTGCGGCGTACCATTGAAAAGATTCTCGGAAGGCGGACCCGGTAAGAATGCCTCCCATCCACAGCAGACTGATCTCCCACGTGGCAATCCTCTTCACTGTGCTTTTCTGGGGAATGTCCTTTGTGAGCACAAAAATAATTCTGAATGCAGGGTTTCCGCCCCTTACCCTCGCCTGCGTTCGTTTCGCGGTCGCCTCTCTGGTTCTCTTCCCCATCGTGAAAATAAAGGAGCCCGATACACGTCCCAAAGGTAGGTCCTGGTTTAAGGTCATGCTCGGGGGATTTCTCGGGGTGAGCGCCTATTTTTTCTTCGAGAACAATGGCATCAAACTCACCTCGGCATCGAGTGCCGCCCTCATCATTGCCACAATCCCCGTATTCACACTCGCGGCGGAATCAATATTTTTCCGGCACAAGATTCACCTTCTGCAAGCCGGTGGGATCGCTCTCTCTCTTATCGGTGTCTTCTTTCTCATTCACCCCCCAGGGCAGAGAGATGCAAACCCCGGGCATCTGCTCGGCAACCTCCTCATGCTCGGCGCGTGTATTTCCTGGGTGGCCTATATCACGGTCAGTAAAACGCTCAGGTCCTCATTCTCCGGTGTGATGCTCACCGCCTATAACGCGCTCTTTGGCAGCCTCTTCCTCCTCCCTGTTTCTCTACTCGAGTACCGTTCATGGACCTGGGTGAGTACTTCTGTATGGCTGCATATCCTTTACCTGAGTGTGATCTGCTCGGCAGTATGCTACTTTCTCTACCTCTTCGCCCTTGCCATGCTCAAACCGACAGTCGTCGCCTCATATATAAACCTGATCCCGGTTGTCGGGGCTATCGGGGGAGTAATCCTGCTCAATGAAATGATGGATGTGGCACAGATACTTGCCGCCCTCGGGGTAATCTCGGGAGTGGTCCTGGTGCATGTGCCCCGTTCGTCTCACTTGAAGTAGTCGAAGAGGGCACCGATATCGACTCCCGATATATGCTTGTTTTTGAACGTGGCGTAGATCTCCCGTGCAGCCTGCTGCAGGGTGGGCGGTCCTATGCCGTACTGGATGGAAAGCCTGGCTTCAATGAAAGCGGCAAGCTCGTCGCACGCTTTAATAATACTGCCGTCAAGAGGAGAGTATGCATCATCATTGTACATTCCCATCCTGTCATCGGGAATTCCTTTTACAACCTCTCCGCTTTTCACTATCTTGTTTTCAAATTCGTCCTCGATGAAATACCTGATCTCACGCTGTGCAGCTTCGGGTAGTAGGGGGAGAAGCACCTCCTCGACCTGCTTTTTCTCATACTCCTTTATGATCTCTTCAAGTCCGGAGACTGATCTCTTCACAGGAGAGATGATATCTCTTGTCAGGACCTCTGGGAGATCGTGAAATAGCCCTGCATAGAAGTTGTTGTAGAGCCTCTTCGGGCATGCATCAATTTCGAAGGAGCTGAACAGCGTAAGCATAGCCACAATAAGCATATGCCCCAGGACAGAAGTAAGCGGGACTCTGGGCGTTCCCGACCATCTCTTCTGGAACCTGAGCTGTCCGCACAGGTCGAGGAATCCGAAGGACTTCTTACCAAGGGATATCTTCCGAATCCCGATGAAATCGTAGTAGTCTTCGAGCTGGCCTTCAATTTCTTCCCTGGTCCGTTCGATTCCATGGATCTGTCTGTTCAGATTGTAAATGAGCGTGAACTCCCAGTGCGTTGCCAGGTAATGGGCTGCGCTGAGTATTCTCTTCTCGTAAAATGCATAGTCTGGATCGAAGAAATTGATGATTCCAAGCGTATTTCTTCGACTAAAAGGGAGATGCTGGCGCGAAAAATCCTTATCCATTCAGATGCTGTGGGTATCGGGATGGCTTCGAGTGCCGAGATCGATTCGAGGAATATGTATTGGGCATCATTTGAGGCGATGAAAAGAGCGTTTTTGAGCATGCCAAAAATCCCGGACTTTCTTTTGGTTGACGGATTTAGGCTTAATGATGTAAATTATCCCCAGATGGATTTACCCAAAGGAGATCAAAAAAGTATTTCCATTGCGGCGGCATCGATTATTGCCTCCAGTACGTCATCGTCAACCAGGAAGTGCTGTCCAAGACCTTTCCTGGCCCTGAGGTCGGACTGGCGCAGCAGTCTTCGGGTCTGAGACAGAAGCGAGTCGGATTTCTCTCTGGCTAGCCTCTTGTTCATCCTAAAAATTCAGAGGCCGTGCACCTGCCCTCGACTCTACCTAACAGCTTGCCTGAACCAGCAAGCTCCACCCAGGTATACCTGCGGCACCCAGAAATAACTATTTACCGCTGCTTCCTCTCGGACCTGACGGGGTTCATAGTGTTCTGCCGCGCAGGACCCAGCCTTCAACGCCGCTTAGTCCAGGTAGTCCCACCAGATAAAAGCCTCAAGCAGGAGTTCAACCCTGCTGTAGCGGATTGCAGGTTCAGGGCACCGCTAGCTCCCCATCTAGCACGACCTCACTAAAAATCGTAAATCCTGAGCGATGGTTTGTCAAGGAGGTTGACTGAAATCCCCCTTAGTCCCCCTTTTTCAAAGGGGGAAACTGGGTGGGTGATATTTAAGGGATAAGCAGGAAATGATACTGGGCGGCGAGGGTGGGAATAGATATCTAGGAGGGGGGTGGTGATTTGGCAAATAGAGATTCTTCGCTTCGCTCAGAATGACATATGGGGGTCGGCGGGGTGGGAGGACAAAACCCCCTTAGTCCCCCTTTTTCAAAGGGGGACAAAAGAAATGGGGGGCGGGGGATAGAGATTGCTTCGCTACGCTCGCAATGACAGAGATGGTAAGAGGGGAGGAGGAGTTTAGATTCCCGCTTTCGCGGGAATGACATTTGTTAAGGGATAAGCAGAAGATGATGCGGGGCGGCAGGGTGGGAAAAGATGTCTAGGAGGGTGGCGGGGGTCTGGATTCCCGCCTGCGCGGGAATGACAATGTGTTAAAAGGCTGGAATGGCATTGAAATACGTCATAGAGATTGCTTCGCTGTGCTCGCAATGACATTCTGAGGGAGAGCCGAGCTATCTTCCTGCCTTCAGCCGGGTAATCAGGTGTATCGGCAGGCCGGCCTGCATCATTCTGTCCTGCGTGGCACCGATATCGTAGGGGATGCGGTGAAGCTTGATTATCCGGCTCTCGCTGTCATAAATGGCGTAGCTGGCCCGCGGGTCACCGTCACGTGGCTGCCCCACCCCACCCGGATTGATAATCAGCCGTTTCTCTCCCAGCACCATCCCGATATCGGGTGTGAACGGAACGAACACACAGGAACCATCTTCCTCCCTGAATATCACCGGCTCATGGGAGTGACCGGCCAGACAATACAGCGACCGGAAATATGCGAAATTCCTGGTGGCAACACCAATCGACGTTATGTATTCCCATATGGGCTCCATCGGGCTGCCATGCACCAGAAGAAAATCTTCCTTTTCAATCGTCTGAGGCAGGTTATCCAGGTACTCAATATCGTCCTGGCTCAGCTGCTGGTGCGTCCACTTGCAGGCTGTAGTCGCGAAGGGATTAAAATATGCGGTATCGACCTTGCCGGTGGACGCCCAGTCATGATTGCCAGCGACGCAGACATGTTTATACCTTCGTAATAATTCAATGCACTGGCAGGGATCAGGGCCGTAGCCGACGATGTCACCCAGGCACCATATTTCATCGACACCGCCTTTATGCTCGATATCGCTGAGTACAGCAGTAAAGGCAGCCAGGTTGGCATGAATATCGGCAATAACGGCGTAACGCATACGAGAATAATATAACAGGTTTCGAGCCATATAGCCAGAGGCGATTCTGCCAAGACGTAATATCAATAAATCAATATTATAAAAATAACTCCGATAATCTACTAACCAAACCATCCCTCCTGCGTTATATATTGTGAAAGGAAACCGAACGGGAGGGTAGAGACAATGAGAGATAAATCGCTGGGGATATTGATGATAGCAATATTCGGGATTTCAGGACTGTCTGTTATGGCACTGGCGTGGCTGTTGCCGACACTGCAATCCGAGAGACTCGTCGCCACCCTCACCGGCTCCGTCGGACTGCTGATAGCTATAATTCATGTGCTTGCACTCAGGAAATCCGCAGCCGGAGAACAGGCTGCTGTAAAGGTAAACATCGAAGAGAAGTAATTATCAGAAATATATAATATGTAACAGGGAGCGGGCATGCCCGCTCCTTTATTATATTGTCCTGCATTGTGTCATCGCATAGTGAGTCCACTCGGTAATGTGCTATAATTTTCATTATGAAAGTCTCGGAGCTGGGTGAATTCGGGCTGATTGACCTTCTGGCCAGGATGATTGCTGACGCCCCGAATAACCAGCCTGCCCATCAGAAACTCCTCATCGGAATCGGTGACGATACTGCCGCCTGGCAGGGCGATATTTCAACCCAGCTAGCCACGGTTGACTCTCTCATCGAAGGTATTCATTTCTCTCTGGACACCATTTCCTGGAAAGAACTCGGCTGGAAGTCCCTGGCCGTAAACCTCAGCGATATTGCCGCCATGGGCGGCGTACCGGGATACGCACTGGTCTCACTGGCCCTGCCTGAAAATACAGACGTAGATAATGTAACGGCCCTTTACGAAGGGATGATTGAGCTGGCACAGCAATCTCAGGTAGCCATTGTCGGCGGGGATACCTGCCGGGCGACCGCAGTCTCAATCACCGTCAGTGTTTTCGGACACAGCCAGAATAATCGGATATTACGCCGCTCCACCGCCGCACCCGGCGATGCCATAGCCGTTACGGGTTATCTCGGGAGTGCTGCGGCCGGTCTGGAGATGCTGACGAATAAACTCCAGCTCAGCCCGGACGTTGCCGGTTACCTGAGAGAAGCTTTCCTTCTCCCCCGGCCGCGCCTGGCCGAGGGCCAGCTGCTGGTGAAGCAGGGAGTGGTCGCAGCCATAGATATCAGCGATGGATTGCTCTCAGACTTACGCCATATATGCCGGGCCAGCCAGATGAGCGCCCGGGTGGATGTTGACCGCCTGCCGATTCATCCCATGGTCAGGGACAATTTCGGAGGAAAGGAACGGGAACTGGCGCTGGCGGGAGGGGAAGACTACGAACTGCTCTTTACGGGCAGCGCCGAGGTTATCAACAGAGTACAGGCAGAGGCTCCCTGTCTGGTAACTATTATCGGCGAAATCACCGACGGCGAACCGGGCAGAATCAGCCTTTTTGATGCCAACGGTAAACCCGTCATGATAAGAGAGACAGGATGGGAACACTTCTAAAACCGGAATGAAACAGGAATGGAGACCAAATCATGGTAGCTTTACCGAAAGTGAATATCGATACTGACCTGCATAAAAACCAGTGTTTCGGGTGCGGACCGCATAATCCCATCGGACTAAAGCTGACTTTTAAAATCGATGGCGACACCCTCCGGACGGAATATACACCACCAGCGGTCTTTCAGGGATGGCCAGGACTCGTTCACGGCGGCATCCTTTCCCTGATACTGGACGAGGCGATGAACAACGTTACCTACCATACCGGCACTCCCTGCATCACCGCCAGTATGAATATCAGACTCCGGCAACCGGTAAAAGTGGAAGAGACGCTGTATATTACGGCCAGGATAACCAAGAGGAACAGAAAATTGGTTGAATCCAGTGCCAGGATATGCTGTAAAGATGGTACCGTTATTGCCGAAGGCACTTCGAAGCAGTTTGTGATTGAGGAGCCCGGCAGCGATGACTGACAGCAGACTTGAGGCGGTACTCTGGGACCTTGACGGCGTGATTGCCGATACCGGCATCTATCATTACCAGGCCTGGCAGGATGTCTTCGGCAAGAGAGGCGTTACTTTCACCGAAGAACAATTTATGCGCCACTTCGGCCAGAGACATGACACTATAATACGGACTGCCCTCGGCAGCAACATATCCGCCGAGGAATTTAATGCCATTACCAGCGAAAAACAGGAAAATTACCGCCGGAGGGTAGTGAATAATATCAGGCCGCTGCCGGGGGCTGTAGAACTGATAAGATCTCTGAATCAATACGGCATAAAAACAGCCATAGCCTCCTCGGCGCCTCCAGAAAACATCGAGATTATTATCCGGGGACTGGGCATCGAGGATTGTTTTCAGGCTATAGCCCGGGGCACAGACGTGGCCGAGGGGAAACCCAATCCTGAGGTATTCTTACTGGCCGCCGCGAAACTGGGGGTCGAACCCGGCAGCTGTGTGGTAATCGAGGATGCCATAGCCGGGGTGGCCGCCGCCAGAAAGGCCGGCATGAAATGTGTCGCCGTCACCAACAGCCACCCCAGGAACAGCCTGAAGCAAGCCGACCTTATTGTTGATACGCTGGAAGACTTGAGTGTCAGCGATTTAGCGAAGCTCTTCAATCCGTCGGCGACAGCCTGATATATGATTTTTATAATAAACCGGGAGTATTAATATGGAGAGGTCTCTGGTACTCATCAAGCCGGATGCAATGCAGAGAGGGCTGGCCGGTATTATTATCGGTCGCCTTCAGGAGAAAGGTCTCAGGCTGGTGGCGCTTAAAATGCTGCATATGGACACGGCCCTGGCTGAGCGACATTACGGGATTCACAGAGATAAACCCTTTTTCAGAGACCTCGTGGACTATATTACG
>Ga0209427_10006343_pt1 | contig 13508 bp, 9 predicted proteins | sample DeeMarSWOR136_30_FD_187465 | JGI IMG/M metagenome (GOLD analysis project Ga0209427, IMG submission 187465) | Marine sediment microbial communities from White Oak River estuary, North Carolina - WOR-1-36_30 (SPAdes) (version 2) | ecosystem: Environmental > Aquatic > Marine > Intertidal zone >... | reverse complement strand
TCTTTCTTTAATCAAATACACTGCAAAAGAGCCTTTTCTTCGTAACCTCTCAAAAGTTGGTCTATGTCTCTACCGTTTTGCTCACCCATGTATCCACCCTCCAAAACAAAGAAAGCGGGCTTTTTAAGCATGCCAACTCTTTTGCCTATTTCTTTGTAACCGTTCTCTGTTAAGCCGAGAGACGCCAAGTCTCCAAGATGAGTGTCAAGCCCCACCGAAACTGCCACGACCTCAAACCTGCCCCTGTCAACCCTGCCTAACGCTTCATCAAGAGTTTCCAAATACCTCTGCTCGCCACAATTAGCCGGCAAAGGAAAATTCAGGCAGTTTCCCTCAGAATAAGCACCCGTGCCGGGATAATGAGGGTAACGATGCAACGAAACATAAACCACCTTTTCATCGCCCTGAAAAATCTCTTGAGTTCCATTCCCATGATGCCCATCAATGTCCAAAATTAACGCTGGCACATCCAAAACCTTCAAAGCCACCGCAACGTTGTTCACATAGCAGAACCCTCGTGTATAAACGCCTAAGGCTGCACCGTTAGGCCCTGCATGGTGCCCAGGTGGTCTCATAAGCGAAAAACCGTTAATCTTAGCCGCTAAAATGGCTCCTCCAGCCGAAAGCCGTGCATACTCGTAAATATCAGCGTAAGCTGGCGTATCTTGATCTTCAACTAGACCTTTTTTCAGTTTCCAAATGTAGTCAGCGTCATGAACCCTCAGCACGTCTTCTTCAGACGCGGAAGATGGCTCCAGAAACTCGTATTTCTTTTTCTTCAAGAATTCATGCGCCATCTTCACTCTTGTGGGTCCTTCAATGTGCCAACCGCCATAGTTCAAACATTTTTCTGAAAAAACTATTTTTGTTTTCATCTCTTCTGCATCCATACATAGATAAGCGACGTTTTTCAAATTAAAATACCCCTTCCTCTTAAAGATTTACCGCGCTCCAAAAACTGCGGGGGAAACACAAATGACTTCCGAGAATCCATTCACCGACTTCCTAAAAGAATGTGAAACTACATTAGCGCATGCCCTAAAGAAAGCTCTGCCTGAAGTGAGAGTTGAAACCTTGTCGTTCAACAAACCACCAAACTCAGAGTTTGGGCAACTTGCCTCTTCACTATGTTTTGAACTTGCAAAAAGACTCAATCAGAACCCCCGTGACTTGGCTGTGCATCTTGTTAAAGCCGTTGGCAAACAAAAATTCTCACTACTTGAGAAGGTTACAGCTGCAGGTGGCTACGTTAATTTTCATGTTAACTTCCCCAAGTTTTCCTCCTTAACTCTTGAATCGATTAGACAACTAGATTCAAAATACGGCTTCGTAAAAGCCGAAAAACCCTTAAAAATAATCGTTGAGCACACCAGCGTTAACCCACTTCACCCCATCCATATAGGACAAGCGAGAAATCCGATGATTGGCGACGCTTTGGCCCGCATTTTAACTTGCAGAGGACACATGGTATCTCGCCATTACTACATCGACGATGTCGGACGCCAATCCTCAGTTGTTGCCTATGGATACGCCAAGCTTGGTAAGCCCAAGCCTGACGAGAAGGCGGATCATTTTGTGGGCAAAATATACACTATTACGAGTTGCCTGGTGGAGCTTAACCGTCTGAGAAGAGAGCTTGAACTTGCCAAGGCGGTTTCGTCTTCTGACGATGTAGCGAAGGTAAATAAACAGATTGCCGAATGGATGTCAATCGCTGCCGAGCTTGAAGAGAAATTTCCATCGCTTTTCGAAACACTTCTGGCAAAAATACGTGAGGAAGAAAATCCTGAAGAGGAGATTAACAGACTTAACCGTGCCTATGAGGATGGCGACCCTGAAGCAAAGCGTCTCATCAGAGAGGTGAGTGAGCTGTGTCTTCGCGGTTTCAGGGAAACACAGGGGCGTGTGGAGGTTCACTATGATTCGTGGGATTGGGAAAGCGATTTCGTTTGGAGTAGCCAAGTTTCCGAGGTTCTTCAAAAACTAAAAGCTTCGCCGTTCGTTTACACTGAGGGTGGAGTGTTGGAGTTTGACGCTGAAAAGGTAGCTCGTGTTTTGGATCTTAAAGCCAAGTTGGGTTTGAGGAAGGATTATCAAGTTCCGCCTTTGACGCTTGTACGGACTGATGGTACAACGCTTTACACCACACGCGATGTTGCTTACACCCTGTGGAAGTTTGATCGGGCGGAAAAGGTGATAAACGTTATCGGTATGGAGCAGTCGTTGGCGCAGTTGCAATTGAAAATAGCTTTGTACGCCTTGGGCTACGGCAAGTGCGGGGATAATTTTGTTCATTTCGCCTATAATCTCGTTACGCTTCCAGCGTATAAAATGTCCAGCCGCCGAGGAAGATACATTACTTTCGATGAGGTTCTCAGCGAAGCGGTTGAACGAGCTTTCGATGAGGTTTCGAAGCGTTCTCCTCAATTGCCAGAGGAGGAAAAGCGCGACATAGCCGACTTTGTGGGTCTGGGTGCTGTGCGCTACGCTCTTGTTGATGTTGATCCGTCTAAACCAGTCGTTTTTACATGGGATCGAGTGCTGAACTTCGAAACCAATAGCGCACCTTACGTGCAGTACACGCATGCTAGGGCATGCAGTATTCTGCGCAAGGCGGCAAGAGAACCTGAAAATGCAGATTTTGCACTTTTGAAGGAAAAATTAGAACGTGAGTTGGTTTTGTCTTTAGCGGGTTTTCCAGATGCTTTTATCGAAGCCACAGAATATCTCAAACCCAACTTGATCTCTGGTTTTACAAACGCGCTTGCTGACAAGTTTAACACGTTTTATAATGCTTTGCCCGTTATCAAAGCGGAAACGAAGGAGCTTAGCGATGCTCGAATAGCGTTAACAGATTCAATTCGTATTGTACTACGCAATGCTCTAACCTTGATTGGTGTTGTGGCGCCTGAAAAGATGTAACTGCTGTTACTGTTGTGCTTACGGGGCAGTCTATAGCCCCTTTATCTAACGGAACATTTTATAGTTCTGAGAGAGGGTCTGAGCTTGATTTTGTAGGTGGACTGAGCCTTTGTTTTCGTCCTTTTTCTTTCATGCTGTATTGCTTGTTGTTGGTTTTGCCAAAAAATTATAAGTGCAGAACAACCTTTATGATGTAATTTAAGTTGAGCTGTAATGTCGCCTTTGAAACGTTGCGATCTTGCTCAATCCTTACAAATGCGATTAATCAGCATTATAATTACAGTAGCGTTTATTGCGTTAATATTGATTACTTCTGTTCCTTCTACGGTGGCTGCTGTTGACGCACCTTCGGTTGAATGGCGCCAAACCTACAATAACTTAGAGATTTCATCCGTTATTCAAACCTCGGACGGAGGCTACGCTATAGCAGGTGCTCCACGATCGGCTGGAGCAACTACATTTGTTAAAACAGACGCAGCTGGTAATCTGCAGTGGCAAAAAACGCCGGGCACTGTGGTGTCAGTGGCGCAAACTGAGGATTCAGGCTACGTGTTGTTCCGTCATAACGAAGTGGTTAAGACGAATGCCGCTGGAGATGTTGAGTCAAGCTTCTCCACAGGATTAGACGGATCAACCATTGTTAAGGACGGCATCATTACTAGCGATGGAGATTATGTTCTAGTCGGCAATAGCCTCGGAGATAATGGCGAGTATTTTGCTTGGCTGTACAAGTTTGATGTACAAGGTAATCTTCTATGGAACAAAACTTTTACTGGTGGCTACGCTGTTTATGCTATTACCGAAACTCCCGATCGAGGTTGTGCACTGGCAGGTAATTGGCAAAACGATTTTTGGTTAGCTAAGATTGACTCCAACAGTAATCTTCAGTGGGATCAACAATACTCTTATGGAGGACCCTTGGATAAACATATCGTTTACTCCGTGATAAAAACAAAGGACGGAGGATTTGTGCTTGCTGGTACTGGAGAATGGCAAGCGAGCGGTGGACTTGTTCCTTGGCTTATTAAGGTCAATTCTCAAGGACATACGCAATGGAGTCTTCCTTACGGGCATATCCCAAACGATAGCTTCCGAGCAGTGGTGCAAACCGATGACGAGGGCTATGCTGTAGCTTTAGGGCAAAGTGCAGCGTTGATTAGGACAGACTCGTCTGGCAGTGAACTCTGGAAGTTAACATTAGACAGTGAAAGCGCATGGGGTTCTAGTTGCCTTTCTTCATGCCTAATACGGACTACGGATGGCGGATATGCCGTTGCTGGTACAGTTTTCGGTAATGCTGGATTTTTAACAAAGGTTTCACCAGAACCTGACACCCAGCCACCAGTGGTTATTGTCTCAAGCCCAGAAAGCAAAACATACGAGAATATTGATGTTCCGTTGATAGTTGCTGTGAATAAGCCTGTTTCATGGATTGCTTACAGCCTTGACGGTGAAGCGGAAGTGACCATAACTGGAAACACAACTTTGTCTGGATTAACAATTGGCGAGCACAGCTTAATAGTCTCCGCTCAAGATTTAGGGGGACAAATTGGCTCTTCGCCAATAATTCATTTTACCATAGTAGCTCATTTCCCAATAGAATTGGCCGTCGTGGGTATAGTCAGTGCAGCCGTTGTTGTTGTCGTTGTTCTGGCTTACTTCAAGAGGGGCAGGCTTTCAGCTTACAAGAAAAGAGGTTTAACTAGCTGCTTCCAGAAACAGCGTCTTGTCGCATTAGCAAAAAACCGGTTGCTATGGACGTTAACAATAATCACCCTGTCCTTCCTCTTAGTGTTAGCTCAAATTTTCTTTCCCTACCTTTACTTCTCATCTTCGTCTGGAAACCCGAACTCAAAATTTGAAGTAGGAGTAAGCTACGTTTACGAGCAAGACAACGTCGGACAAATCTATAGCCAAGTTTCCCGCATTAAAGAATTGGGATTCAGTGTAATTCGCGTTAATTTGGTCTGTGATTCGATGACCCCTGGCGCTTACTCGAACACGCTTACGGATGTATTCTTCAACGCTGTAAGGCAGATTAGCATCAAAGTTGCCCTCATAATCAACAATCACGACAACATCGATGACATCAATTATTATCTTGGAAAGTGGGGCAGAGACCTTGCCTACGTTCAAGTTCTTAATGAACCTGACATAGCATCATCATGGGATATGGGCGCTTTGTTCACAGACGATGAAGCGGGTTCTAGATTTGAAGAAATCTACAACACAGTTGAACAGCATCAGCTTTCAGCACAATATTACACTAACTTTGGACCAGCCTTCCTGGTTCGAACAAACCTTCCAGTTCAATTCAGCGAGAAACTTGATTTTATAGGGTTCGATGTTTTTATGGAGTCGTTTCTAGCACTTTCTCCGAGAATGATTCTGCTCCTTCAGAAAATAACTAATAAAGAAGTCGTAATCTCAGAGTTTGGTATGTCAACAAGTGACGACATGGTGCAAAGCGACTATATCATAAAGGGTTTAAACCTCTTCAAGAGCATGGGACTTAGGGGCTGCTGGATAGTCTATTGGAATAGTGTCGATAATGTTTACGGAATACGCGGGAGACTCGCAGAACAAAAAGTGGGTGAGTGGATTGCGCAAAACTCTTAAATTGTCTAAGCGAATTTTCATTCACGGCTTAACTATAATAGTTCCCCTAGTTGTCATTCAGCTGCTTCTAGATGTTTTTCAGCATTCCTTTCTTCTTTTCATGCCTCCGATAGGATTCGCCTTCTTCCTGTTCACAACGTACGGCATCCAACCGCTAATAATTGGTGCGCTAAACATTTCCGTTCTTCACCGCATGTACAACTGCGAAGGATGGCAGATAGGATTCTGGCTCAACGGCTTTTTCCTCCTAATCACCTTTTCAACCCTCAATCTAATAATACAAACGATTACAGGCGTGTCCTTCTTTATCATCGCTATACCTGAAATATTTTTACTGCCCTATCCGTTTGGGTATCTCGGAAAATTCAGTAACCGAGGCTGCAACGTAAGCCCACAGCAGAGATCAACAGCCCAATCTACTGACCTTTGAAGAACAAAAAAGAAAGAAGCTTTAATGCTCTTTATTTTGTTTCTTTGACTTTTTCTGCGCCCAAAAAGCAGTAAAGCCATTGTTCACGGCAGTTAAGAATAAAAAATTTCATATACGAGTCAATTAATCTAAAACGAGGTGTGCAAGCTAATGAGCAAATCATACTTCAAAAAGAAACTGGAACCAATAAAGGTCAAAGAAAAAAGCGTTTCACAACTTTTGGCTGAAATGAGCCGAACTGCTTATCAGGGCAGAAAACTGGGCGAGGCAGTTGACATCTGGGAAAATATGCTAAAAGAAAAAGATTTGACCATTGTTATGGGCTTAGCAGGCTCCATGAGCACCGCTGGTCAATGGACCATAGTAAACTGGCTCATGGAGAACCGATTCATCGATGTGCTGGTCTCCACAGGCGCCAACGTTTCAGAGGACATCGTGGACGCCATGGGCTTAGGTTACTGGCAGGGAAGTCATATGGCAAACGACGAGGCGCTTCTAGAGGCAGACGTAAACAGGTACTACGACGTTTTAGGGAAAGAAACCGACTACAGAAAGATGGAAGAACTAGTAACAGACTTCGTCATGACTCTGAAAACGGATTTTGCTTACTCAAGCGCAGAATTTTTGCATTTACTCGGCAAATACCTTGGCGAGAAAGGTATACCAAGCATAACCGCTACAGCAGCACAGAACGGCGTTCCAATTTTCAGCCCCGCCATGAGCGACAGTGCCTATGGCGAAACCTTCCTGATGGCTAAGAACAAAGGTCACACTATAATTCTAGATTCAGTAAAAGAATTTAACCAGTTCGTGAGCATCGGCACCAAAACGAAAGACGTTGGCGTTATATACATTGGCGGTGGCGTGCCGAAGGACCTAACGCAACTCATTGCCATCTCAGTTTCACCTCAAACCAATGACCAAGGTGTAGCTGGCAGAGAAGGACACCTGCGCAAGGGACTTCGGGAGTACTATTACCCGCACAAATACGCCATTCAAATAACAACCGACGCACCACAATGGGGCGGATTATCCGGCTGCACGCTAGAAGAGGCTATCAGCTGGGGTAAAATCAACAGCGAAAGCGGCACGCGCGCGGTGTGTTACTGCGACGCCACCATAGCTTTGCCTTTGATAACGCACGCACTCAACGAAAGAGTAAAAACTAAACGGAAAGGGCTAGACATGTCGTGGCTCTTTAAAGGCGTATCCTAAGCTTTCTTTTTGCTTAGTCTAGTCACAAGCGAGCTCAGCATCACTGGCAATATCAGTGAAGCATCCCCCTCGATCATTACACGCTTGGCTTTTCGGCTTATTTTTCCCCACGAAACGGCTTCTCGAGGTCTTGCGCCAGAGAGACTACCATCCCACTCGTCAGCAGTGCTCACGTACACGACGTAGTCTAAGCCGTTTTTGAACTGGTTCCACCATATCGTATGATGCTTCGAAATGCCCCCGCCAACAATCAACGCACCAGTTTTTTTTGCCGAGAAAATCAAGTCGCTTAGTTCTCCTTCATCCTTCAGCAAATTAAGCTTAAAATCGTGGTCTTGACTGAAAAGCCACGTTTGATAGCCTACAGCGCCGTCCGTAACGCCTGGAACGTAAACTAACACATCGTTTTTAGCTGCCCAGTAAAGAATTGAGCTTTCGTTGCAGCAACGTAAGCCTATCTCGCGGCACAGTTGGCTGCCTGAAACTTCTCTTACGCCCTCTTTCCAAAGGCTCTCCAGCAACCCTTGCATCTTCTCTTCTATTATTGTACCGTAACTGTCGTTTGGGACCAGCACGTTGCCTAGGCGGTTTATACCTTTCTCATGAAGTTTAACGTCGTTCATAATGAAGGAACCCTTGTAATAGTTTCTCCAGCACCTCGCCATGTCGTGATCCAGCGTTCCACACGCCGTGATAACAACATCAACGAGTTTCCGCTTAACCAGCTCTTTAAAAACGCCGCGGGTTCCAGTTGCCACAAGGTTGCCTGTGAACGACAGGAAATTAACGCAGTTCTGCGTTTTTAACATGTGCTCCAAAATACTTACGCCTACAGAAAGTTTTCCAGCGGTGAAACCCCAAGCTTGTTCCATCTGGTTGACAAGCTCATCCACCGACATGTCACTGCGGAACTCGTAATCCTTAACAACTTCTTTCAGCATAACTGTCTTTTCTCCACTTTACCCTGTGATTGTTGAAGACTGAATAAATATGTGTCGAAATGAATACTTTCTCAAACAGCATCGGAGAAAATAACACTTTGTCGCCCACCTTTTCCTTTCCTACTCGCCACTTTCTTCAATCAGATAGCAAAACCAATAAATGAAGTTAGATATTCTACAGAAATCCCGTTTCCCTTAACTTCAAAGCGAGAGCTATGTTACCTTTAAACCGAAGCTTCCTTGTTAAGAAGGCTTTTTCTCCGCTTATTTTGCCATTGACCAAGTCCATGTAGTCCGCCTCCGCCATCTCAATTTCTAAAGTCGGCGAAGGATGTGTTCCCTCTTCGACTTTCAGCTGCTGGTTTTTAATTCTAACAATCCAGTCTCCACCGTTAGGACCCGCTATGTTAACCTTAACTGTAACGTCGATGCCCGCCGCTTTGTCTGGTTTGAATCGGCTAGGCAACACATTTTCGAAAAACTCCTTAGGCGTTTTAGCCCATGTCACTGTTTCATCTTCCTTGCTGTTTTTTTCTATTCTAAGGTATTCTATGTTTTGAACTTTTCCTTTAGCTTCGCCAAATCCAATGTATCTTTGCCAGTTAGCGTCATAGCCAAAAGCTGTATCTTGGCGCCTTCTTCAACCATTTCGTTCAGGCTGCAAGCCGCTTCTATGGTTGAGCCAACGGTTACGATGCCATGATTTTCAAGAATCACCGCGTCATAACCTTTAATCTTTTTTTGAACATCCTGCGCAAGCGCTTTCGAACCAGGCAACTCAAAAGGAATAATAGGCACTCCATTCGGAAGAAGCATAAACATCTCTACTTGTAATGGGAGAATTTCTGTTTTTGCGACTCCAAAAGCTGTGGCTGTGGGCGCGTGCGTGTGCACAACCGCTTGCACATCCTTCCGTGCTCTATAGATTGCCGCGTGCATCAGCGTCTCCAAAGAAACGTTTGATTTCCCTCTAATTTTGTTTCCTTGAAGGTCTACGAGCACCAGTTCTTCCGACCTCAAGCATTCCATACGTGCCCCAGAAGGTTTTATCAGAAACGTATCTGTATCAGGTATTCTGGCGCTGATGTTTCCGCTAATTCCTCTCACTAATCCATTATCATGCAGTTCTCTGCCTGCTCTAACTATTTTTTCACTAATATCTTTAATCATTTTTGTGCTCATTTCTTGTTTTACACCTAAATCATCTGAACAAGTCCTTCTCTTTTGACCTAGTAAGCTCAGTTGCCGACGCACCTTCGGTTGCTTGGTACTTGTATCCTCTTATGACTGCGACCGGTATTCCCTCGTTCGCTTGACCTATCACAAGCTCTGCCGCGGATGCCAATTCATCAGCAACAGCGGTTTGTTTTATTCTCAGCACGTAACCGAAGAGGTCTTTTTCTCCGCGCCTATCCCTTATCGGCTTGATTCCCGCTACACCTATAGCCACGTTTATTTCCCCCATCCTGAAGGGGCGACCATGAGTATCCGAAACAATCACGGCAACATCGCAATTCGTTAGCCTCTTTATTTCCTGTCTGATCTTCTGCGCTGAAGCATCGGGGTTTTTAGGCAGCAAAACTATATTTCTTTCTCCTTCAACATTTGACCTGTCCACTCCAGCATTTGCGCAGACTATGCCATTCTTAGTTTCCGTGATTAGGCTGTTGGGGCGCATGCGCACGATTTCTTTTGTCTCTTGGAGAATTATCTCCACCAAAGCGGGTTCTTTCCGTGTTTGCTGAGCTATTTCCTTTGCTCGTTCCGAAGGCGAGACTTCGTCAAGGTTAACCACGTTTCCCTCGGCTTTCGAAACAGCAACATGAGTGATTACTATCACATCCTTCTCTTGTATAGGTGTGTTCTGTTTTTTAGTCGCGTGGCATATGAGTTCCGCTATATTATCCCCTTTCGTTAGTAAAGGTAAATTTTCAACAGCAATTATTTTAACGGAGTTCATAGTTGTAAAACTCCATTCTAAGGCATGAATGGCTAACTCTGTGATAAGACTTAAGTTTATCTAATTCAAGAAATGGTTCTTCATATGTAACCGTAAATTTTATTCGCAATTGTTGGTCAACTTTATGTTAAATGATCTATGTAGTGGTTTTCGGGAAGGTTTTAAAACAATATAGGTTCTATACATTTGTTAAGAAAAGTTACTTCCCCAAAATGAGAGGATATCCAAAAGTTGGGAATCGAGAACCTCAACCGCATTTTCAATCCTAAGCGAATCGCCGTCGTAGGTGCAAGCGAAAGAGAAGGCTCCATAGGCGCCAAAATCATCAATAACCTGACAAGCGTAGGTTACAACGGAATGGTTTTTCCTGTAAACCCTTTTAGGCAGACAGTACAGGGCCTGACTGCGTATCCTAGCATTAGCAAAATCCCTTGTAAAATAGACGTCGCAGTTGTAGCTACGCCAGCACATGTGGTTCCGCAGGTCGCCGAAGAATGTGGAAAGGCTGGAGTTGCTGGGATTATAATAATCTCAGCAGGTTTCAAAGAAACAGGCGAAGATGGCGTAAGCCTCGAGAAGCAACTTCTGGAGCATAAAAAGAAGTATGGTATGCGCATAATCGGACCCAACAGTTTCGGAATCATCAGACCCAAAATTAACCTCTACGCCACTTTTGCAGATAAACAGGCAAGCCCTGGAAAAATCGCCTTCATCTCCCAAAGTGCTGCATTATGCGCTTCAGCTTTGGACTGGGCTTCGGAAGCCCAAGTTGGTTTCAGCGCCGTAGTTTCTACAGGTTCATTGCTTGATGTGGATTTTGGAGACTTGATCGATTATTTTGGGGTTGACGCTCAAACCAGAAGCATCTTGCTCTACGTTGAATCAGTAAAAGATGGGCGAAAATTTATGAGCGCAGCCCGAGGATCCGTTAGAACTAAGCCTATCGTGCTAGTCAAAGCTGGGCGTTTCAAAGAAAGCCTTAGCGCCGCGTTTTCCCACAGCGGTTCCCTAGGCGGAGAAGACGCGGTGTATAGCGCCGCTTTTAAACGTGCTGGCATAGTTCGCGTTGAGACTGTCAGCGACCTTTTTAACTGTGCCGAGGCTTTGGCTATGCAGCCACATCCGACTGACCCAAACCTAACAATAATCACTAACGCGGGAGGTCCCGCGATAATGTCTACCGATCACCTTATCGCGCGAGGGGGAAAACTTACGCAGTTAGATGATGAAACTGTTCAAGCCTTGAAGAGTATTTTGCCCGTTTACTGCAGTATGACAAACCCCATCGACATTTACGAGGAAGCTACCCCTAACAGGTTCAAGAGCGTGATTGAGCTATGCCTTAAAGACCCGCACAGCAACGGTTTCCTGATTATATACACACCTCAAGGCGCAACAAAACCCGTTGTCCTCGCAAAGTTAATAGTGAACCTAGCAAAACAAACCAAGAAACTCATTCTCACGGCTCTAATGAGCGAAGATAAACGTTGCCGAAAAGCTCGCCGAATTCTTAGAGAAAACGGTATTCCGTCATTTACAACTCCTGAAGAGGCTGTTTCAACCTTCATGTACATGTACAATTACAGTCGAAACTTGGAGCTTCTGTATCAAACTCCTGAAGAACTACCAGTACAGCAACCAAACTCAACTTTTGTCAAGGGGACTCTCCGACATGCTTTTTGCGATGGACGCAGCGTCCTAAGTTTGCCTGAGTCTTTGCGGATTTTGGAAGCATACCAGATTCCAACCATGAAGACGCTTATTGCACGGACCCCTGAAGAAGCCAGCGCTCTATCTTCTAAAATAGGCTACCCCGTAGTCTTGAAAGCTCTATCTCCTCAGATTTCGCACAAATCTAAAATTGGAGGCGTCGTATTGAACGTTTGTTCTTCATCAGAAACCAAAACCTTCTTCGGAGAGATAGCTAATAGAGTCAAGAACTACAGCAGCACAGCTGAATTCCAAGGCGTTACAATTCAGCCCATGATACGAGAAAAAGGGCACGAACTGATTCTAGGCTCAAAAAAAGACGCTCAATTTGGCTCAATAATCATTTTCGGCATGGGCGGAACCGCCGCTGACTTCTTCAAGGAGGTATCAATCGGTTTTCCACCGCTGAATCAGACACTCGCAAGACGGCTAATAGAAGACACCGCCATTTACAAACACGCGTCTTCCACCGGGCATCCTTTGACTGTGGCACTTATTGATGAAATTTTAGTGAAGTTTTCACATCTTGTTACAGATTTTCCAGAAATAAAAGAGATTGACATAAACCCCTTGATTGCTGACGGGAATAGTGTTGTGGCGGTTGATGCCCGCATAATAATAGAGTGGGATAGAATGATGCGTGAAGTTGCGGAACATCACGACACTCGTCTCATCGCTTCTTACCCGAAGAAGTACGTTGCCGCTAGAAGACTGAGAAACAATACTCGGGTGCTGCTTCGCCCAATTAAGTCTGAAGACGAAGAGCATTTCAACGAGCTTTTGAAGTCTCTCTCTGTAGAAACCATAAGGTTCAGGTTTTTCGAGATAATAAAAGACATGTCCCATGAGACATTGACGCGGTACTGCAATCTGGATTACGACCGGGAAATCGCCATTGTAGCAGAACTTCAGGAAAGCAACAAGCCAATAATCGGTGCTGTGCGGTTAATCGTTGAACCTGGAGGAAAAAGTGGTGAGTTTGCTGTCTTAGTGGGTGATAAATGGCAGGGTCTCGGACTTGGTTCTAGGCTCATGGACCTGCTTTCTGAAATCGGCAAGGACATGCACGTGGATAAAATCTACGGTTACGTGAGTGCTAACAACTACAAAATGCTTCAGTTATGTGAGAAAAAGGGGTTCAAGTTGGAAACTTTGGATGAAGAGACGACCAAAGCGTCTCTATTTCTGCCATGATTAAGCTGTTTAGCTTCTGAATTTTTGCAGTTTTCGCAGCATCTCTTTGTCGCCTTCAGCGTCTCCGGCGCATGTTGCAATTATGCCGTCAACTAGACCATCCAGCTTTGCAGCGGTTTCTTCAACTTTGTCCATTGTCGTGGTTGCTGGCCAGCCGATCATTTCCATTGTTTTCTTGTTTTTGTCTGTGGCTACTAGGAAGTATGCGAAAATTGGTTTGTTTAGTTTTTTGCATTCTTTTGCTACTGCTTCAAGTATTTGGAGGGTTTTGTCTTCCAGTCTCATAAAGTAGATGAAGTCCCAGTCGCCTCTTACACGTTCAATGTTATCTTCCTGAGATCGTCTAGATGAGAGCAAGCATCCTAGTTTTAGGTTTTTTAGTTTTACATTAGTTCGCAAGAAATCGCGTGCACCCTCGGATGACTTTAACTCTTTAATGGGTTCACCAAAATGGGGTTTGTCGCCCATTGTGATGATTAATCCATCGAGTCCAATAACGTCAGAGGCTAAAGCTAAA
>Ga0209427_10006342_pt1 | contig 13508 bp, 13 predicted proteins | sample DeeMarSWOR136_30_FD_187465 | JGI IMG/M metagenome (GOLD analysis project Ga0209427, IMG submission 187465) | Marine sediment microbial communities from White Oak River estuary, North Carolina - WOR-1-36_30 (SPAdes) (version 2) | ecosystem: Environmental > Aquatic > Marine > Intertidal zone >... | reverse complement strand
CTCCGCAATCCTCACACACGACTATGCATTGAGATTGCTTCACTTCGTTCGCAATGACGTTTAGTCTTTATGTAAACTATTTATTGACCCTATTAATAAGTATCACATGCCTACATATAGTGGTGTCTGCTTTCTAGCTATAGTAAATACTACTGCTTCTCAATTGTTGAAAGCCCGAAATTTTTAAGGTTACCAGATTAAGTTTACACTATTGGTTTATCAGGTGTACATTTTGCCGTTCTTACCTCTCTGATACACAGCTTGGCCGCCTGCCCGGCCAGGGAGCTCAGCCAGGCCTTTTAAGGTCTTACAAAAGCTCCAAATTTTTACATTGAGCCCACCAGCATGTCTTGTTGGGGCTTTTATATTGACACATAAGTTGCTTTCTCCTATACTTCTCTTATCAAAAAGTAATTCTTATCAATAGAATAAAAAAGGAGGTTTTATTATGAAAGGATACATTAGTTTATTATGGTCATGTTTCATTTTGGCTACTTTGAGTATCTTAGTAGGAATAATTTCTAAGATTACTGGTAGTGTAGTTTTTGGGTTAATTCCTTTATCCTATGTTCGTTTTACAGGAATTTGCCTTCTGTATGCCATAGCCCTGAGCTTGGTACAGATATCCTTGAGCAAAAAAGAATAACCACTTTGTATTCCGCCACAAAAAAGCTGAAAAATTAGAATTGAAGTTAAATAGAAATCAATAGGTAAACAATTCTTTTTTTAGTTTCGAATAATCACTAAACAAAGGTAGGATATACTGTCAGCGTTACTATAATCGCTATTTATCTACAAATGCGTCCTTAAGGAGGCGACTTTGTCGCTCAAAGGCGTGTCGTGGGTTACGGGGATCTTTCATAAAGAGATTTCTTGAGTGAGAAGACGGGCTAAATGCATGGTGAAGTTGGCAGGTTTTTTCATTTCCCTCTGGAAGAGGGGGTGGTCACGGTTAATGTAAATCACTGTACCTTCTGCAAAACTCTCCGATCCCTCTTTCCCAAAGTTATCAAGGCAGACCGAGACACCAAAATCAGCGAATTTCATCCTCTTGACAATTGCATGGGGAGTAACACGTTTAATGGTTGGCTGTTTCTGCCTGGACTTTCGCTCACGCCGGCGTTGCTGTTTCTCGTCAGGGGCAATGGTTTCAAACCGTTCTTCCTTTTCTTCAGGAAGTTTGCCCGCTCCACCGATACCTCTTCCTTCGGCTACTGGAAAACCACCGAAAGGTGAAAGATCGGGATTTTGCCTAAGGGACCGACAGACTTTCTCCATTGCCTCTTTAATGGCTCTGTGAGCTCTTCTGCTTTCTTGCTTGGTAGTGAGCCTTCCCAGAATCTTTGACACTTCCTCCATAATCTTTTCCATTTGGATCTGAAATGCCTTATATTCTTCTGAGTCACGAATAAAACCGGAACGGTCGCTGGTAACAGGAAGGAAATTGGCATGAAGCTCCCCCCTGAATCGAGCCATATCCTTTCCCCAGTATTCCATTCCGAAGAGCTCACGAGTGATGGTGACCTGTGTAACCTTGATTTCGATGCCGACATCATCCATGGTAGCAGCTGACTGGGGAAGGATTACGATCTCTCCGCTGATAGGACCGAAAGAACATCCTTCCAGAATAGGTATCCTGTGTCCGGTAAAGCTCTTGGGAAGGACCGGACGTTTGTTAAGGAGGACTTTAAAATGGGGAGCCTTGAGGGGCACACTCTCCTTGATCCGATCTTCCAGATCTCTCAAGTTAAAGGATTTTGTAAGATTGCGCAGTATTACCGTGGTGCCATCTTCCATATGTGGGTGAATAGGAATTTGTTCGAGTAGAAGAGACCAGACATTACCGGAGTTCTCCCAATATTCTTTGTCAAAGATTACCCTGGCTGTAAAGTCTCCCTTTTTGGTAAAAATTTCAAAGGTATTACAGGCAAAGAGGCTTGCGAATTTTCCGATACCGAATTGGCCAATCCGCTCTCGTTGAAAGCAGGGACTGATGTGTGCCGTCACTTTTTCATCGGAACCGATGGTGAAGTATTGCTGTAATCCCTTGAGATCCATTCCGGTGCCATTATCTCGCACTTCAATGCGATCAGATTTGAAGTCGATTTCAACTATAGTAGCATCGGCATCATAGGCGTTGTTGACCAACTCCCGGATTAACTCAATACTCTCGGCATAGAGTCGCTCCCCAATAGTAATCAGGTGTTTTTTATCAACTGTGACTTGGAGAGTATCCACTGATTTCAGCCGTTTAAAATTTTCATAATAGTGTAAGCATAATTAATGAGATATTCATTTTTATCAAAAAGTTCATAGTCTGTAAGGGGGTAACTCATTTCTTGCTTTACATCTCCTGATATTTCAACTAGAATTTTAGTAGGTTATCAATCCCATTTACTGGAGTTTATTGAGAAGGTTTTATATGGAGTATCTGGCGGTTTTCACCATCGGTGTAGTCCTTGGAGCAGTTATTGTACTAATCATCTATCACTTACGCATGCGAGAGGCTAAAGCAATAGCCCAAGAGCTCATTTCTCAGAGTGAATCTCAGAGGGTTCAAGATCTGGAGGTTTTTATCAATAGAATCAAAGAGTCCTTCGGAGCACTTTCCCTAGATGCCTTGTCAAGAAATACAGAAGAATTCCTGAAGATTGCAAACGAAACACTTTCAAAGCAAACACAAGTAGGAGAGAAAGAGCTTGAAGGGAAGAAAAAACTGATTGATCACACACTTGAGGCAATGAAAGGTGATTTACAGAGGGTTCAAGATCTTGTGACGAGCTTTGAGAAGGATAGGGAAAAGAAGTTTGGCGAACTTACCACTCAGTTGAAATCTACTGCTGAACAGACTGGAAAACTTCAAGAAACGACTAGTCAATTACGGGCAGCCTTAGCAAGTACAAAAGCCCGGGGACAGTGGGGAGAGAGGATGGCTGAGGATGTGTTGAGATTAGCGGGGTTTGTTGAGGGCATCAATTATCGGAAGCAGAAGGTCCTGGAAACAGTGGGTACACGTCCTGACTACACATTTCTTTTACCTCAAGACCTCAGAGTAAACATGGATGTCAAATTCCCTCTGGATAATTACCTGCGCTATCTTGAGGCAGGTGGGGAAAGCGACAGAGAGAGATACAAAAATCAGTTCTTGAAGGATGTGAGGGGACGAATCAAGGAGGTAACAACCAGAGACTACATAAACCCTGCTGAAAACACAGTAGACTATGTAATAGTGTTCATACCAAATGAACAGGTTTATGCCTTTATAAATGAGAATGATAGTTCCGTGCTGGATGAGGCTCTCAGGAGCAAGGTAATACTTTGTTCACCCATCACGCTTTATGCCATACTCGCTATAATCAGACAGGCGGTGGATAACTTCAATTTGGAGAAAACAGCTGCTCAAATACTATCACTACTCGGTTCATTTAATAAACAATGGGCTAATTTTCTGAAATCACTTGAGAAGATGGGAAAGAAGATCGATGAGGCCCAAAAGGAATTTTCTGTCTTAACCTCAACACGCCGCACTCAACTTGAGCGCCCGCTCAAGATGATTGAAGATTTAAGAAGGCAAAAGGGGATTCTTTCTGAGGTATCATTAATTGAGGGAGACATAATTCAGGTAGAAAACCCCCTTCCCAATTCTCAGTCTCATGCTGATGATTAATTGGGAAAAGAAGGTTTTATTCATTTTTCGGTACAGGTGCAGTAATACTTTAGTAAATAAAAGAAGCATCTAGCCACTACCATTCATATATTAGCTTTTGCACACGAAGATTCCTTTTTCGTGCAAAGAATTCATAGCCTTGATTATTCTCATCAACTGGCACTGTCGAGCTCTGCCCTCCCCTATGTTCGCTACTCTGAGGATTCCTCTTTTCCATGTGAAACATGTATAGAGCCATTACTCCGGAAACAGAGATTAAGAAGAGGGAACGTAAGGAAGACAGTTCTAAAAGCTCCCTATTTCTTTATCCATCGAAATCATGGCTGTGCTTTCATTTCTTTTTAAAATATCTTTTGACAAACGTCTTTAATTTTCGTAAAAAAATCAAGGGAGTTGAAACAACTACCATGTTTTCCAAACATTTAAGTTAAGGGTAGGCGTAGTTATGATTGTTTTTAGAAGAGTAGAAAACAGGAAAAGCTATTTTTAGATTAATTGTATTTTACTAAAAAGGAGGAATAAAATGAATATCTTTGTTGATCGTATCATTCGGGCTGCAAAACTAGATGTGAATCTCTATGAAGAGGTTGAGGCTGATAAAGGGGCAATGGGGCAGGCTATGACAGTTGTTATTATCTCCAGTGTAGCTGCAGGAGTGGGGAGCATTGCACAAGGGGGGGTTGGTGGAATCTTTATGGGAACCGCTTCGGCACTCGTCGGGTGGTTCATCTGGGCATATCTCACATACTTGATTGGTACCAAGCTCCTCCCAGAGCCTCAGACCAGAGCAGATTACGGTGAATTGTTGCGCACTATTGGCTTTTCAAGTTCTCCAGGGTTGATCAGAGTGCTGGGTATTATTCCAGGTTTGTCAGGGATTGTCTTTTTTGCAGCATCGATCTGGATGCTGGTAGCTATGGTTATCGCAGTGAGACAAGCCCTTGATTACACTGGAACACTGCGGGCTATAGGTGTGTGTGTGATTGGTTGGGTCATTTACGCAGTGCTTATTGCACTACTGCTCTCTTTTATGGGTGGTTTTAGAATGTAGCCACTTTACGCTGCCAAAGAAGTTAAGAAACAGGGGCTAGGAGACAGTGTTTAGGGATTAGTGAGAAAAAATCAGACAAATAGCAACTTATCCACATTAACTTTCACTTCGTTCATTCCACGAGTTAACCAAAATCACGCATGTAGTTTTTTGGAGTGAAGCCATCCACTTTTATCTCTTTAAGAGCTCAATAAGTTTTATTCATCACCTCCAACCACAGATAATGAGGATAGCGAGGATTGTATGATATGCATTTAACGCTGCTGGACTGGTCGGTCATTTCAGTCTACCTTGCTGCTTTGATTGGGATGAGTGCACTTATTGGCAAATCTCAGAGAGGGGAGGTAGACTATTTCCTTGGAGGAAGGAGGATATCGTCACTGGTTATTGCCCTTTCAATTATGGCTACCCAGTGTGGATCTGTGAGTATTATCAGTGCCCCGGCATTTGTTGCCCTGAATGAAGAAGGAGGTCTTCTATGGCTTCAGTATGAGCTTGCGGTGCCATTGGCTATGGTTGTCCTCATGATCTTTTTCATCCCGCTATTTTATAAGTTGAAAATCACTACCGTATATGAGTATCTGGAGAGAAGGTTTAATTATCCTGTGAGGTGCATTATGAGTGCCTTTTTTCAACTAAGCCGAGGATTAGCTACTGGTGTTGCCATCTATGCTGTCTCCATTGTTACTGCAGTGTGCTTTGGTCTACCCCTTTGGTTAACTATCATACTCACAGGATTCATTAGCACTATCTATACCATGGTGGGAGGGATTAAAGCAGTAATTTATACCGATGCCCTGCAGCTTATTATACTGTGGATATCCGTTTTTATCTGTTTAGGATATGGATTGTTTCTGATGGATGATTGGCAGGGGATAACTTCTATTCTCATGCAAGCCAACTTAGAGGCTGTGGATTTTCATCACCATGGCTTTGGTGACGGACGTACCTTCAGCTTTTGGCCAATGGTGGTGGGAGGACTGTTCCTCTATATTTCGTATTATGGATGCGATCAAAGTCAGGTACAAAGGGTCTTATGTTCCCCCTCCATTAAGGAATCTAATAGATCACTTTTCATAAATGGTGTGTTGCGGTTTCCTCTGGTTGCAAGTTATTGTGCACTGGGGGTATTTATGATTGTCTTCCTGACAAATAATCCTGAATTGAGGGCTGCACTTCCTGTCGACCACTACGATTACCTCCTTCCTCTGTTTATTGTTAACTATCTGCCCCATGGGATCATTGGCTTCATACTGGTTGGCATCTTTGCCGCAGCAATGTCCAGTCTTGATTCTGCCATAAATTCTCTGAGTGCAGCAACCATGAAGGATCTTTTGGTGAGTTCTTCAACACTCAATGCAGTTATGCAAAAGAGATTTATCTTCTATTCACGGTTAATAACCTTTTTATGGGGATCTCTGTGTACGATATTTGCCTATCTGGTGGGTAATGTCTCGTCGACGGTCATAGAGGGGATAAATAAAATTGGATCTGTTTTTTACGGTCCCTTACTGGCGGTGTTTGCATTGGGAATAGTGACGAAGTCTGCGAAAAGTGCTGGAGTAATTATTGGATTGTTTTCAGGCATTGTGTGTAATATTTTTCTCTGGTCCTTTTTCCCCGAGATCTCCTGGCTCTGGTGGAATGTAACGGGTTGTGTCTTAGCTTTTGCTGTTGGAATAATGTTGAGCGTGCTATTCAAGCAGCGGACTTTTGCCAATGATTCCCTGACGGTGAATTTCTTGGAAAAATGGAAAAATGTCTTTAAACAGGTAGGAGAAGAAAGAGGAAGAACTCTTACACTTGTTTTCTACTTTTTAATGTTGGTGATTGTGAGCTGGGCATTTAGCCTCATAGCGAGGTTAATAAAAACTTAGAACCATTCTTTCCCCATCACTTACCTACAGCGATTAAAGAGCCTTTCTTTTTGTGTGAGCTTTTGACTGATATCAGATCTTCCACTACTGAGGTGCATTCATTTATAGGCACCCTACTGGATTTTACCTTCATATAGTTGAAATACGATTTGCACTTTTTAGCATGTTCACATTTCTTTTCGCAGATAAGCACATTAATCTTGGGAGAATTTTTCCTTCTTTCACATGTTATATAATCCATGTTTCTTTTTATACCTCCATTCATTGTTGTTAGTATTGTCAAATTTAAACAGATCACATAGAATTTAAAAGAGCACTCTGTAGTTTTATAGGCAGATGTCTTAGTTACACCAGGGATAGTGCATAGTGTCTGCTTATGTCGATTACAAGCTCCTCTCCTTTCCTGTATCTTAAAATCCCCTTTCCTACTAGATAGAGTTTTTGTAAGCCAAATTCATCTTCTATTAAGATCACCTCCAGTCCTTTATTTTTTTGAGTTTGATAGATGTCGAAGCACGGTACGAGAAGCAATTGACTACTTAAGAGAAAAGGTATTTTTTCGTCATTGATTTTGAAGTCGTATAGTACTACTTCTTTGTACAAATCATATCTGGCACTATTTACAAAACCTTCAAACTCAACCTTTCTGCTTTTTAGTTTTTGGAGTTTTTCTTCTATTTGAGGAATCATTTTAGTTTCTTCGTTGGTTTTAAAGATAGAGTTCATGAGTAGTGAGAGAGTCAGTAAGGAATCTTTTCTTTCTTCACTGGGTAACCCTCTTAGCTGTTTAAAGAGTTCTCTCATCTTTTGGAAGATGAACTTTTCCTCAGCATTCATCCTAAAGTGATCAACATTCATGTTAAGAATGTTCATTTCTTTAGATTTCCTGGGGCGAGTGGATTTCCCTCTCATTTATTCATGCTCTCCTCTGACCAGTTTATCCAGATCAGATTTTAGGAAACGATAATCCTTTCCTAATTTATTACATTTTATTTTCTTTTCTTTAATTAATTTATATAAAGTTAATCTGGTGATTTGAAGATATTCGCACGCCTGTTTGGTTGTTAAAACTAATCTATCTATATTCATTTAAGTCTTACTATAGTTAAAATAACTTTAAAGAACTTATATATGCTAGTATAATTAATGTCAAGCTTTTTTTTATTCAAATAGATAAATAATAATTTAATATAACTCAATTTGATTTTAAAATATAATAAATAACTTATTTAGAGAAAATTAGATTTATTTTTACTTTAAAATAATTCATATAGTTTTAAATGAATAAAAAAATACTAATATATACTTATAAAAATATTAATATGCTTAAATGAGCAGTTATAATGATCAGATTGCATAGACGAAACAGTGCACATGGTTAGGGAGAGATATATCAGAGGAAAGTTTGATTTCTAGGTATAAAAATATGAAGTATAAATATGAATGGTGGATTACGTAACGAGGAGTACGGAGCACAGGCCAAGGACAACAGTCCACGTAGTAAAACTGATTATCAATTCCTGAGTCCTTACACATAACGACTGACAAATGGCAATCGACAACTGTCAATTTTTATCTTACTGTATCCTTTTCCTTAATCTATTGATACTGAGAGCAAGGGTGAGAATACCGAGGATGATGAGGGCAAGAACCTGGGGCCATAGCATCTCAAAGCCTATTCCACGCAGAAGTATGCCGCGCACAATAATTGCAAAATACCGAATGGGCATCAGGTAGGTGAGGTATTGAATCACCTGGGGCATATTAGCAATGGGGAAAATGATACCTGATAGTATGTTCATTATCAGTATAATGAGGAAAGTAACAATCATTGACTGTTCTTGGCTTTGCACAATAGTGGAGATAACTATTCCCAAACCCAGGGTTGAGAAGAGGTAAAAAATTGAGAGTGCAAGCAGTAACACAATACTTCCCTTGATAGGTATTTGAAAGATGAGATAGCCAATTATGAGGATAAAGATCACATCGATAAACCCAATCAGTATACAAGGAATCAATTTACCAACAATGAGTTCACTGGGCTTGATAGGAGTCACAAGCAATTGTTCCATGGTACCAATCTCTTTTTCTTTGACGATACTAATGGCTGTGAGATTAGTGGTAACGATAAGAAGTAACATGCAGATCACTCCAGGCACCATAAAATCGGCGCTGGAAAGATCAGGGTTGTACCACAATCGTGTCCGATTATCTACCAGAAAGGTGTGCCCAATCTCTCTTCTAAAGCTGCTTAAGAAGTCACCTGCATTAAAGGAAAGAAGATCAATTCTTTTTATAATGAGCCTGGATGAAAACTTCTCAGAGATAATACGGGCATAATTCAATGCTATGGTTGCAGAGTTTGACTCTGTTCCATCAACAATGAGTTGGACTGCTGATGTGATGCCCTTTCTCAACTTATTCTCGAAATCTATGGGTATTTCTATTCCTATTTTGACCTTTCCTCTATCTAAAAGACGATAGATTTGATTACGATTGGAAACATGATATTTAATATTAAAGTATCCATTATGATGGAAACACCTGAGATACTGCCTGCTCAGTTGTGTTTGATCTCTATCGAGAGCAACCGTCGGTATATTATGGATATCAAAGGTAGCTGCATAACCCAGGATAATAATCTGTAAGATTGGTGCAACAAAGAGGAGAGGGTAGAGCTTCTTGTCTCGACTCATCTGTTGTAGTTCTTTTATGGTAGTGCTTAATATTCTTCCTAAATTCATGCTTCACCCTACTTTTTTCTTAAACCTTAATGCACTTATCGTAATCATAGCCAGGGCAAAAATGAGAAGTATCAGTGCTTCTGGATAGAGGATAGTAATACCGACGCCTTTGAGAATGATTCCTCTTAAAATTACCAGGAAATATCTGATGGGAAAGAGATAGGTGATGAGCTGAATAGGATAGGGCATGCTTTCTATGGGAAAGATGAAGCCTGAGAGAATAATTGTGGGCAGAATGGAGGATAAGAACCCCATCAGCCATGCGGTTTGAGCCGTCTCAGCCACATTTGAGATGTAGAGTCCAATTCCTAAGGAGGCAGCGATAAAGATACCGGAGAGGCCAAAGAGGGTGAAGATATTTCCTCTCAGAGGTATCTGAAAGAGAAATCGCGAGAGTAGCATAATTAACGCCAGACTTACATACGCTATAACTATATAGGGAATAATTTTACCTATCATGAGTTCAATGGGTTTTAGAGGAGCTACCAGCAGGCCCTCCATTGTTCCCCGTTCTTTTTCCCTCACAATGGTGATGGAGATCCTGATTACGGTGATAGACATAAGGATCATGCCGATAAGTCCAGGGATCAGGAAGATAGAGCTTTTGAGCTCTGGGTTGTACCAGATGTTTGGGCGGAGATCAACGGTGGGGAGCTGTGCAGGAAAGGTCATTCCCCGGCTTAATAGCAACTCTCCTAGCATCTCTCGTGAGAAGGTAGTAATGAGGGAGTTTGCGTATCCCATAATGATAGTGGCGGTATTGTTGTCAGAGCCATCTATTATGAGCTGAACAGGGGTCTCTTTTCCATTATGGATATCCTTGGAAAAATCTTGTGGGATGTTCAAGACAACCTTGACTTCTCTCCTGTCCACACAGGGGTTAATCTGTGTTTCGGAGTAGAGTCGTTGGGCGAGGTCAAAGTAGCCTGACTGGATAAATTTGTCGGTGAGGGTACGGGCGTCTTCTGACCGGTCTTGATCGTAAACTGCCAGGGGGATATGGGTGATGTCCAGATTGATGGCATAGCCGAAGAGAAAGAGCACGAACATCGGAAAGAAGATGAGCATTATCAATGCAATTTTATCCCTGAAGATGTGGAGGTACTCTTTATAAATAATGGCGGAAATCCTTCTCGGCACGCATTTTCCTCTGGTTGAGCATGAATTTAGTTGGTCCGTTTGGACAGTGCAACAAATACATCCTCAATGGAAGGTGGGATAGTGGTTATTTCATTGATGATGATTGCATTCTCTACAAGAAGTTTCTTGAAGATGGGCATGGCAGTTTTCGCACTGTCTACCCCGATGTGAAGCGCATCTCCATAGATAGTGATGTCTTTAATGAGCGTGTGTCCCTGGAGGAGCTTAAATGTTTCATTTATTCTTTCACACTGGATTTTTATAACCTGGTAGAGCTTGAAATTATCTTTAACCCCTTGAGGTGTATCATAGGCAACCAGGTTACCTTCCCAGATGAAGCCGATCTTGTTGCATCGTTCAGCCTCTTCCATGTAGTGAGTAGTAACAAAGAGGGTCATTCCACTTCTGGAGAGATCGTAGAGAAAATCCCACATGACTCTTCGTGAAACGGGGTCAATCCCTGCGGTGGGCTCATCTAAAAAAAGAATCTTTGGACGATGCACTACGGCACATGCCAGGGCAAGTCGTTGCTTCCAGCCACCTGAGAGGTTTGCAGCGAGATACTTGAGGTACTTACTGAGACCGATTGTTTCAATAGTTTCTTCACGTCGTCTCGCAGCCTCTTTTTTATTTGAGATATAGAGTGTTGAATAGAAGGTGAGATTTTCCTCAACGGTTAAATCTTGGTATAAGCCAAAGCTCTGTGACATATAGCCAATGAGGGTTTTGATCTTTTCTGCCTCGGTGATGATATCGCATCCACCCACGGTGGCACTTCCTGAGGTGGGCTCAAGTATGCCACAGAGCATGCGGATAGTGGTGCTCTTTCCAGCCCCGTTAGGGCCCAAGAAGCCGAATATCTCGCCTTCTGCAATAGAAAGGTTTAGATCATTTACAGCCGTGACTTTATCGAAATTTTTGGTTAGCTTTGATGCTTCTATAGCTTTCATAGTAATCACTCTCCTCCCTCAATTATTGCATCAGCAGGCATGCCTGGTTTGAGTTCCTGATTAGGATTGTCTACCTCAATTTTTACACCGAACACGAGTTTCACTCTCTCTTCCTTGGTCTGAATATTTTTGGGAGTAAATTCTGCTTCAGGGGAGATATAGGTAACCTTACCTATAAATTCCTTGTGAGGAAAAGAATCTATCATGATCTTCCCTTGCTGTCCCAGTTTGACTTTTCCCAGATTTTTTTCTGATACATATGCCATGATCCACACATGTGTAAGGTCAATGACCGTAGCGATAAGACTCCCAACTGATACAAATTCTCCCAGTTCTACATAGCGTTCGCTGATCACTCCATCAATAGGGATAGTTACTGTAGCATCTGCTATTTGCCTTTCGATTAGTTTTGTCTGAGCCTTTGCTGCTTCTTTGACAGCCTCTCCAGCTTGTATCTCTTCTTTCCGTGATCCCTCTAAGGCAATTTCATAGTTCTTCTTTGCTATTTCATAGCGCTTTTGTGATGCCTCATAAGCAGCTTCAGCTTTGTCCCTTGATCCAAGATCTACAACTTCCTCATCATATAATTTTTGTATCCGCTTGTATTCTCTTTTGCTGTCTTTGAGCAGCACTTCGGATTCTAAAAAGGTTTCCCGTGCTCTTTCCACTTCTTTGTCTCTTAGACCCTTGATCAGAAGTGTTAACTGTGCTTCAGCCTCTGCCAATCGTGCTTTCGCCTGAGCCAGTTCAATGTCTCGCTTTTCATGATCAATCTCTGATAAAACATCCCCCTTTTTCACCCAATCACCTTCATCAAAATAGAGGGTTAAGATTTTGCCAGATACCTCCGATCTGATATCAACCTCGGTCGCCTCAATGGTTCCAGTGGATTCTATCAGGTTGGTGTTGCTACGGTTGCATCCAGATACTAGGATTGTAAAGCAGACAGTATAGATTATTTTTATAAGGTGGGTAGTTGACTTTTGCATAATGGTTTCCTTTAAAATTAAAGGGCTATTGTAACTATAATGCAATAAGATGGATTTTTAAAGGAATTTTTTATTGAGAATGTATAAGCTTATTATTGGACGCAGATTTTCAGGATGCAGGATGAAATTAAGCCACGAAGAAGCTCGGAGGAAAAAAGAAGCATAACAATGCTTTTATAATTCTCTTTAGATCCTTTATGATCTTCAGAGTTTTGAGCGTAAAGTGGAGGGTATAGTACCAAGCTCTTCGTGATCCGATCTCAGGTTTTACATGGCGAATTGGAGGACTTGAATTTCGGTTGAGGCAGGAAGATTATCTTTGGTAATTTCTATCTCACTTGTATCTAACTTTTTAACATTAGTTTTATTGGAAATGAAATCATCAACCGTGGTGATGGGGAAGCCACATTTTTCTGTTTTGAAGTGCATGGGTATGACCAAACGGGGTTTTAGACTATTCATTACTTCTGTAGCACCTTTAGCATCTATGGTATAAAAACCGCCTACCGGAATCATAAGAACATCAACTTCTCCAATCTCAGCGATTTCCTTAGAACTTAGAGGGTGTCCAAGATCACCCAGATGACATAATCTAACATTATCTACACTAAAACAAAAGATGGTACTTTCACCTCTTTCCTTACCTTTGGAGGTGTCATGGTAAGTAGGAACACCCCTGAATTCTATACCAGATATGAGGTGAATTCCTGTGTCTTTGACTACTTGGGGTTTTCCCTTGAGGCCCTGTATGTAGTTGTGATCTGAATGGTCATGGCTGACCACCGCGATGTCTATCTTATCTGGAATGCTTCCATAGCTTAAGGCACCGTCGTATCCACCGGGCTCATAAGGGTCCGTGACGATTTTTGCTCCTGCTGCGGAGGTAATGAGAAAAGTTGCATGACCACACCATTTGATTTTCATGATAAACTCCTTTGATAGGGTTCAGGGAGCAGGGAACTGGGTGCAGGAACAAAATTGTTTATTGTTAAGATGATCCACAAGTGCTGCAGTTATGAGTTGAGCAGGTAGTACAACCACTGGTATCTGTACTGCTCACAAATTTCTCATTGGCTTTGAAGGCAAAGGC
>Ga0209427_10006340_pt1 | contig 13511 bp, 12 predicted proteins | sample DeeMarSWOR136_30_FD_187465 | JGI IMG/M metagenome (GOLD analysis project Ga0209427, IMG submission 187465) | Marine sediment microbial communities from White Oak River estuary, North Carolina - WOR-1-36_30 (SPAdes) (version 2) | ecosystem: Environmental > Aquatic > Marine > Intertidal zone >... | reverse complement strand
ATTTAATAGTACAGCAAGGACAGATTATTCGTCAAGCAAGCGATTTTTGAACAAGCCTCGGTGAGTGATAAGCGCCAGATTTTTCGTTATACTTACGGTCATGGACAAAATGTTGCTGGTGGACAAGCCTAAAGGGCTTACCTCTTTTCGAGTGGTTGAGCGAATAAGAAAGAAGTTCAACGTGAAGGCTGGTCATACGGGGACATTAGATCCCCTGGCTACAGGGCTTTTAGTTGTTCTCACCGGTAAGCGCACGAAAAACGCCTCTTTATTCCTTAAGCTGGACAAGGCTTACGAGGTTAAGGCTATTCTCGGTGTCGAGACAGACACTTTTGACTCTGAAGGAAGGGTTTTACGGCGAAGCGATAATGAGGTAACTAGAGAAGAGTTGATCAGTGTCTTGAAGGAATTTCATGGGGATATCTGGCAGACCCCTCCATCATTTTCAGCTAAAAAAATGGCGGGTCGAAAAGCTTACCAACTAGCCCGAAAGGGTATCAGCGTAGATATACCACCTAAAAAGGTAAGCATTTATTCATTAGAGCTCAAGGAGTTCCAGTTTCCCTATTTCACTTTGGCTTGCGAGGTATCTTCAGGATTCTACGTTAGAAGTCTTGCTCATGATATCGGAGAGAAACTCGGGATTGGTGCTACTGTAGTGGAAGTTCGCCGCACCAGGGTAGGCCCTTATCATGTGGAACAGGCTACAGGCCTGGAAGAACTCATGGGCGATAAGTAGGTCTCCCAGAAAAAGGGAGTTTTTCAGAGGCTCCAGATTTATTGTTGGGGTTCCTTTCTTTTGCCATAATGGCAAACTCAGGCACTTTTTTATGGCCTGGCTTTTAACCAGGACAAATCATAATTTCTGGTTAGATTTTGTATGATTCAAATCGTTGCTTGACAGCGTGCGGGTTATGATATACTATTTGTGCAAGTTGAAATGGGAAATTCCAGATAATATTTTCAAAAAACCAAAAAGGAAAAGGAGGAAAAGGATATGGCCAGCAACCAAGAAACTCTCAAGAAGTATATGGAGCTCGTGCAGAACCGCGACCTCGACGCCGCTATGGACCTTGTGACCGACGACATCGCTGCCATAACCCCAATGGGTAGCCAGTCGGGGAAGGAAGCAGTTAAGAGCGGTTTGCAAACTATGCCTGCAGGGCCCAGGTTGGAGTGGAGCGAACCAACGGAGGAAGGCGATACCCTTAAAATGAGTGCCTCCTCACCTTTTGGGCGACTGACCCTCGTTGCTACTTTTAGCGGTGATAAGATAAGCAAATTCGAAATAAAAATGGGCTGACCTTTAAGGTTAGCCAGTATTTATCCTTGGTCCGGATTCCAGCGGCAAAATCAGGTATGGTTTTTCGTGGCCTGTCTTGAAAATAGCTCGCTTTTATCCAAAACGTAGAAATTCTGGCAACAAACCTGACGAATGGGGTAATTACAAAGACCTGTGGATCCCCTGTCGTTGTGAGGAGCCGAAGGCGACGAAGCAATCTTGGTGGATCAAATATATTGCTGCGCCCCGACGAATCGGGGGTTCGCAATGACAATGTGGATGGGTACAAATCCTACCCTACCGTAGTTTCAATGTCTACTATTCCACGATCCTCTGCTTTGCTCAGGACGAAAAAAGGGATTCCTTCACGGTTCGAATAATTTTCCAGTTAAATTTTGGATGATTCGAATCGGGCAATAGACGTTGCCTCCATTTCCTGCTATATTGAAATTTTATGTTTGATTTAATTTCTTCAGGCAGTGTTAGCTCAGCGTCGGGATTCCTGGCTGGGGCCGTGCGTGCTGGATTAAAGAACAATGGTGAACTTGATTTAGCTATTCTTTATTCTGAAACGTCTTGCACAGCCGCCGGCGTTTTTACTACCAACCAGATTAAATCAGCTCCAGTTCTTTTATCCCAGAGGCATATAGCAAAAGGGCGGGCGCAGGCCATAGTAGTAAATTCCGGTTGTGCCAATGCTTGCATGGGTGAGCAAGGCTTGGTAGACACCCTGGAAATGGCCAATCTGGCGGCAGCCAAGCTAGGTATATCTCCTGAGGAAGTCCTTGTCGCTAGTACTGGTGTTATTGGCGTGCCCTTGCCTATGGATAAAATCAGGACTGGAATTTCTAATATAAAGACAACCAGAGAGGGAGGTCACGACTTCTGCCGGGCGATAATGACCACGGATACCAGGCCCAAAGAGCTGGCCGTCCGGGTTGATTCAGGAGGGACTAAGTTCACAATTGGCGGAGTGGCTAAAGGGGCAGGCATGATTCATCCCAACATGGCTACCATGCTTTGTTTTATCGCTACCGATGTTGTGGTGAGTGCCGATTTCCTGCCAGCAGCATTACAAAAGGCGGTGGACTGTTCTTTCAACATGGTAAGTATTGATGGCGATACCAGCCCCAGCGACTGTGTATTCCTATTGGCCAATGGCTCGGCTGGTAATGAAGCTATCAACTTTGATAATGGCGGCGATTTCCAGGAAGCCTTAACCGCAGTTTGCACTCATCTGGCTAAGTCTATGGCTCAAGATGGAGAGGGAGCCACAAAATTAATTGAAGTTATCGTAGAAGGGGCAGAAGACCGGGTTTGGGCTCGCCAGGCGGCTCGAACTATCGCAAGTTCACCGCTGGTTAAGGCAGCCGTCTATGGCAATGATCCCAACTGGGGGCGTATCGTGGCTGCCCTGGGTCGAAGCGGAGCAAGGGTGAAAGAAGAGAGATTGGATGTTTATTTGAAGGATGTTTGCGTTATGAAGCAAGGTTGTCCCATCCCCTTCAGCAAAACGGAGATGATAACGACTTTAAGCAGCAGCGATAATGTACTAATAAGGCTGTGCCTGAATTCGGGAGATGGCCAGGCCACCGCATGGGGCTGCGACCTCTCCGAGGAATATGTTAGGATAAATAGTGCTTATACCACATGAGGGTAAAATTGAAATTCCCTTAGACAAACTAGGCTTTCGGGTATACAATTGAGAAGAGGTGATCAAGGAAATATTAAAATATCTCGGAAATGCTGAGCAGATGAGTACTTATTGTCGCACAGCGTGCATAAGAAAAAATGCCCAAATCTGCAGGTGGGTAGAGGAACTCGTTGGAAAAATACGGGTTGCCTCCGATAGAGAATTACTGGCGGAACTCGCAAAACACTACGATGCTCTGCACATTGCGAGTTATTACAGGGGTCTGTTGGCTGATTGTGCAGGTCAGCCTAGTTCCAGTAAAAGGAGGTATGAAATGAGATAATGTGTCGATGGGCCTCAAAGGCCGATTATTAAATGTAAGGAGGAGAAATGAGTAAACGAAACATTATAATAATTGTGGCGGCAGTTGTAGTTATTGCTGTGGTCTTGGTGTTGGTTTTGCGGACGCCGGTACCAACAATAAAAGTGGGAAGTAAAGGATTTACCGAGCAGCTTGTTATCGGCGAGATGATGGCTCAGCTCCTGGAAGACCGTCTTGAGGGTGTCAGGGTCGACTTGGTGGACGGCCTCTCTACTTCAGCGCTCAGAGATGGTATTGAGGCTGGGGACCTTGATGTCATTGCTGAGTATACCGGGACGGCCTGGATGGTTCATTTCGGCCAGGAGTACGAACCGGGTGTTGATAACAACGAGCTTTACCAGCTGGTAAGGGAGAGAGATGAGGCCAACAATATAACCTGGCTGGACCCCATCTGGAACAACAACACCTATGCCTTTGCCTCGTGGTCTGAATTCGTGGCAGCGAACAATCTATCGACTCTTTCTGACCTGGCGGCACTTTACTCGGATATGGAGGGAAAGATTCATACGTCTATCACCGATGAGTGGGATCTTCGCCCTGACGGCCGGCCAGCGTTTGAGCAGCACTACGGCTTCACGTATGATCCGGAATACCTGCTTGTTGTGGAGGCCGGGTTGACCCTGGAGGCCTTGAAGGAGGAACAGGTTGATGTTGGAATGGTCTTTGCCACCGATGCCTGGATGGCGGAACTTGGCTGGCATGTATATCAGGATGACCTGTCTTTCTTCCCACCGTACGATATGACGCCTTCGGTCAGGGCTGAAGTCTCTGACGAGTATCCTGAGATCGTCAGTATTCTCAATGAGCTTGTGGCAACCTTCCCCGGCGGAGGTGAACTCGCCACACCCGAGACAGTGGGCGAGTGCCAGGCAGTCTGGCAGGAACTCAACCACAAGGTGGACTTCGAGGATATGTGGCCTGATGAAGTTGCCCGTGAGTATTTGCTTGACCATGGCTTGATTCAAGGATAACGCTCTCACAACTCGATGGCAGCTACCCTCACTATCCGAAGTGAGTTTGATTGAATTAATCCCTAACGAATAGAAGAATGGCAGGTGCCTGGCAAATCCTGGTCGAACGGCCAGATATGGTACTGGACTGGACGTTGGCACACCTTCAGATGGTTGCTATCGCCTGTACCATAGCAATCGTTCTCGGTCTACCATTGGGGGTTTACATTACTGGTGGAGGTAGACGTAAAGAGGCCTTTGCTGATGCTGTCCTATATCTGGCGGAGATAACTATGACGATTCCCAGTCTAGCTCTCTTTGGATTGCTGATGGTGATTCTTAGTGGTTTGAATCTGCCGTCTCTGGGATTCCCTCCCGCTATCATTGCCCTGGTTATCTATGCCCAGCTACCTATACTGCGTAACACCTATACCGCCATTCGCGGGGTCGAACCAGCGATAATTGAGGCAGGGAAAGGCATGGGAATGAGTGAAAGACAGCTCCTTTTTAGGGTCAAGCTCCCCTTGGCTTTACCGGTTGTTATGGCTGGCTTAAGGACAGCCATAATAGCGACTATTGCCATAGCGGCAATTGCCGCTCTTGTGGGCTCCGGTGGACTGGGAGTGCCCATACGGTGGGGGTTAAGAAATGCCCGAATGGACTTAATCATTGTGGGAGCAGCTACCGTCTCGATTATAGGTATTCTGTTCGACGTTCTCATGCACCGGGTGGAAAGATGGGTCACCCCAGAGGGGTTAAAGAGGAGAGTAAGGGCATGATCAAGCTGGACAGGGTGAGCAAGGTCTATCCCGATGGAACCCGAGCGGTAAAGGAAGTGAGCCTTGGAGTGGAGAAAGGGGAATTGTGTGTATTGTTGGGCCCGTCAGGGTGTGGGAAAACCACTACAATGCGAATGATAAACCGGCTTATCCCCATTACCGAAGGCAATATATATATTGATGGGACGAAAAACACCGAGATGAATGAAGATGAATTGCGCAGAAATATTGGCTACGCCATTCAGGATATAGGTCTTTTTCCCCATATGACGGTGAGCGAAAACATAGAGACGGTTCCTGCGCTAAAGGGCTGGCCTAAACTACAACGGAGAAAGAGGGCAGAGGAACTCCTTGAGCTGATGGGAATGCCTGCGGGAGAGTTTACGGATAAGTACCCCAGTGAACTTTCTGGCGGTCAACGCCAGCGCGTGGGAGTGGCCCGAGCCCTGGGGGCTGACCCCCCAATACTGCTAATGGATGAGCCCTTTGGCGCCATTGATCCTATAACCAGAGTGAGACTCCAGGGTGAGTTTTTGAAGATACAAGAGGTGTTAAAGAAGACCATCATGTTTGTAACCCATGATATCTATGAGGCGATCAAAATGGGGGATAAGATAGCCTTGATGAACGAGGGGCGGTTGGTGCAGTATGATACACCTGCCAAGTTACTTTATAGACCCGAGAACGACTTCGTAGAGAGCTTTGTTGGCACTGATCGCGCCCTTAAAGGGTTACAGCTTATCCGGGTGAAGGAGATTATGAACACCTCACCGGCCACATTGGAGCCAGACGAGGAGGCAGAAGCTGCTCGAGCTAGGATGGAGCGACAGAGCATGGATTGGCTGGCGGTAGTTGACCGCGATGGGAGGTTCTTGGGCGGAGTGAGCAGGGAGGTTCTGGAAGGAAAGAAGATGGTTAAGGACGTCATTATGGGCCCTCCTGCGACAGTCATGGTAGATGCCGTTCTGAATGAAGCGATCTCCCTCATGTTGAGCAGTGGGCTAAACAACATGGCCGTAGTCGACTGGAATAACAGGCTACTGGGAGTGCTGACCTTTGACGCCGTGCGTGGGGCATTGAGTAAACTCGGTCAGAAGGGAGAAAGTGAATGAGGCGGTGGATTATCTTCAGTTCCTTTTTGCTTATCTGTGTAGGGCTTACCGTTTGGGTCACCGGCATGGACAGGATAGGAGTCATGAGACCCTTTACCTACGAAGAGATCTTCATGGAAACCCGGGTTCATCTCCTGAATCTGGTGTTCCCGTCAGTGCTGATAGCCACCTTCATCGCTGTGCTCTCAGGTGTCCTGATCACCCGAACTGGTTTTAAACGTCTGGCTTCCCCGGTAATGGCTGTCGCCAGCGCCGGGATGGCCATCCCGAGCATGGGCGTAATAGCTATTATGGTCCCAGTCTTGCTTGCCTTGGGGCTTCGGGGCTTTGGCATCCTTCCGGCGTTGGTAGCCTTAGTTGCCTGGGGGGTGCTTCCCATCCTGCGTAATACATATGCTGGCATAAACAACATCAGTCCAGGAATTCTGGAAGCTGCCCGCGGAATGGGAATGACTCGAGGTCAAATCGCCCGTAGAATTGAGCTGCCCTTAGCTCTACCGGTTATAATGGCAGGAATAAGGGTTACCACGGTCATACTTGTGGGCACGGCCTGCCTAGCTGTCATCGTTGGCGCCGGCGGCTTGGGTCGCATCATACTAGCCGGTGTAAACAATAGGGTGCCGCTGATTACACTTCAAGGAGCCGCTCCTGTGGCAGCCATAGCCATCGTTCTAAGTACCATCTTGGGATACGTAGAACAAAGGCTAACCCCGCGAGGGATGAGAATCGAGACTGCATTTTAAATAAAATCAACGTAAGGAGCGAGAGACTTGTTATGCCGGTTGAACAGTGCTTTGTAGTGGACCGCTGATAAACAGCTATATGAATATCTCAAAGACAAAATATCTAATATAATATAGGCGGGAGGTTATCAGGATTAGGGCATGAAACCGATAGTAGTTAAGATTGGTGGCAGTACCTTAGGCAACCATGACACTACCTTGGAAGACTTGGTGGAGCTTCAGAAGCAAGGTAGGTCCCTGGTGGTGGTTCATGGCGGCGCCAAGGTGACTTCCGAGTGGCTTGCCCGCTTGGGTATTCCCACCAGCTTTGTAAACGGGTTGAGGGTCACTGATGCAGCGACCCTGAAGGTGGTGGCTGCGGCGCTCGGTGGGCTGGTCAATAAGGAACTAGTGGTGGCCATCCAGGCTCTTGGGGGGAAGGCGGTAGGACTGAGCGGCTGTGACGGCAACTTGCTCTGTGCCAATATTAAGAGCCCTAAGTTAGGCTATGTTGGTGAGATTGTGGCTGTTGACCCTACTCCGTTGAAGCTTTTGCTAAATGCCGGCTATATGCCGGTAGTCGCGCCTATAAGTTTAGGCTCGGTTGAGGGCCGGACGACACTGCTCAATGTTAATGGGGATACTGTGGTCGGGGAAATTGCCGCGGCATTAGCCGCAGAAAAACTCGTGTTCCTGACCGATGTTGATGGTATTCACGATAGCTCGGGGAAGACAATCCCCAGGCTTAACCTGACTGAAGCAAGGGAGACGGTTGCCTCCGGAATAGCTTCGGGGGGCATGGTTCCTAAGATAGAAGCCAGCTTTAAAGCCTTAGTTACCACGCAGGTCGTGCGCATCATAGATGGCAGAATTGCCCACGCCTTATTCCATGACATCGCCGGACAGGCTGGGCAAACTAAATCGGGAGGTACAACAATTGTCTCATAGTAATTGGCAAGAGTTAGAGCAAAAGCTATTCCTCAGAACGGTAAATAGAGTCCCCGTGACCCTGGTTCGCGGTCAAGGGGCTTTGGTCTGGGACGACCAGGGGAAAGAATATCTCGACTTCGTTGGTGGCTGGGCAGTAGATAGCCTGGGGCACTGCCCTCCGGTGGTAGTCGAGGCCCTGGAAAAGCAAGCTAAAACCCTGATTCAGGCGTCCAACCAGTTCTATACAATCCCGCAGATAGAGCTGGCACAGCTTCTAGTTGAAAATAGCTGTCTTGATAGAATCTTCTTTTCCAACAGCGGAGCTGAAGCTAACGAAGGGGCGGTGAAACTGGCTCGCCGGTATGGAAAGCTTCGACTCAACGGTGCCTACGAGGTCATTACTACCTACAATTCTTTTCACGGGCGGACTCTGGCTATGACTGCCGCTACAGGGCAGAGTAAGTTTCACGAGCCTTATATTCCTCTGCCTGAGGGCTTTGTCAACGTGGAATATAACAATGTCGAGGCTATCAAGCGGGCAACCAGTGAACAAACCTGTGCTGTACTACTGGAGCCAATCCAGGGAGAAGGCGGCGTGAACATACCTGGCGATGACTATCTCAAAAAAGTACAAAACTGGTGTCGAGAAAAGGGAATCCTTTTTATTCTGGATGAAATCCAGACGGGCGTTGGTCGGACCGGAACCCTCTTCGCCTATGAACAGTATGGAGTTGAGCCAGACATAATGACTCTGGCCAAGGGACTGGGAAGTGGTGTACCCATTGGCGCTTTCTTAGCCAAAGAAAATGTCTCTCTTTTTTCTCCGGGTGAGCATGGCTCTACCTTTGGTGGCAACCCGCTGGTTTGTGCCGCCGCTCATGCCGCCCTGAAATACATCATCGACAACAACATACCTGAAAAGGTCCAACGAGTAGGGAATTATTTCATGACCAGGCTGGAAAGTTTGAAGCAGCAGTTTGATTTTATCGCTGAAGTGAGAGGGCGAGGACTCCTCATAGCTTTGGAATTTAACCAGGAAATCGCTGAGGGGCTGGTTCTGGCCTGTGTTGATAGGGGCTTATTGGTCAACAAATTGAAGCCGAATGCTCTGCGCTTTATGCCTCCCCTTATCATCACCGAGAAGGAGGTGGACAAGGCGATAGGTATTTTGAAAGATGCATTAGGGGAAATACGAAATCCGAAATGCTAAACAATACTAAAATCCAAAATCTTAATGAACAAGATATGAAGACTTGGTAAAATGTCATTGCTAATTGCCTCTCTACTTGTCATTGCGAGGAGCCAAAGGCGACGAAACAATCTCGAGTTTTTGAATTTAGAACATTTGAAATTTGAACTTGTTTAGGACTTAGATATTAGGATTCGAGGCTTCTCCGAAGGAGGTAGAGATGTCAGAAAAGGTAGTATTGGCTTACAGCGGCGGACTGGATACATCCGTGGCTATAAAATGGCTCGAGGAAAAATATAGCTTGAAAGTCATCACCCTCACCGTGGATATAGGCAACGTTCCTGACCTAGAAGCCATTAGACAAAAAGCGCTCCGGGTGGGAGCCATAAAGGCCACGGTAGTCGACGCCAAGGAAACTTTTATCAAGTCTTTTGTTTTTCCCGCCCTTCAAGCCGATGCCGTTTATGAAGGGCAATATCCCTTAGCCACAGCCTTGGGGCGTCCACTCATCGCCCAACTCCTGGTGGAAACAGCCAGGAAAGAAAAGGCAACAGTGGTAGCTCACGGCTGCACCGGCAAGGGCAATGACCAGGTGAGGATTGATGTAAGTGTAGCAGCTCTAGCCCCCGAACTAAAGGTGATAGCTCCAGCTCGGGAATGGAACATGACCCGCGAGCAAACAATTGAATATGCCCAGGCTCACAATATTCCTGTCCCTATCACCAAAGCCAGCCCCTATTCAATTGACGAGAACCTGTGGGGCAGAAGCATTGAATGCGGCGTGTTGGAAGACCCCTGGAATGAACCTCCCGAGGATGTTTTCCTGTGGACAAGGTCCCCTGAAAAAACGCCGGCTCAGCCTGCTTATCTGGATATTGGCTTTGACCACGGTATACCGGTAAGCCTCGATGGCCAAAAGTTAGAACCTGTTGCCCTTGTCCAGAAGGTTCATGACCTGGCTGGCCAGCATGGCGTAGGCCGGATTGACCACATAGAAAATAGGCTGGTGGGTATAAAATCGAGAGAGGTTTATGAGGCACCAGCAGCCACAATCCTGCTCAAAGCTCACCAGGCCCTCCAGGGCCTTGTGTTGTCCAAAGAACAGCTCCGCTTCAAGGCCAGGGTCGCCGCTGAATATGCCGACCTTATCTATAATGGGCTATGGTTTACAGGTATGCACCGAGACTTAGTTGCCTATGTAGAAAGTACACAGAGGTACGTCACCGGCACCATAAAGGTAAAGCTCTCTAAAGGCAACTGCCAGGTAGTGGGCAGGAAGTCACCCTACTCCCTTTATGACTACAGCCTGGCTACTTACGATAAGGGCGATGCCTTCGACCAGAGTGCCTCCCCGGGCTTCATCCACATCTGGGGCCTTCCGACAAGGACACAGGCCAGAGTGCAGCCAAAACCACCCGAATGATATATTGTGGGGACATAGTGCCTAATTTATAGTTGGTCTCATTTATATGGTGTTCCAGAAAAGGATCAATTGCTCAGTGGACGCGGCAAAGAATTACATCTTGAGAACAACTTTGATTGCCTCGCTGGTTTTCATTTGCATCTCGTAAGCCTGCTTGGTCTCCGCGAGCGGGAAAGTGTGGGTGATGAGCAGTTTTCTCTGGATGGTTCCTGACTTTAGCATTTCGAAAGCCTGTAAAAATTCCATCGGATCCCAAGCCCATGACCCGATGAGGTAGATATTCTTACGCATAATACCGTTCATAAAAAGATCAAGGTTAAACTCCGGCGGCTTTTCAAAAACGGCAACTTCAACGACTTTGCCACCGACCTTGACCATTTTTAAAGCTGTAATAAGCGGTGCCTCTCCTTTACTTTCCTGGCTGTAACCGGCGCAATCGATGACTGTATCAACTCCGGAACAAGCGAATGGGAGGTGTTCTAAAACAGTGCTGCTGGTAGTTTTCAATGCATAGTCATAAGGGTCCTCCTGTCGGGCATTAATGACCACATCGGCTCCTAATTTTTTGGCCATTTCCAGCCGCTTTTCCGAGACATCTACGGCAATAATTTTAGCTTTAGATCGTGCTTTCAATACCTGTAAAACACCTAGCCCGATTATGCCCATGCCCAGAACGAAAATGGTCTGATTATCTTCCGGGGCTGTAAGATTAACTGCGTGGACTGATGTTGCCAGTGGCTCAAGGGTGGCAGCTTCTTCGAAAGAAAGAGAAGCAGGCAGGGGAAGTATCAAGGGACGTACCATGGCGGCGATCTTAACGTACTCAGCGTTGGCTCCATATGACACGGATACCACTCGGTCGCCAATTTTCAGTCCTTCGACACCTTCACCTAGCTCGGCGACTTCACCACTGAATTCATGCCCCATTATCTTACCTTTATCCACCGGCAAGCCAAGCTGGGGATACATAGCGAGTTTGTACTCGTGCAGGTCGGATCCACAGATACCGCAGGCTCTTACCCGGAGTAACACTTCCCCGGCTTGCGGTTTGGGAGTTTCAAGATCCATTATCTTTATATCTCTAGGTCCACAGTGAACGGCCGCTTTCATGATACGCCTCCTTAATGATATTTTCCTGGGGATTAATAAGGACGAATCTTACTTCCGGGTGATAAGTATGTCAAGGAAACGACGGGCTTAAGCAGGCCATGCATATAGCAGGACCTCACTTCTGGAGATATCATACCTATTTCATGCCCTCGGATTATAGAATCTAAATTTTATGTGTATTCCGAAACATTTACAGTATTAGTAGAGGAGGTGGAGAAACTGCAACGAGAAGAAGGTTCGGAAGACGGTTAGGGACTGATAGGTTTGTGGAAAAATTGAAGTATGATGATAATGTTACTTAACTATCGGGGTGTATCATGTGGGAGCCTTTATGACAGCCTTTTTGTGCTTTCTCCTGCGGAGGACCAGGAATACTATTCCCGTCACAATTACTGCCAGTATTAGGAGAAGCCACCCTATAAAGGGGAAAGTCCAGATTTTGTTGATGCGCCCGGCAACACCTGCATAATAATCGAGGATCTGTGGCACCCCATCTTCTCCAGATGCCTGGGCTGTGGCGTAAATCACCACGGCTTCCCATACTTTTAGCTCTCTTCCGTCGGGATGACGTATTATTAGTTCGTCTATTCTGTCCAGCGGTACCGGCTCTCCATAGGCATTCTTAGTGACTATCTCCAACTGAGGCAATATATCTGTCACCATGGGGATGAAGAGCAGGAGGTAGGCGTCGGTAACTAGGTGATACAACTCGTCGTCTCCGCGCTTTAGGGGGATGTATCCTTCACCGTTTACAGATTGAATCCCATCCCCTGTATATAGCTCGGCACTGGTAACCGCACGGGTTGTGGGAATAGGCAGGTTTACTAAAGGTATGGTCAGGAGCACTGCGTTGGCGGGGTTGTAACTGTACCGTAGGCCGGAGAAATGTAGAAAATAAGAATCTCCCATGAATTCCTGTAACAATAAGGTTATTTCCAGCACATGGTGCACTTCTTCGCCGGTGAGATAGACAGATGCAATCGGGCAACCTGGGTAGACGTCGCGTCCGCGTCCCACACCTGTGGATTCGACAATCTCGTAGAAAGAAATGTTTCCTGCAGAGTGTGCCATGGTGCCTGGATAGATACTATTTCGGATATTGCCGTTAGCCTGACATGCTATGTCGACTCTCTTGCCGGTAAACTCCTGGACGACGAAGCGCATGGCGTCGGTAACGAAGTTGCCCAGCGCAGTTTCACTGAGGCGCGGAATGCTGGATAGGACAAAATCAGCTTCGGCTACCGTGTTCATGATGTCGTCGAATTCACCGTCGGTTATTTCCTCAATGTAGGCGTTCAAGATGAGGGTATATTCCTGAACCAGGGCATCAATTTGTGGATTGCAGGTAAAGCTGCTGTCTATGGGGATAAGGAAGGGGTGGTCATTTTCTTCATTGCGCACGCGTACCTCGTCAGTGTTGCAGTTGTACGCCAGTTCTAATTGCCCCAGGTACATTCCCAGGGAACCGGCCTGGACAATGATGGTAGTGCCCTGTAAGACCGGCTCAAACAGTGAGGTATGACAGTGGCCGCCTACAATTACGTTGATACCCGACACCTCTCGTGCCAGTTCCCGATCCTCATCCACGCCAGAGTGAGATATGCACACGATTACATCAGCACCCTGTTCCTTCAATTCAGCTACCTTCTGACGGGCAGTCTCGTGCTGGTCAAGGAACTGCACGTTCCCGGTTTCACCCGTTACCAGGACAGCGTCTTTACCTATAATGCCGAAGGCTCCTACTTTCAGGCCATTTTCCAGCTCAAAGATGACGGTCTTCCTGTAGAGGTTGTGGGCAGCCAGCGGATGGTCTGATGGCGCCTCCGTGTTAGAAGCCAGCACCAGTGTTTTCTCGTGGGCTTCGGGGTATCCTGCCTGTATAAGATATTGTGCCAGTACGTCGGCGCCATAATCATACTCATGGTTGCCGATAGTCACAGCGTCGTATCCCATTTCCTGCAGTATGGTAAGCTCTGCAGCATAACCATCGAGGGCCAGC
>Ga0209427_10006335_pt1 | contig 13519 bp, 10 predicted proteins | sample DeeMarSWOR136_30_FD_187465 | JGI IMG/M metagenome (GOLD analysis project Ga0209427, IMG submission 187465) | Marine sediment microbial communities from White Oak River estuary, North Carolina - WOR-1-36_30 (SPAdes) (version 2) | ecosystem: Environmental > Aquatic > Marine > Intertidal zone >... | reverse complement strand
ATCCCCAATTAATCAGCAAATATAAAAAGCATATCCAAAGATTAGAATCATAAAAAAATAAGTGAAAATGAAGATTTTTTCAATCTTGTCTATTCAGAGATTATCTCAAAAACCATCTTCTCTATAATTGGTTTTTTAGTATATCTCTTATCATAATACCAGCCAACTAAATGGGCCTCTTGTCCCTTATCTGGAACAGGGGGTATAACAATTATCATGACTCCATTTGATAAATACTTCAGTATTCTCTTGTCAATAGCATGAAGCTTTTCCGATCCTGTAGGATGGACGTGTGCTTGCCATACGATATCAACACCAAGCTCTTGTTTGAATTTACGCATGTTATAAATTTTTGATTTTTTATAACGCATCCAACTTCTTGGTTTTACATGAGTTTTAGTCTTACGTAGATCTGTATTAACTATAAACTTACTTACAATACCAAAATTTTCTTTTCTATCAGCAAATATCCAAAAATGTATAATAAAAGGATATTCTTCAGCGGCTTTTTGAGTAATCTCATCAAAAATTCGCTGTGGTATTAGATATCTAAAATCTTTGGCTCCACTCATTTTAACACCATCTCAATTATGGTTAAATGTATTATAAAATTTATATTTTTCCCTAAATAACGCCTAAGCTCTCCGTTGTTAAAGAGAAGAATAAAAAAAGATTTATTATATTAAATATAATCTATTTTAATACTAAAAGTCTAATTAGGTTAAAAAGATATCTATCATCTTTAATACGCAGACGTAGCCTAGCTGGTAAGACGCCGGCCTTGAGTAGTATATCATTCAAGTAAGCCGGTGCGCGTAAGCGCTCGGGGGTTCGAGTCCCTCCGTCTGCGTTTAATTTTTAAAAAAAGAATTTCATTATAATGAAACTCTTTACTCCAGATAATATAATAAGCAGTATTTCTATGGAATTATCAATCTTACAGTCAAGAATAAATAAAATTCCGTTATATGTGAATTATGACTTACGAAAAAACTGTTTAATTTTTAGAATAAATAGGAATTCTAGATTTAAAAATAATAGGTGAATTCATTAAATTTAAAATATGCGGGCTATAGGGGATTTTCAACCATTAGAGAGATTCTAATCGAATTTTTGAACCCCCGACCTGCCGGTTAAGAGCCGGTTGCGCTACCTGACTGCGCCAATAGCCCATTCATTTTAAGGATATTAATATTTAGTAAGATAAAATATATATTATATAAGAAATCTTCTATTTAGGTATTTATTATTATAAAATATGAAAATATCAAATTTTTTCTAATCATAAATATTGAAAAATAATTTCAAAATCAGAAAAGTCAAATGGTTTTAGAATAAAACCGTCTGCCATAGTTTCTTCCATATGTTTTTTAACCTCAGAACCAGGAATAGCAGTTAAAAGAAATATAGGGATACTTTTTAATTTGCCATCAGATTTAATCATTTTACTAATTTCATAACCACTATAATCCGGAAGAATAATATCCAATAAGATTAATTTTGGAATATTATTTCTTAATTCTTCGATTGCTTTAGTGCCACTTACCACTCCTTGACAACTATATCCTTTACTTTCAAAATAACTTGTTAGTAATCTTATAGTTGCTAAATCATCTTCAATAAGTAAAATATCATATTGAGTAGTTTCGGTTTTTATATTGTCTAGAATATTTATGATTCGGTTTTCAAGTAGAATTGATTGATCAAAGATGTTCTGAATAGTTGTTAATATATTTTCATCTAATTCACTTTGATAATTTTCTAATAATAATTGCGAAAAGCCTTTTATTGAGGTCAATGGTTCTTTTAATGCATGAGAGAGATTCGCAAGAGCTTCGTTATCCAGTTTATTCAATCCATTACTTAAAATACTAGATTTTTCTTGTATAAAATAATCAACAGAATCACGAATAAGTTTTGAGATGGTATTATATGTTTCTTTATTATGATTGATAAATGTTTGCCAATCGTCTTTAGTATCTTCAGAAACATAAAGAGAAATTCTTTCTTTATCTCGGTCATATATTTTTTCCCCTTTCAACCATCTTTTAAATGCTTCTGTTATATTACCACGCCAAACTGCATATTTATCTGTCTCTTTTTGATATTTTTCCATAAGTTTCTTTACTTTTTGACTCGATATATCAAGATTTTCAATTTCTCCATCTGTCATTAAGGGAACATTATTATTTTCCTTATCTTTATGATTATTCTCTTGAATTTCCTGTCCAGACAAAATTATCACTATGTATCAATTTATGATATTTTTGTAAAAAATGTTTAAAACATAAAACTGATTAACAGATAAAAATTAATTTTTTACCAAATTTATGTTTTTTCATTTTTAGTTATAAAAATAAAATATGGATAATGTAAATTTTATAACCGGCTATGAGTAAGGAAGATAGAAGTAGTACTTTATCTAGCTCTTAGTATCTCAAAAATTATTCCAAAATCAGAAAAATTAAAAGGTTTTAAAATATATCCATCTGCATTTGTTTCTTTTAAATGCTTTTCAACTTCTGAGCCAGAAATTGCTGTTAAAAAGAAAGTGGGAATTTTCCTAAATTCCTTGTCTGATTTTATAGTTTTACAGATATCATAACCACTTAAATCAGGGAGAATTATATCTAATAGAATTACTTTCGGCTGTGCTCTACCTAATTCTTCCAAACCTTTTGAACCGCTAACAACACCCTTACAAATATATCCTTTGCTATCAAAATAACTTGTGATTAATCGAATTGTTGCTAAATCATCTTCAATTAATAAGATGTCATATTCGTGATTTTGAATTTTGATATTATCTAAAAAACTAATTATTCTATTCTCAAGAAGATTGCTCTGCTCTAATATATTTTTGAGCTTATCTTGTACGTCTTCACTTAATTTTTCCTTATAGCTTTCATTTTCAAATAAAAATTGAGAATATCCTTTTATTGATGTAAGTGGCTCTTTTAACGCGTGAGAGATGTTAGAGATTGTGTGTTGATTTAATTTTGAGAGATTACTCTTTCCTTTTTCTGAATCATCGATAAATGATTTTACACCCTGTCTTATAAGTTCGGAAAAAGTGGGAAATTCCTCCTTGTTTTGATTAATAAAATCTTGCCATTCATTTTTAGTTTCTTCTGATACATAAAGCGATATGCGTTCTTTTTCACGAGTATAAATTTTTTCTCCTCTTAACCATTTTTTAAATGCTTCTGTAACATTACTTCGCCAAACAGCATGTTTTTCCGTTTGTTGTTCATATAAATATATTAATTTTTTTCCTAATTCACTCTCTAAATCAATATTTTCTTTCTCATCGTCAGAAAGTGAACTCCTAATATCGTCTGGTTCTTTATCATTCATTTCCTTTTCTAATCTATCTAAATCTTTCTCTTTACCCTTTTCCCTGTTATTAGACTTATGTGGTGCCTTAGTGATTTATAATTCACCTTTATAGAGAAAATTTTGACCAAAAATAATTTTTACCACTAAACTATTTCTAGCAACACATTAGTATAACTACATTTATTTAATATTTTCTGAAAAAAAAAATTTTTATAAAAATTCGACAAAATCGAAGAATTCGTGTGAACAAAAAGAAATTATGGTAAAATTAAGATCTTCTATTGTATGTAAAATCACAGTTAGCAAAAGTCATTTTACTATTTTTTCTGCATTTTATTAATATCTAAATAATACTATAATTTATTATAACGATAAATCTCAATTTGTTGTAAAAAAAACAATCTAAAAGCTTTGTTTATAAATTTATAGTTACTACCATAACATTTAAATATAAAAACATCTAGATTTGATCATAACAAAACAAATTTGTGTGTGTAAAAATAATTATTTGTTATCAAAGTCCTATGAAAAAAGCGACAAAAAAAATTTTTATGGATAATTAAGGGATATGGTTGAGGTTTTAATAATATGGTTGTTGAAATAGATATTGTTTCTAATACTTGCCCTGAATGTGGAGGAGCTACAATTATTAGTCAAGAAAGAGGAGAAACTGTTTGTAAGCAATGTGGGTTAGTTGTTGGAGAAAGGGGCTTAGATATAAATCATAGTGGAATTCGGGCATATTCAAAACACGAGAAAGATAAAAAGGAGAGAACGGGTTCACCAATGTCAATTTTAATGCCTGATATTGGTTTAAGTACTGTAATCGATAGAACAAAGATTAAAAATCCAGATTTAAGAAGGGCAGCAAAATGGAATACACATCTATCTTGGGAAAAACGAAATATGCTTATGGCTATTACTGAATTGAAGAGAATTGGAGGAAATTTAAATTTTCCAGAGAGAGTAAAAAAATCAGCAGTCAGGTTATATAAGGAGGTATTTAAAAGACAATTATTAAGGGGGAGATCTATTAATGGTATGGTTGCTGCTTGTGCTTACTATGCATGTAAGGATGAGAGAGTGCCAATAACACTTCAGGAAATATTGGATGAAGCTTCAATAAGCGATAATATCGTAAAAAAATGTTATAAAATTTTAGTAAGGGAATTAAATTTAAGAATTTCTCACATAGATCCTGTATCATTAATACCTCGTTATTCTGCTGATTTAAATTTAGGAATTGAGATTGAAAAAGAAGCAATGCGCGTATTACAGAATTACATCAATAAGAGATCAATATCTGGCAAAGATCCAAAAGGGTTATGTGCTGGTTCTTTATATCTAGTTTCAAAACTTAGAAATGTAAAGGTAAGTCAAAAAGATATTTCTCGAATAATTGGTGTTACAGAGGTAACACTACGTTCTAGATATAAAGAATTGTTAAAAAACATAACCTTAAATTTTAAGGGTCAATAAGGGTTCCTTTATTTTTTTACTTAATTAAGGCCCCCAGAAGATATTAAGGATACCAAAAACACATTAACCAACAATCTTTAAATCTTAAAATAGTTAAAGAGTTAGTATGTATAAAAGGATATCAAGGAAAAAAAGCAATTATCTTGAATTTATATTAAATTTAGATTAATTAAGAATTATCTAAAAATTTTAAAAAATTCCCTATTTTCTATATCCGGTTCGACGAGCCGCAATCTGCCCAACCTTTCTTCCAGGAGGGGCATTGCGTGAAGTAGTTGTAGGTTTATGAGGGGATTGCTTAGCGCCACCTCCGAAGGGATGAGATGCGGCAACCATAGCTACACCTCTAACGATAGGCCATTTTTTAGCTTTTGATCTTACATAATGGAATTTATTACCAGCCTTTAAAAAGGGTTTATCTGTTCTTCCACCTCCAGCGACAACTCCTACCGTGCATAGACAATTTTCATTGAACCATTTCGTTTTTTTCGAACGGAATAGCAGTTCTACATTGCCTTTAGATTTGTTTTTTACAATTGCCGCAACTCCAGAAGCTCTCGCAAATTTACCTCCATCCTGAGGTGTTCCCTCGACATTAAATACAAGAGTACCTATAGGAATTTTCTTAAGTGGAAAAACATTTCCAACTGATACTTCTTGACCATAGCCAGTCTTAGATTGCAAGAATTCTTCACCCTCATAGATACCTTCGGGTGGTAGCCATAATCCTTTTACACCATCTTCATATTGGATTTTTGCTACTGGAGCACCCCTGCCGGGTGAATGAATTAATTCTATTACTTTGAATTTGAATAATTTTTCCTTCTCTTTGAATGGGCGATATTTAATTGCCCCTGCATGTCGATGACTTGGAGAACGTGCCCATAAGTTTCCATGTCCTTTTCTTTGTGCTAATATCCGTTTTCCCATATAATTCACTGATAATAGTAAATTACTTTTTTGTAATTATTGAAAGTTTAAATTTTTTATTGTTTTTCTCATTCTCTAAATATTTTTATGATAAAATGGTAAAAGAAGTTTATAATTTTCCTTTTTCTAATAGTTCATCGATATTATAATTAAATGCAATTGGAATTTCTCTCTCTATAAATTCACCAGCTATGTTAAGAAGTAATAATTCTTTTATTTGCTTTTTATCATTAGTTTGTCCTAAGACCCAACCTAATTTTACATAAGCGACTTCAGGTAGAAGATTCTTTCCGGGAATTACTCCTAAATTTTGTAATTCTCTCCCAGTAGAATATACATCCATACCAACAAAACCATGTAATGTCTGAGTTGTCATCAAAATAGTTAATCCCTCTTGACTCGCTCTTTCAATTGATTTATAAATATTGGTACTCACATGACCTAATCCAGTCCCAGCCAATACAATTCCTTTATATCCATTATCTATATAAAAATCAATTAATTCATCCTCAACACCGGGATATGAATAGATTATGGCGATTTTCTTTTCAAATTTCGTGAGAGCTATTGTTTCTAGCTTATCTTTCTTTCTATAATCTTTTTTAAACATTTTAATTTGTCTATTTCGAACCATTCCTAATGGGATATCGTTTATAGTTCGAAAAGTATCTCTGACAGATGAATGCATTTTTCTTACGAGAGTTCCTCTATGAATTAAACCATAATCATGTGAAGGTGATCCTAACATTGTTACGACAACTTCTGCTATATCAGATGTAGCAACAGTAGCAGCGTTTATTAGATTCAGAGCAGCGTCAGAAGAGGGACGATCAGAACTGCGTTGACTGCCTACTAGAACCACTGGAATTGATAGATCCTTTAACATGAACGATAATGCGGCACTTGTGATCGACATCGTATCTGTTCCATGTCCAATGATAACCCCTTCTATTCCTGAATTTGCGGCTTGCTTGACTTTATCTGCTAACTTTTGCCAGTATTCTGGTTTCATATTTTCAGATAATATTTCAAATACTAATTCACATTCAAGATTACATATTTCTGCTAATTCTGGGACAGAACTGAATAGCTCACCTGGAGTAAATGATGGTATAACTGCTCCAGTAGTATAATCTAATCTCGAAGCAACCGTTCCACCTGTGCCAAGTAATTTAACTCTTGGCAATAGGTCGTTTTTAGGGAATGTTTTTTCTGGGATTTTGTACTTTGCTTCTCTTTTCCCGATTTTTGCTATTTCAGTAATTTCATTAATATTAATTCCGATATTATAATTATTTTCAAGTTTTATTTCTATTAGATTTGGAGCAGAATGTTCATATCGAGGTAATAATATCCCTTCTAATTTGGTTTTTTTTGTTTTTAACGCAATAATATCCCAGATGTTAATTTTGTGTTTTTTAAGGAATTCCTTAGCTTTTCCTCTGTAACCTTTTAATTGGTCTTCCATTTATTTCAGCTCCTTCAATTTCTTTTCTAATTGATTTTTTAATTCTTTAGAGACTATAGCTCCATCTATTTTACCTCTAACTTCCTTCATGATCTCTCCCATTAATGGTCCTAATGCTCTTATTTCCCTTTCTTTTATTATATGAATATTTTTTTCTAGAATTTTTCGAATAATCTTCTCTAATTCTTCTGTTGAAATGCTTTCAATATCAAGTTTTTCTTTTATTTGCTTTATTGATAAGTCAGGAAAATCCGCTTTAGTAGCCATAATTTCTTCAATAGCTTCTTTGCCAATATTTTTATACTTTAATTCTTGAAAGAGTTCCATATAATCTTGATCGGAAATTATAGCTATATCTTTTCCATCACGTCTTAATGCTGTGGTAGTTTCTAAAAGTGTAGTAAATATTATTGTAGGATTTTCAGGATAAATTTTTATTAATTTTTCAAATAAGGCTAAATTGCCATCAAAAATTAACTCTTTTATCATACGTTCCTCAGTATTATATTTTTTCGAATAATCTTTAATGACTTCCCAGGGGTACCTTGGTAAAGTATTTTTAATTTCTTCGATTTCACTACTTTTATTAATTATTGCTTTAGAATCTGTATCCGGATATAATCTTGCTCCACCATGTAATTCCCTTAAAAATTCTGTCGTTCCGTCTTCAAGAGCTTTTCTTGTCTCTGGGGGCACTCCTTCAAAAGCATTTTTAACTCTTTTGATAATTACCTTTATTGCTTTATTTACGTTTTTTTCTATACCTAGAACTAATACAAAACAATCATTTGGATTAGATTTTAAAAATTTGCTAAATTTTTCAGTTTCTTCTTTAGAAATACCGTAATTTTCGAGATCCTCATCAGAATGTATGATTCCTTTTAATCCAGTAAGAATTTTTACTTTACTACTTACTTCTGTTCCAAACCTATAGTTTTTCATTAATTCCTTTCCAAAAACTCCTTTGAATCCTTTGAAGTTAATCCCGTATAATTTCTTTCCAGATTTTAATCCCTGTGAAATAAAATTTGATTTTAAATTTTTTATTGTTTCTGATAAATCTGTAAAATCTTCAGTAATATTATCTGAACTTATTTTTCTTTTAGCTAATTCGTTTTTAATTTCAATTAATTTAATTTGACGAGAAATTTCATTATTAATTAATAATGGTATCCAGCTTAATTTTTGGACTCCTTTTATTTCAATTCGTGTACCAGATTTAATGCTAACGTTAACATCTTGACGAATAGAACCTAAAACTTTCTTTACTTTGGTCGACCAGAATAATAACCCTATCCTTTCAGCACATTCTTTACATTCATCAGGATGAGATATATCTGGTTTAGTAGTAACTTCTATCAATGGGATTCCTAATCTATCTAACCGAAAATAATTAGTTTTGTTTTCAGTTTTTATCCTCCTAGCAGCCTCCTCTTCCAGACTTAATATATCTATTCTAATCTTTTTTCCACTTTCTAAAGTTATATAGCCATCAGTTCCGAGGATCATTGTTCTCTGAAATCCACTTGGAACACTCCCATCCAGATAATTTTTTCTGCATACATGCATCTCTTCAATAATATTAGCATTTACAAGTAACGCAATTTGTAAAGCGATTTTTCGAGCTTCCTCATTACATGAAAAAGGAGGTGTATCGTCTAGTTCATAAGTACAAATAACATCATTATATCCCTCATAAACTATATTCATTCCTTTTTCGTATTCTGTCAGCATAGCCTTATCAAATGTGCCCATCTCTCCCAACACAGGTCTCATATATCGTTTAATTGTAAAATCTGGTTCCCTTGTACCTTGAAGTACAGTGGGACATCTACAAAATAATTTTTTTTCAGTATCTAATTGTTGATGGATTTCTAAACCACATTTCAGCCCTAAACTTTCATAATCAAAATGTTCCATTTTAAATCAAAATCTTAAAAATGATTTTAATAATAATATAATGAATTGTGGATAAAATATGTAATTAAGTAATGTTCTTTAAAATTTCCAAATAGTTCTATTAAGAAGTAATAATCTCTTCTAAATTGTATTTTCCGTTTAGTTGAGTTATTTTTGAATATTTTGAAAGGAGATTTAGCAGAAATTGTAGTTCTTCATGATTTTTTTCTTCTGATAATCTAAATCTAAAACTTAAATCTTTTTCGCTCTCTATATCAATCCAATGCAATCTTTCAAAGAATTTTAGAAGATCTAATGAAATATCAGTTGTTTCCCCGAACTCCTTTATTTCATTAGATATTAATTCTATCCATTGTTTCTGTGTATCCTTACTATTAAAATTAATATAAATCCCTTTATCTTCAGCCAATTTCATCCATAAATAGAAGTCTGTATCATTAATGATTTGCCTATAATTTATTAAAAGGTTCATATTATCATTTACTAGCTTAATCCGCTCTTTTTTAGCTAAATCTTTCCTAAAGATTAAATCAGTACCATCAAGGTTAAATCTACAATATAGATCTTTATCTGAATAAATAACATCAGTAATTTTTGCTCCTATAATCCCAAATACAGCAGCATTTAATTTACAATTTTCCCAGAATAAATTTTTATAGTTTCCAATGAATTCAAATATAGCTTTTGGATATCTTGAATCTCCCTTAGCAACGAGTTCCAACCGTGTTTCTTTTACTATATTATTTTCTATGAAAAAATTTTTCAGTATTTGAAAATTTTCCATAAGTTTATTGTAATCATTGGGTTCTACATCTTCAAGATATAAATTCCTCACAGCAAATAGAAAACTTGTCATCCTCTTAAAATTCAAGTGGTTATATCTGTGTGTTCTAACTATATCCTCATGAAAGGGAAGCACACCTCTGAAAGTGATGCGGTCAAAGAAGTTTCTAGTTCTACTATCCACAAATCTCTTAAAATCATCAAGTGTTTTACCATGTTCAAGGATTTCCATATTCTTTTCCATAATGTAATTATAGAAAGAGGAGATACTACCGAATCTAGAATCTTTGGGATTTTTTTTCCTATTCACATTGACATATCTTTCAATCCATTCTTTTAACGCTGGGGAAATTGAGATTGTTTGTTGAGCGGTTCTTTTATTAGATAAAAATTTTTTTGATGTCATGACAATCTTTTAGTATATTCTTATTATATATAAAATTATTAAAAGAAATATCAGTTTTAAATATATATTAACAAATTTGATTTATTTTTATATTTGGAAATACATTTTAATCATTTTATTAAAGATTGTTTTATTTAAGTTATTAAATCTAAATATTGAAAAATATTAGATTATAAAAAATATCCTTAGAATTTAAGTGAAATTTCAATCCCAATCGTTATTATTATTAAAACGTATTTCTAAAATATACTTCAAGTCAATAATTTTAATAAATAAGAAAAATTAAATGATATATTTAAACTTTTTATATATCATAATAATTTATATATGAAGTTGAAGTAATAAAACTTAGTCGAAAATTGGGTAAAAATCTTTTTAGATCGGAGACTCCTGCCAGTAAGGCTTAACTAAAATAACTAGGGAAAAGGGCGAAATCAAGAAATTCTTTCATGCAACATTATCATTAATCTATAGTGATAAAGTAATTTAAATTAAAAGTAATCATTTTAGAGTTTTTGAAACATAAGGACCGTCTAATTTATATCCTAAATTATAAAACCAATCTCTTGCTCCAATTCCGCTTATAACTGCCAATTTTTTAGCTTTAAATTCTTGAGAGGAAATTCTTTCAGCATTTTGCATTAATAATTTTCCAAATCCACGATGCTGAATTTGAGCATAACGGTTTGGTTTTAAATCCTTCGGGACTAATTCACCAACAACTTTAATTTCTCTGACTATCATTGTTTTTCCATCATTTAGTTCCGGTCTGTGGGCAAATCTCGAAGGTTTTCTTAGTCTTAAATATCCTACTAGATAGTTTTCTTCTTTATTTTCATAAGATAAAAAGATTTCTTTACCTTGAGAGGCTTCATAATCAAATCTAGTTAATAAAACATTCTCAAGAGAATTATTATCAAGAGCGTCTATTCCCTTAGAAATGCCAAATTCTCGACATCTAATACAGTTACATTTATAATTGAGTTCTACTAGTCTTTCTTGTACTAATTGTCTTAAGTTGCTTTTTTTACAGCCTGCTTCTATTAAACGTGCAGGTATATCTCTCATAATTCTTTGAATTCGGACATAAGGAGGTAGTTTCTCTTTGACATTAGCTATCAAATCAATTAATTTTTCATCTGAATACGGAGTATAATTTCCATTTTTCCACCAATTATATAATTCAGTACCTTTTATAACTAAACAAGGATAAATTTTTAGCATATCAGGTCGAAAATCTGGATTAGAAAATAAAATATCGAAGGTTTGAATATCATTCAAATAATTAGAACCAGGTAAATTAGGCATTATATGAGCATTGACTTTTAAACCTGCATCTTTAGCTATTCTAATCGCTTCAGTGGTGTCTTTAATTGTGTGACCTCTATTTACTAATTCATATATTTCATTAAAGACTGTTTGTACTCCAATTTCAACTCTCGTAGCCCCAAAATTCAGCATCATATCTACTTGTTCTTCTTTACAGTAATCAGGTCTTGTTTCAATTGTTAAGCCTATTAATCTCCTTTTAGATTTTTCCGCTAATCTTTTTGCTTGGTTTAAAGTCTTGGTACTTCTATTAATTATTCCTTCATATGCACCCTTGATAAACTGTTTTTGATAATTTAAATTTGTAGATAAAAAAGTTCCTCCCATAATGATTAATTCAATTTTGTCAACAGCATGACCAATTGCTTCTAAATCTTGAATTCTACTTTGAACTTGTTTAAATGGATCATAATTATTATGAATAGATCTCATTGCTGCGGGTTCTTGACCTGTATATGATTGAGCAACTTTTTGATTAGGTTGTGAATCTTGACCTGGGCAATAAATACATGTACCGGGACACGGAAGTGGTTTAGTCATAATTGCAATTACAGATACTCCTGAAATTGTTCTTGTTGTTCTTCTTTTTAAAATTTGAATAATGATTTTCTTTTCTTCAGGAGAAGCAAAATTTAGAACAGTAGCATTCTTAATAACCCTATTAAGTTTATATTTTTTTCCAATTCTACCCTTAATATTTGTAATTTTTTGACGTGAAGTTCCTGGATTACTAATTAAATAATTTATAACATCACGAGAAATTTTTTCGATAATATTTGTATTATTAACTTCAACAGGAACCATTATATTATACTCTAAAAAAGATTTGAAATTTCATAGAATTTTTTTATGTCTCAAATAATATATTTTGGCATGAAGTTAATATTTTGTGACAATATATAATAGAACACTTGTTATATACATAACATTGAATCATATATATAACTATGTAAGGATTTATATATAACTTATTCTACTAGGTATAACAATGAACATAATATTATTTATTAAAAAAATTTAACAGAGAAGTGATTTTATTTGCCAATGACATTAGGACAGAAAATAATAAAAGAATTAAAAATAAAAACCCTCACAATTTCTCAAATAAGTGAGATCTTAAAAAAAGACGAGGCAACTATAAGAACTACTATTAATCGATTAAAAGAGAAAAGATTAGTCGCAGAAACAGGGGATTTTATAGATAGGTACAAAATTTATAAAATTGCTGATAAGTCGATGAATGCTATATTTGCTTTAAAATTACTGATGAATATCAAAGGTGTAAAAGCAGTGAACCTAATTACTACTGAAGGTATACCTATTGATAGTATTCTTCCAAAAGCTGTTGATCCAAAGGATGAAATGAAGTATGCGGCTATGACTTCCGCCTTTATATCTCTTGGGGAACGAGCTTGTAAGGAGACTAGAAAAGGAGATTTAAATCTAGTATTAATTGATGGGAAGGAGGGTAAACTTCTTATTGTAGGATGTGGTTCAGAATTTGTCATTTCCCTTTCATTAGATGAGACAATTAGCAACGATCAATTATTTTCCGAATATTTTAAAACAATTGATATAGTCAGATCTACACTTATTAATTTGCGAGAATAAGAATAAGAAGGAATTTAATCTAAAGGAACTTTTTTACCTGTAAAATCTCTTTTATGTTTTCCAAAATCCTCTAATTGCTTTAATTCTTTTAAACTAAAGACTGGTCCATCTTTACATACCAATAATCCTAGTGGATCCATAGCACATAATCCACATAAACCACAGCCGCATCTCATAATCCTTTCTAAACTAACTTGTAATTTAATATTATATTTCTCACAAATCTGAAATATGCTATAGAGCATCTCTTCAGG
>Ga0209427_10006331_pt1 | contig 13526 bp, 6 predicted proteins | sample DeeMarSWOR136_30_FD_187465 | JGI IMG/M metagenome (GOLD analysis project Ga0209427, IMG submission 187465) | Marine sediment microbial communities from White Oak River estuary, North Carolina - WOR-1-36_30 (SPAdes) (version 2) | ecosystem: Environmental > Aquatic > Marine > Intertidal zone >... | reverse complement strand
TATTCATGATGCTACTCCAACCACTATCAGTATGGTTTACATAGCGAATATTATTCACCGAGTTCCCGGGATACCCACCGTACCAGACAATATGAAGATAATCGTTGCTATCAATTGCTATAAAAGGATTCCATTGACTATTCGTCCCATTGGTAAAAGCCTTTTCCGTTTGGTTACATCTGGGTTAGCTTCCAGATCAAATTGGCCATAAGCTAAGTAATTACCACATCCTGAACCTATTTGTAAATAGTCCCGGTATATTTGGGCGAGCATGATGACATCTGGAAGGTATACATTGTCAATGAAATCGGTTAGTTCCTTCAATCGCCAGAGCGAGGTAGTAATATTATCAATCCGTGGTCTTATGGTAACTCCTCCCGGGACAATGGAAGCCATATGCGGCATTTTCCCAGACCAAATGGCACAGAGTTCATGTGCTTTCAAGCGTATTTGATATGCCTGAATGTAGTGATTTGTTAAAGATTCCTGTACTGCTTTGGGAACCCGATAGTCTGCCTCATAACGCGGAATAAAAGGTGGAATTTCAGGACCATGGAAATAATCTAATGAAGCCAAATGATAAAAATGCAAAACATGGGATTGAATGGAATTCGATCCCTGCATAATATTTCTGATAATCCGGCCATTATCGGGAGGGGTTATACTAAATGCATCATCCAGGGCCTGAGCTGATGCTATTGCGTGCGGTGTGGGACATACTCCACAAAACCGCTGGGTAATCTGGACGGCATCCAATGGTTCACGTCCAATCAGAATTTGCTCGAATCCACGATAGAGTGTTCCTTCCGATTTGGCCTCAATTACTTTTTTATTTTCAACTGTTGCTTCAATTTTCAGATGCCCTTCAATGCGGGTCATTGGGTCAATAGAAATAGTTTGTTGTAAGGTTTCCATTTTTTCATCTCCTTTGGAATATGGGTGAATGTTCATCAGGAAAGCCCTTTTCAGTACATCCAATACAGGGTGCTCCTGCGTTAATACACCAATTCACACTACCATTCCATAGTCGTATAGGACAATCAGCGCGGGTGAATGGTCCTTTACAACCAAGTTCGAGCAGGCAACCTTCATCCCCGAATTTCTCAGCCATAATGCCATCATCTAAATAATCCCTATTAACACATCGATTGTGAACTGTGCGACTGAAGAACAAATTCAGACGACCAAATTCATCAAGCTCATCTGGAGTTGGCATACCATAGAGCAATATTTTCGCAACTGTACCAATAAACCAGTCGGGATGCGACGGGCATCCGGGAATGTTTATAACAGCGGTCGATATGTTTAACATCTCATATACCTCAGAAACACCTTTACTTTGACTGGGATTTGGACTCGCTGCCGGAAGTCCACCATAAGCTGCACAGGTACCCACCGCCAGGGTGACCATCGCATTTCTGCCGAGAAAATCAATCCATTTTAACATGGAGATCGGCTTACCATCCTCTTCACCAATGGAGCCGTAATGTCCATCACCTTTGGTGGGTATGGCACCTTCCACTACTAAAATATACTTTCCCTGATACTTCTGAGCCGCCTCGTGAGCTGCTTTGGTACTCAGTTTTCCGGTGGCGGCCATTAGTGTACCATGGTAGGTAAGAACCAACTGGTGTCCTGGAAGTACCTGTTCAAGAATAACATTCTTAATACTTGGGTGAATGGTATTGATTACAGAAACTGAGCACCCACTGCAGGTAGAGGTTTGCAACCATATAATGGGATATTTTTTAATGGCTTCTTGCAGAGCTCGGGCAAGTCTTGGTAAAAAAGTAACGGATACTGGAGCCGCAACTGCCCATTGTAAAAATTCCCGCCGAGAGATGGAATTTTTAACAGACATAAGCTAATCCTTTCTTTTGAGGTATTTTTCGTTTTTTCACAATATGGAGACAATGTGAATTATTTATCATATAATTTTAAAAATAGATGATGGACTAAAAGTACCAATAACCGTTTATTTTAAAAAGATTTTGAAGGTAGTGTAAAATATTTTGGAATTGGAATAAGTGTATTCCAGCGCCGAAGGAGGATTAATCCATGAAAAAAATTACGAGCGTAGTGCTGCATGATTATTCTGTCTCAATGTGCCTTTAGCAGCTTAAATGTAATATTTTTCTCGGATAATGTCAACATTGATCAGTTATAATTTAAAAAATATGAGAAAATTCTTTTTAACATATAAAAACACAATAAACCTTTTCCAATATATTGATGTCATTGCCAGGGAACCATCTACCGGTTTATGTGAATTTTGGCATTATATGTACCGGGATAAATAAATTTACTCTTGTGAAAGTAATGATTTGAGCATAGATAACTCCTTCTCAACAGTTAGATTTCATTTATTCCTGCCGAATGAGTTCTCCTTCTTATCTTTTGGGACTATTCAATAATTCATTTACCGCATTAGCGAGAAATATATAAGAGGCACATGTATCGATGACATATTCATTTTCGCCCCAGAGGAATGGCCAATTCTCTTTATTCTCTGGAAAATCTGGTTTTAAAATCAGAACTCCCGGCACAATCCCACCGGCAATAAATGAAAAATCAGCCCGATTGTTTCCGTAAGCTATTTTTTTTGAATGGGTGCCAACACCCGAAACAAAGGAAATACCAGAAATGGGATGACAACCGAAAATGTAATTCAATGCTCGATAAGTATATTCCGGACCAATTATTTCGGGAAAAGATTGGTTTAAAAGATAATTTGCTATAGCCCAGTTAATAAGTTCGGGATTACCGGCCCAACCTCTTGTTCCAATTAAAACACCATAGGGGTTTTTTTCATAAAGTTCATCATTTTCTTTTTTATATTTTTCGACATAAGTTTTCAATTTTCTCTTGTATGTATCATCCATATACGGTACGGCACGCGCAGCAGTGGCTATATTCCAATTTAATGATTTGTCAAGGGCAGACCATATTAATTCGTTTAATCTTTTGGCATATTGTTGCTCTTTGGTGGAAATTAAGAGTTGAAGTGCTGCCGCTGATTCCACAATTTCAGGATACCATCTGTCTTCATTTTTACCTTCCCAGCCGGATTCTTCATGCTCTTTTACCCAGGCTTTTTTCGCAGCTGCCAAACACTCATCGGCAAGTTCGTCATTGTATCCTTTTAGGGCCCGGCTGGCAGCGGCAAGTGCACTGATTGAAGCGTAGTTGTGCCAGACAGATTTTTTTGTAAAGGCCCATCTATCATCAAAAGTACCACTTTCCAAACCATTTGATTCATATTCTTTTAGCTCCGGATTGTAATTCAGGTTGTCCGTCATGGTCGATCCGTCCCCAAGATGTTGATACTGGTGCAAATTTGGAACGATAATTCCCCGAATAGCACGACCAAATGCCCGGTGTTGGGCAATAAGTTGCAAGGTACCATGTTCTATCTGTTGAAGCAGATCGGGTTTACCATCGGGATGATGGATATCCACATAACGTGTATCCTGGTCAATAAGCGTTTCATCCCGATTCAGACCAAAGCGTTCCCATGAATCAATCAGAAACAATACAGTATTACAGTGTGACCCTGTTCGAATATCGTAATCACCGGCATCAAACCAGCCACCTACATTTAATCCTGGTATACGTTCTCCTGGTTGGTAAGGTGATTCTGTTGTTGGGCCCATATCGTACCCATCAAAATGTTGATGATTTGTCGGTGCCTGGAGCGCATCGTCAAGGTGGGCCGCACCATGCCAAACCCGGTAGGCTTCATTAACAAACATATGATCCATCTGTACCGGAAACCATACATCCAGAGTTTGGTGCCAGACATTTTTATATACATCTGTTCCTATTGGAAAGGTTTTTGTTTTTAAATCACCGTATTTAATGATATACAAACCGGGATTTTTTACACTGGTAAAATCAAAGGTGATATAATTGTAACGAAGAAATTTTCCCCATTCTTTCACATCTGCAGTAAGAATCTCAACCCACTCACCTTCCGGTGTTACCTTGAAGATGGAAGCGGTTTTAAGGGGAGAATCATTTTTGTCCAGTTCTATCACCGCTATTTTTTCTTGATCGGGATGATAGCCAACCTGAGAATGAGCAATTACCGGGGATCGTTTCCAATTTTTTATGGTGTTGGCGTTTATATACCATTCTACCACTTTTCCTGTCTTGTTCCCGGGGATCAAACTACGTACCACATACCAGCCATTTTGTGCCAGGTTTCGGCCGTCAAATAACATAAGCTCACCATTCATGGACTGAATTTTTACATAACGTTCAGGATCTTCTGGTGCCAATACCAGAATGTTACCTGTAGCAATGGGTTTTGGCTCTACATATTCAGACCGACCCCGATCATCAAATGTGGAGTGACCGGCAAACTGAGGGATTTTAGTTTCAGCGGGTTTAACTTCCATTGGTCCGGAGGGATATAGTGGGAATATACCGGTTTTGCCATCCATGAGATATGTTTTTTCAAAATATGAAGCTGGTAAAAATTCAAGGTTAAAACCTGTATGTCCTTCGAGCCGTTTAGGTAGGGGAACATCAAGATAAACACTGATTAATATTCCTTCGTCTTTTGCGGTAACTATTACCCTGGAATTAAAATCAAATTTTTCATATTGGAGTAAAACTTCAATACTATTTTTTTCTTTATTTACCTTTCGTTCAATAACCATAGGTATCTGGTCCCACTGTTCCGGTGTGGTATTGAGTCGTACTGCACCACCCGTAGCTGTTCGTACGCCATGATGGATAAGTTCAATTCCCGCGGTTTTTTCATCAAAAAAGTAACCGGTGTACTGGTTGCTAAAGACCAAAACATTTAGACCGGGTTTTTCAAAATATTCATGTTCATTTATTTTAAGCGTCCCGTTTTGACCAAAACCACTCCCCAGTAATAGGAGTACAAAAATACTGCTCATAATGGAATTGTGCAGGGCAGGATATCTATTATTCATAATTCTTCTCCATAAAATCAAAAGGTTTATATTTATTGGTTTTTTTTGTTATGAGATGCAAATATAAAAAGATATGATCATCTCTGTTATTGCTTTTTTATAATTTATAAAATTAATGTTTTTATAAAAAAAGCTCTACAGATCATAAAAAAAATTATGATCCGTAGAGCCATTATTAAAATGAAATTTATATCTGCTGCTTACATCTTATCAAGAATTCTATCAGTGGCAATTACAGCAAACATATAATAGCAGGGTGCGGTAATTATATATTCTCTTTCCTGCCATAAAAAGGGCCATACTTTGTCTTCCGCATAATCAGGATGCACCAGGTTCACCGCATTCCAGAAAGTGCCACCGGGTATATAGCTCCAGTCAGCGCGGTTGGTGCCGTAAGCAACAGTAGGAGAGTTAACACCGACACCTGAGACAAGACTGTTGGTTGTATTACCGGGGCGGCATCCCAGTAAATAATTAAGCGCGTTAAACATATGATTTATGTCAAAAACTTCCGGCCAGGCTTTATGTAAATAATATTGTCTGAAAGCCAGGGACTCGATATTTTCCAGGGGTGAACCGAAAGGTGAAGCCTGCATGATGGAATCCTGTCGGGTTTTATAAGCGACAGCAGCCTCTGTTACCTTTTCTTCAAATTCCGGGCAATCAAGCATATTCATTACCCTGGCAACTGACCAGCCAAACCAGGGAAATCCTCTCTCAACAACAGGAGCCAACTGACACATGGCTTTTTTATATTTATCTTTTCCTGTTGTCAGGATTAATTCTGTCAATATGGATACTTTAGCGCCTGCCAGCCAGCGGTTGCGGCTTTGACCGTCTTTATTCTTTTCCCATAATGCTTCAGCTACCTCCAGGCATTCTTTGACCAATGCGTCATCATAACCTTTTAACACCCGGGCAGCAGCAGCCAGACTTGCCGCACCCAGTAATTGTCTGCCTGGATTGGTTTCCATAAATACAAGCCTATCATCCAGTTCAGGAGCAAAAACCTGCACTTCATCCAGATTCATTTCAGGATCAAATACATTCGAATAGCGGTTAGCAACTTTCTTGTACCACAATTCATCCATTTGGGCAGCTTTTTCTCTTAATTCTTCATTATCGAATACTATATTGTCGGTATGGGTTGCGGCATCTCCCAGATGAACATATTGTCTGAGGGTTGGTGCTATAATACCACGGTACAGTTGTCCAAACTGACGATATCCCGCCAGGATGGTAAGAACACCGTGTTCAACCTGCTGCAGAATATCCGGTTTGCCGTCAGGTTGATGTAATTCAACATGCCGGTTTTCCTGGTCGATATAGGTTTCATCATAATCAATACCGAATTCTTCGTAGGTGTAAACCAGGGCCATAACCGTCATAGCCTGGGATTCAACCCTTAAATCATAGTCTCCGGCATCATGCCAGCCGCCTACATTTAATCCGGGTACCGGTTCGAGGGGTTTATAAGATGTCAGGGTTGAGCTTTCAGGTTCGTTATTATAGCCGTCAAAATGGCGTACATTCAGGGGCATCATCAGTGCATCATCCAGGTGGCAGGCTCCGTGCCAGACGCGGTATTTTTGATTAACACGCATATGACACATCTGAATAGGTATAAAATATTCCAGAGTAGGCTGCCAGACATGCCGTTCATACACATCCTGATTGATGCTGAAAGGATTGGTTACAAAATCACTATATTGGACCTGATACATTCCAGGTTCTTTTATTTTGCTGAAATCGAAGGTTAAATAATTATATCGCAGATACTCTCCCCAAACGGCAGGTTTTTGTTCCAGCATTACTTTCTGTGTGCCGTCGGCTTCTATTTTTAACAATGCTGCTTTTTGGATGTTATCATCATTTTTATCCAGTTCGATAAAAGCAGTTTTGTTTTGTTTGGGATGGTAACCAACCTGGGAGATATGAACAACCGGTTCCCGCATCCAGTCTTTGATAACATGAGGGGTAATTTCCCAGTGAATGGCCTCTTTTGTTGCACTCTCGGGAACAATGGAGCGGACAATGAACCAACCATTATTGTGTTTTAGACTTCCGTCCAGAAGCTGCAGTTCTGTTTTGGACTCAATGGTCATACGCAATAAATCGCTTTCCGGTGCAATGACAAGTTTTTTACCATAGGCTAAAGGTACTGCTTCAGCTTCCTTTTCATTGTTAAAATACGTGGGACCATTTGCCTGTCGTGGGAAGGTACCGGCCCTGTCATCCATGATATAGGTTTTTCCATACAGATCACCCGGGAATAGTTCCAGTATATAGCCAATCCGTCCAACCCATTCTTCAGGGGAAGGTTCATCAAAATCCACCACGATTGAAAAGGATTGTCCATGGGCTTTTACTTTAACAGTGTATTTAATTTCCAGATCCGGGTAAATGATAGGATTAAATCCCTTACGTAACCGGCTGGTATCCGGATAACTGCAGGAAATACTGATTTGATTGCTCTCTTTATCAACAATCCTGCTCTTTAATCCAACTTCCTGCGGGCTTACACCTACGGCTTTATATCCCTCACCTAATTGTGGTATAGGCTGCCATTGACCCGGCGAGGGACTGAGGCGAATTTCTCCGTTCGTGGCCACACGGTTGTCATGTTGGATAATTTCTACACCGCCCTGGTGACCTTCGGCAAAAGTATTATTATATACCAGAACATTAAGGCCGGGCATTTCAAAATAACCCGCCTCGCCGATGATTAATCCCTTGTTATCCGACTGCGAATAGCTGTAATTTATAAGTAGTATTAAAAATAATGCACCAAACAATTGAATTGATCTGACTTTGATAAATCTCTTCATAATAATACTCCTGCCTATGTATCTTTTATGTATAAATACAATTTTACACAGCATTGATATAATTGAATTGTTTTATTCTTCTGGATTTGGTTGAATGATTTATGCCTTAATCAGCATGTAACCCAGTATTTAAAAGTAGTATTTCCTAATAATTGATTCTTAGATGCCTCCAGATTGTTATTGATACAATAATATAAAATATTAATCCGCTATAAAAGGCTATACTGAAACCATAGGTCATTGATATGATAACAGCAACTACTGATCCTAAAACAGTCATAGTCCCATTAACACCATACATCCATGGAATAAATTTTTCCATATTTTCTTGTTTTAATATTTGAATACAGGAAGGAAATGGAATTCCCAGAAAAAATCCGAAAGGAATAATCATTATAGCACATATAAAAGCACGAAGGAATAAACCATATATCAAGAGTTTATTTAAGATATATGGATAGAGAGTAAAAACCAAAATTCCCATCATAACAATTAGTAAGCAAACAGTGTGTATTCTTTTTTTATGATTGTCTGCAAATATTTTCTTCCCTAAAAAGCTTCCTGTGCCCATTCCGACCAATAATGAACTGAGAAGAATTGATAAGGAAATGGTGGGAGACCCTAGATAAAGAACAAGCTTTTGAAAAAGAGAAACCTCCAGAATAATAAATCCTAAACCGATACCACTAAAAACAGTTAATGGCATTATTATTGAGGATAGATTGCTTTTCCTTATTTTTCTTCTTATACCTGCAAAGGGCAATCCAACTACCAGCAGGTTAAGGATACCAATACCGGAAAGTAACCATAAATAATCATCCGGTAGGCCCTTTTTTACTTTATAAAAATAGGGGCTATCATCATAACATGGTGAGATATCATATTGATATTGATCAATATATTTTTCTAAAGGAATATTGTTTGTTTTGAGTACTGTCAGAAACTGATTTACCGGAGTATTTTTCACGTTTTCCCAATGGTAGGGAAGATAGGTGATAGCAGGGAATTCCTTTGGAATTGTATTAATAATATTTTGCCAATGAGTAACCTCATCTTCAGTAAATGAATTTTTCTTAATCACTATGGTAGGGGTATCATCGTTTTCCAATATGACAAAATGATTAATAGCTTCTTTATTATTCATACCCGATTTTCTAAAAGCATATGTTACTGTTACAATCAGGCGAATTAATTCCCACCTATTATGTACGGTGAAAATGAGATAGCCTTCTGGATTCAGGATTTTTAAATAGTCCTGAATGGCTTCAACCGTAAGTAGATAGTTTTCACTCATGGCGAAATTATCAATATTTTGCAACTGTTCGGTAGATGGCAGTACCATTACAATCAGGTCATAGTATCGCTTCTTCTGTTTTATATAATGACGACCCTCTTTCACTATAATATTAACATTGGGAAAATCTGTGTAAATACCACCGTTAAATTCCCTATAATCTTTAACGATATGAACAAAATCGGGATTAATTTCCACACCTGTAATTTCGCCAACACCTGCGAGTAAGCCAGTAAGAACTTCTTTTCCACCGCCTGGTCCTATTACCAGCATGCTATTTTTTTCGTGTGGTTTTAGAAAAAGTAAGGGAATAGAACTGGAATGTTTAAGTAGAATATTATATAAAGTTCGATCGGGTTCATTTCTATTTGCACTAAAATGGTACATTGCAGAACCGGCCGCGCCATCTATAAAAAGGTATTTTATAATATCCTGGTGACTATATTGCACCAGATCTGTGCGGCCGTAGATGCTCCACCGGCTATCGATTATCTGATTTTTAACCTTCAGATGAGGATATACGTGATGAAAATCCTTTTCCGGAAAATTTCCGATAGGTATTGTCCCCAGAATATTGGTATTACCATTCAGTATTATGAAGACAATTGATAAAATCAGAATTGAATAAAAAGCAATTATTCTATTTTTTTTAATTCGACCAAACATAAAGCTTACAGCCGAACAAAAAGCTATGACAGCCAGAAATAAAACACTGTTTTCCCCTCCCAGCAGGATAATTGCAGCGATAGAAATCACCGAACCTAAAGCTGCCCCTACCAAATCTGCAGCATATAACTCAAAACTGAACTTTGCATAAGTTTTGAAAACCAGAGCATAAAATATGCCTGCGAAAAAAAAAGGAAAAAAAAGAAAGAAAAAATAGATAAATGGTATTGTAATAGATTCGAGTCTGGTCACGGCTAAGATAAAGATAGATAAAGAAAGGCCCAATAAAATTAATACTGTGGAGAGAACTCTTGATGATTCGATATTCAGGTTGGAGGTGATTTTGTAATGAGCAAAAATACCGCCACTTCCCAATCCAAGTATCGCCAGAGAAAGGATAATGAAAGCATAATTATTAACAAATATGACAGAAGAAATACGGGTAGAAATAATTTCAAAACATATTACAATTGCAGAAACAACCAATAAACTCAGATAGATTAATTTATAATTCTTCAATATTTTTCTTACACCATTAAGTTATCATATTGATTTAAACGTCATTCCTGTAAATGTCAAATAATTCGAAGACAAAAATGAGCAGTCATCTCGACCGGAGTCCCGATTGTTCGGGACGAAGTGGAGAGATCTTTAGAAATAGATCTCTCGACTCTTCCACACTCAAATTTATTTCATTTGAGTGCGGAAGAGCGAAGCATTCGTCCGGTACCAGTTTCTATATTGAAAAGCATCAGGCTCCTCGCAGCAATATCTTAATAGATATAAATTAATTTAAACATTAATTAAACGCAGTCAAGGAGACCCGATGCAATACTATAAAGATATTGAAAATTTTGTGCAAGGCAAAAAGGTTTTTGCGGAATTGATGTTCCTTTTGTTCCTCAAAAATTTTCTTAAGATTTTGAGCAGAAGCTTCCGGAATCTGTGATTCTACTACTTCCTTATCATACAGCCAAATAATTTGACTTTTTAAAACCGGATTGGCCGTTTGGGAATTAAATATCTCTTTTTCAGGATCGAGTGCTTTGACTTTTTTGATAATGATTTCTGTGTGAATCGCTTCAATATTTAAGATAGTTGTATTTAATAACTATATATGTTTAAAAAAACAAAACCCTGGTTATGACCAGGGTTTTGTTTTGAACATTTTTAAATAAGATGAGGAATAAATATGAATTACTTCATCAGAATCATTTTCTTTGAGACCAGATTATTATCATATTTAAGTGTATAGATGTAAACACCACTTGCCAGGTCAGAGCCACTAAATGTGAGATTATAGGTCTGAGCTGTTTTATATCCATTAATCAGAGTAGCAACTTCCTGTCCTACTGAGTTATAGACTGTTAAAGTAACATTTCCAGCCTTGGGAATGGTAAAGGTTATGACTGTGCTAGGATTAAATGGATTTGGATAGTTTTGCTGGAGTTGGAATCTTTCAGGTCTAACTGCATTATCGTCGATAGCAAGTGTTGAACCTCCTGTATTCAAGGCATTCTCAATTGCCTCATGTTCAGCATCTTTTTGCGCTTCCCACTCGGCTTTTTTCTCGGGGAACCAGTTTAAATCACCAACCGGGAAACCACCAGTCGCACCTACCAGTAAATCAGCATCATCATAGGAAAGATCAATCGGAATTGGCCAGTCTGAATAAATATAATCACCAGGATCGGTGTATATCAATCGCCAGACAGGCATAATATCCGCACTGGCTTCATCAACTGTTGCAACGCAAAAATTTTCAAAAATAGTAAGCTGATCGGTAAAAAGGTCCTGAGGATCAGTAAAATTAGGCATCTGTTCATACCAAACACCCTCTGTCAAATAGGGATAGGTAGCATCATCATCAAACATAGCCTGAGTTCTGGAATTCATGGTAATCATTTGGTCATACCAGTCAGATGTACCGTTCGTTCCTGCAGCGCTTACCTGGCTAACGACATCACTCAATTCAGGACTCCAAGCAATAACATTACCTTCCACCAGTGTTTTTCTCTCAAGTTGTTCATAATCTTCAGGCAGAACGTTTACATTGATAATACCCATGGGAAGACTATCTGCATCAGTCTCGTCATAATCCAGACCCTTCGAATAGGGTTGAACATTACAGTTAACAAAAATATTGTTTGTAACAACATAATTACTGAGATATCCTATGTTTTCGAAAACAGCACTTCCCATATTAATGAAGGTATTGTGATTGAACCAGGCTTTGCCAACCTGATAATCTCTGAATTTATAGATCATTCCTTGTGCCATCACATGTGTACTGTTTTCAACCATAACTTCAGTGGTATTATGATTAACATTATCATAGACACCCCCGTTACGACGGCACGCCTGGCCGGTCATATTAACAAAATAACAATCATTGATACGAACTGTTGTGCCGGGAGCATCATTAGATTGTACCATAACCCATCTGGTATGTTCCATCAGACAATTTTCAAGTGTCAGTGTTTTGTCTGGATTACTGGCTCCCCAAAAAGCCCAGCCTAAAGTTCCATCTGCTGCAATCTGATATACTGCGCAATTTTTTACTGTCAAATCATCTGTAAAGGTTATGGCACCTGCATTTCCACTGAATCCGCAAATTATAGGGAGAGCATCACCAGTAGCTTTTACCAACCGTTCATGAATTGCGCCTACAATAGTAACTGGTCTGGCAGGTGTTTGGGGATTAGAAGGGAGCGGATAATACCCATTTGCTTTTAACTCATAGACACGTCCTGCCGGTGCAGCGTCATCCAATGCAAAAACCTGGTTAATACTGCCTGCCTCATTTCCCATGTCAATATAATCTTTAATAACGAGGGTATCTCCCCGTGTTTCAAGAATATAATCATCTAATGTTTGTGCAAATACCGCTGACATGGAAAATAAAGTAATAAGCATCAATGCTAGTAAAATATTTCTCATGTTATAACTCCTTACATTAATGGTTAGTGAATTAATTAAATTTCCTGCTAATTAAAAAATTTTCCTCCTTTCTTAGTTTATGTTTATATAGTCAACTATTTAGAATGTATAACGTAAACCAAGCTCAAATTTTCTTGGCGCATAGGTTGTTTGAAATAAGTTTTCGTTTATACTTCCGCCTTTAACATTCGAGAACTTCTGGTATTCTTTTTTTACATTATGAAAAATATTAACACCGGTTAAGGCAATACTCAAACCCGGAACAGGCAATTTTTGCCGAAGAGACAAATCCCATTTGTGAATATCTCCTGTATATTGATCTTCTTCCGGTCTTACTCCAATGAATGAAATGACATCACCCTGTAAATTATAGGACAGACGGCCTGAAAAACCCTTATAGTCAATACCCAGTACGATATTTAGAATATGATCACCCTGGTTTAATAGCCTTCCTCTACGCGAGCTTTCCGTCGAATGATAGATCGGAACTATCCTTGGTCTATTATTAACAATAATTGTTGTGTCAGTCTGCCAATTATCGATATCCTGATAATCTATTCTAGACCAGATTCTTGTATAATTGATGTTGAGTACCATTGCATTTAAGGGACGTGGTAAATACCAGAAATTGGTCTGCCATTCAAGTTCCAATCCTTCCACATATGCAGGACTGGGATTATTTAAAAAAGTGGTTACCAAGTCTGAAGCCTTCGGTACTTTACCAGATCCCCAAGCTGTCCAGGTACTATCATCCGGGAACGAAACATCATATAAATACAAATTTTGAAAATAGATAGCTGTTTGGAAGAATACATCCTGCATTTTTTTATGGAAACCGCCTACTGTAAACAG
>Ga0209427_10006330_pt1 | contig 13527 bp, 8 predicted proteins | sample DeeMarSWOR136_30_FD_187465 | JGI IMG/M metagenome (GOLD analysis project Ga0209427, IMG submission 187465) | Marine sediment microbial communities from White Oak River estuary, North Carolina - WOR-1-36_30 (SPAdes) (version 2) | ecosystem: Environmental > Aquatic > Marine > Intertidal zone >... | reverse complement strand
TAAATCATGGCCTGCCGCGCTGGATTCTGCCCCTGCCCAGCGATAAGGACATTGCCCATGATTACCTCATCGACTTGGACCTCCTCAGATTTATCATCCCATTGATAATAAGGTTTTTCGAGATCTATCATCCCTGTCCATTTAAGCATATCCGGAGCCAATTCCAACACCTCTTTTTCTGTAACAGGTTTCAGACCCGCCTTTCTCAATACCTCTCCGATCGCAATGGCTCCTAACTTAACTACTGGAACATCCTTCAGAGAAGCTCCAAAGGTTCCTATGGCTGTCCTCGTCCCACTTACAATGACGACCTCTCGCATTCTATTCTCCTTTAGAAGGCATAGATTGGAACGCAATGATGATACGAAGTAATCCAACTAATCCAAAAGATAATTTTCACAAGTAAGTCTTTTAGCCCAAAACAGTCTTTTTGTCAACATCTTTGTTATTGATTGAAGATATTAGTAATTTATTTTTAATTTTGATAGCTTAGAAGCCCAAAGGATTGCTTTAATCAGATTGACTGGGTTGGCCTGCCCCCTCCCAGCAATATCATAGGCTGTTCCATGACCGACAGAGGTCCGAATGAATGGCAATCCTAGGGTTAAATTGACGGCCTCCTGAAAGTCGGACATCTTAACTGGGATGAGGCCTTGATCATGGTACATGGAGATAATAACATCAAAGGCTAATTGGTTTGAAAGGCCAAAAAAAGAGTCCGCAGAAAAAGGCCCTTCCACTTCTAACCCCTGAGACCTTGCCTCTGTAATAGCTGGCACGATCTCTAACTTCTCCTCTTCTCCCAAAAGCCCCTCTTCTCCGCTGTGAGGATTGAGGCCCAGGACAGCGATCCTGGGATGGGTGATCCCAAAATATTTCGTCAGCCCCTCATTTGTCATCCGAATCATGGACAGGACACGATCCTTTGTAATCCATTCTGAGACGTCTCTCAGTGGGAGATGGGTCGTTACAAGGACAATTTTCCACTTTGATCCAAGAAACATCATGGCCACCTTGGGGGTTCGGGTCAGATGCGCTAGGAGTTCCGTGTGACCTGAAAAAGAATAGTCAGCTGAATGGATCGACTGCTTATTGATTGGGCATGTGGTGATGGCGTCCAATCTTCCTCCTCTAACATACTTGACCGCCTCTTCAATATATTTCACCATAGCCACCCCACACGCTTTGTCAGGTTTTCCGAATTGGAGAGAGGTGACTTCCAGTTGGCTTATTGGAATCAGAAAGATTTTTTGAGCAGAGTACCCCTCTTCTGGAACTGTCTCGGAGACCTCCACCGTCGTCTCCTTTCCCAGCATTTCAATCGTCTTCAAGAGGACTCCCCGATCGCCTAAAACGACAGGCCGGCAAGCTTGAAAAGGCTCTTCCATAGAAAGAGCTTTGACAATGATTTCTGGCCCGATGCCGGTAGGATCACCCATCGTGATTCCAATTAGGGGAAGAGACTTATTGATAGGGCGATGGGGGGATGAAGAAGTGGGGTGTTGGTCATCTAACTCTTGCATCTTGGAACTCATTTACGATTTGGCATAGATTATTGGGAATGAAGAGCGAATTAGATTTTAGAATTTAGAGTTAAGAGTTTAAAATTTATAGCTTACGTGTTGAGATTAAAGTTTGATTTCGATGACGGACTTTTCTTTCAGTTTGGTGAGAAATTCCTCAAAGGCTTTCTCCATTTCTTTTTCATAGTAGTCCGCCTGAACGCTCGTCCTGATCTCCACAAAAGGAAGAGGTTCTCCTCCTTTCCTATCGAGAAGTTTGAGTATGTGGAAACCCAAATCGGTTCGAATGATTCCACTCACCGCCCCGATCTCAAGGCGGGAGGCCGCTTTCTCGAGGGCAGGAAAGAGGTCTCCTCTTTTAAAATAACCCAAGTCTCCTCGGTCTTTTCGACTCCCGGCATCCTCGGAATAGAGCAGGGCCATTTCGCCAAAATCCTTTCCCCCTTTGACTCTTTCTAGAACCCTTTGGCACCTCTTGCGAATTTCAAAAATCTGCTCCGGTGTCGCCTCGTTTGGAACAAGGAATAAGATTTGACCGATCCGATAGGATTCGTTGATTCGATACCGATCGACATTCTCTCGGTAGAAATCCCTTAAGTCTTTCTCTGCTGCTTTATGCTCTACCTTTACAGCCCAGCTGACCAACTTAGTACGCAGGAGCTTCTTCTCAATCTCCTTTTCAAAAGCCTCGAAGGTCAGACCTTCGGCGGCCAAGAGCTTCTCAAATTGTTCCTGATCGACGCCGTTTCTCCGCTTGATTCCCTCGATGACTTCCGCGACCTCTTTGCTGGAAACCTTGAGCCCAGACTTTTTTGCCTCCTGGTCAAGCAGCATCTCGTCAATGAGTCGCTTTAGGACCTTGCGATAAAGTTCCTGAACTTGTTCCCACCTCTGCAGTCGATCCTCGGTCTGGATCTCCCCCTGTAAAGGTCGACTTAACCTCTCCACCTCAGAAAGCGTGATGATTTCTTGATTCACAACGGCGACGACACGATCGACAACGGCTTCGCTCGAAGAGAATTCCCCACCTAAAAGGAGGACGAGCCCCATGGTAAGCGAAAATGCCTTGATCTTCACCTCTCTCCTCTTACGCCCTGAGCCACTTCCGGTTGATCTTTACCCTTGCCTTCCCTTTCAGCCCTTTGAGCCACCGTTGATATTCTTCTTCCCCTTTCTTCCGGCGGAGCTCCTCGAGAATTCCTGACTTCGCCTCCTCGAACGAAATCTGTCTAGGTTCGATCTTCTCTTCCAGTTTAAAGATGTGATATCCGTACGGGCTTTTGATCACGTCGCTAATCTCTCCCACCTCAAGGGTGAAGACATGGTCGAACTCGGATGGCCTCTCGCCCTTGCTGAAATAACCCAAATCTCCCTTTTCCACCTTTTCAGGTCCCATGGATTTTTTCATGGCCAATTTCTCAAAGTTCCATCCCTTCTTCAGCTGATTCAAGATCTGGATGGCCTCTTCCTCGTTGCTCACAACGATCTGCCGTGCCCTGACCTTCTCGGGAATTTGAAATGAGGACTGATGCTCTTCATAATACCGAAGAGCCTCTTTCTCGTCGACCTCCCCTCGATAAGAGAGGGCATTGCGGATCATCTTCTCTGCCAACAATTTTTCTTCAAGACGAGCCTTCCACTCGTCAAGGGTCATCCCTTTGAGACCCAGTTTCTCTCCAAATCCTTCTCCTGGATAGTCCTTTTTGATTTCTGAGATCGCCTGCTCTAATTCCTCCTGAGAAACCCTGATCCCCAGTCGCCGGGCCTCCTGGACGAGTATCTTGCGTTCGATCACTTGATCCAGATAGGCCTCTTTCAGGTTCCCAAGGTCCCTTTCCTCCATCTCTTTGCCCGGCTCCAAGACCAACTCCTTCATTTCCCGATTAAATTCTTCGATCGTGATCTGCTCATCGTTAACTTGAGCGAGGATGTGATCAGGAAGGCCCCCTGCCCATTGACCACATCCCCATAGGGCAAAGAAAATCGTCCACAAAAGAAGAAGGACATCAGGTTTCTTCATCTCTTCTCTTCTTCCTCTTCTAATTTCTATTGATTGGATGTACCAGGAAATCTACCATATCAGGCCAGTGCTTGCAATAGCCTTTTGGTTGCTCCAAAGGGGTCCTTCTTCAATTGAGGCCCCCCTTCAATGACTAATTTGGAGTCCGGAGTGAGCCGATATCTACCCTCCCCTTTGTGGACCAATGATACCACCCGTTGTGGAGATACTCGAGTCGTCTCATCGAAGGTGAGGACGATCTGAGAAGGCGTCTCCTCGAATTTCTTGATCGCCAATTGCGTTAAGAGGATTTTCACTTTTATCACCTCAAAGAGATGACCTACCTCGATCGGAATCTTCCCAAATCGGTCTGACATTTCCTCCCGAATCGTATCCACCTCCTCATCGGAGCGACAGAGGGAAAGTCTTCGATAGAGACTGAGCCGGTCCGCTGGATCCTCCACGTAAAACTCAGGAATGAAAGCAGGGAGATGAAAACGGATTTCCGGGGTGATCTCTTCCACCACTTCCTCTCCTCTCAACTCTCTGACGGCTTTCTCCATTAATTGGGTATAAAGTTCAAATCCCACGGCAGCGATATGTCCGGATTGAGTAGGTCCGAGAAGATTTCCTGCTCCCCGAATCTCCAGATCTTGGATGGCCAACTTGAACCCTGATCCTAGTTCACTTAACTCCTGGATTGCCCGGAGCCTCCTCATCGCATCCTTGGAGAGGATGAGGTCTCTGGGGATAAGAAGGTAGGCATAGGCTTGGTGGCTTCCCCGCCCGACTCGCCCCCGCAGTTGATAGAGGTCTGCCAGGCCGAATTGTTCTGCATGGTTGATCAGGATGGTATTCGCCGCTGGAATGTCCAGACCGGATTCGATAATGCTGGTGCAGATGAGAAGGTTATATTCCCTTCCAACAAACCGGAGCATCACCTTCTCCAATTCGCTCTCTTTCATCTGACCATGTGCTATCGCCATGGAGGCCTCCGGGATAAGCCTTTTGAGATGGTTGGCTATGGCATTAATGTTCTGAACTCGATGATGGACGAAGAAGACCTGACCTCCCCGTTGGAACTCTCTCTCCATCGCCCCTCGGATCACCTCATCCTCATAGCGGACCACAAAGGTCCGGATGGAGAGGCGATTTTCAGGCGGGGTCTGGATGAGACTGAGATCGCGGATGCCGGAGACGGCCATCTGGAGGGTTCTCGGAATGGGAGTCGCGGTGAGAGTAAGCACATCCACCAATTTTCTCAACTGCTTCAACCTCTCCTTATGGGAGACACCGAAGCGATGCTCTTCGTCAATCACCACAAGCCCCAAATCTCGAAAGTCCACATCTTTCTGTAGAAGCCGGTGTGTCCCGATCACAATATCCAATTTCCCCTCTTTCAATCGCTTTAGAATTTCCTTCTGCTCTTTGGGATTTTTAAACCGGCTCAACATGTCAATCGCTACCGGGTAGTTCTTGAATCGGTCACAGAAGGTCTGGTAATGTTGCTGAGCCAGGACAGTGGTGGGGACTAACATGGCAACCTGTTTCCCATCCATGACCGCACGGTAGGCAGCCCGAATCGCAATCTCTGTCTTCCCATATCCCACATCTCCACAGATCAGGCGGTCCATGGGTTTTGGATTGCCCATATCCCTCATCACCTCATCAATCGCCTTGGTTTGATCCGGAGTTTCCTCGTACTCAAAGGTAGCTTCAAATTCCTTGTAAAATTGATCTAAGGAAGAAAAAGCATGCCCTTTGAAGACTTGTCTCGCAGCGTAAAGGTCAAGGATCTCTTTCACCATCTGTGACACCGCAGCTTTTACCTGCTTCTTCGCCCGCTGCCATGAGGTACTCCCCAGTTTATCTAATCTGGGTCGCCTTCGGTCGCCTCCGATATAGCGTTGAATCAAATTGAGCCGATCCACAGGAACATAGAGCTTATCCCCATCCAAATACTCCAAGAGGAGGTAGTCATTCGATACCCCTCCGATCCTCAAATGCCTAAGGCCCCTGTACAAACCAACGCCATAGTCCACATGGACGATAAGGTCATCCTCTCGAAGTTCGCTGAAGGAAACAGGGGGCGGGGCCTTCTTCACCCTTCCTTCACGAAGCCTCCTTCTCTCACCAAAAATCTCTTCTTCTGTGAGTAGGACCCATCCCTCTTGAGGATTTTGGAACCCCGAGGAGAGGGGGCCGATGAGAAGCCTGATATCCTTTTCGGGTTGATCCATGGCCCCCCTAAAGGTTTTCAATTCTTCAAGATGGGATTCCATTTCATAATTGGAGAGGAGGTCCTTCAATCGCTCAGCCTGTCCTCCCGTGTGAGAGACAATGAAGATCGACATCCCTTTTCTCTGACAGTCCCGAAGGTTCTTCAAAAGAATAGAAAAAGGGGAGTTCTCTGAAGGGATGGCCACCCCAGAAAGCCCGGCTTTTATCTCCCTCTGAAGATCCTCATTGGACTCCATCTCGAAGGAGAAAGTTTGCTGGCACTGAGGAGGAGCAATGGGGCCCTTCTGAAGAAAGACCGTTTGAAATTGATTGAGGTAGAAGTGGACATCCTCGTGATTCAGATAAGTGCTTTCCGGCGGAGGTAAGGAGTCTTTTTCTGCGAGGGCCCTCTCATAATGCTCTTTGACCAGAATGGAGAAGGCTTTCTCCTCTCTCTCCACATCATCTCCCTCCTCAACGAAGACCAACCCACTCTCCTTAAGATAGTCAAAAACGGTGGCCATAGGTCGATTTAAACTGTCTTTTGAAATATCGCTTGCTGGAAGAAGGATTGCATCATCCATCGCACTCTGAGGGAGGGATCGCTGACTTTCCATTTCGAATCTACGGATGGACTCCAATCGATCTCCGTCAAATTCGAATCTCAGAGGTTCTTCATAAAGCGGGGCATAGATATCGATGATCGCTCCCCGGAGGCTGAAGTCTCCCCTCTCTTCCACAACGTTCATACGGGTATACCCACTCTCGTTAAGAAAGCGCACCAGGCCGTCCCGGTCCACTTCCTCTCCTATGGAGAGAGAAAGGGTCGATTCCTTCAAGGCAGAGGGAGGGAGAACCTTTTGCATCAAAGCTTTCACGGGAGAGATGACAATAACCTCCTCACCACCCAAGAGAGAGAAAAGACATTTCATCCTCTCTGTGATGATTTCTGGGTGGGGGGGTATCTCATCATAGGGAAGCGTTTCCCATGGAGGAAAAACAAAGCAGTTGCAATCTTTCCTGTTCTGAAAGAACCGGAGATCGTCGCGAAGCGATTCGCCGTCCTGCAGTTGTGGAACAATGACTAAAAAGGGTCCCTTAACCCTTTCCCGCCAGTGGGATAAGACATAGGCTTTTGAAGAACCTTTAAGCCCTATCAACCCAATAGATGTCCATCGTCTCCAGGAATCGGATTCAAACCAATCTCTAAAAGGGTCAATCTTTTTCGTCTCCTTCGCCATAATATTTATTTTTGAATTAAAGTAGCACAGGTGTCAAGGCCATATTCGTGCCTCTGCCTGCCGCAGGCAGGCGTGTCCGGCATCCGTATCCGACATCCAATACTGCCTCAGGAAGGTTATTTATCATTTGAGTAAAAAACGGACACCGACCACGGCCACGTTATTTCTTCTGGGAACGATAGAATCGAATCCATTTTAGGGAGAGAGGGTAAGCTACTAAGGCGAGAAGGGCGGCCAGGCTCAGAGATCCGATCAAAAAAGAGAGGAGGAGACCCCACTGGGAGGCGATACGGCCCCAAAAATCAGAACCGAGAAAACCCTGATCCCCTCCCCATCGGAACATATCCTTAAGGGTGCCCCAATCGATCCGAAATCTTATCACCTGTGCTCCCACCCATGTAGCGACCGTGTAATAGGGAATAATCCACCAAGGCGTGTTTGACCAGACACCCAGAAGAATGGCCACTCGATTCAGTTTGAATAAGAAAGCCACTGCCAAACCCGCTAGGGTGTGAAGGCCTAAGAATGGTGAGAATCCCAGGAAGATACCCATCGAAAAGGCTAGGGCAGTCCGTTCAGGCGTGTCTTCGATATGGAGGAGTTTCCTTGCCAGAACCCTTAAGGAGGAAGGGTTTGCACGGGCAACCATGATACAATCCATTAAAATTCCAATAACCAAATTTCAATTACCACTAATCTTAAAATATTGAGTTTGGATATTGCTTACTTGGTAATTGGAATTTATTTGATTATTGCTGATTGGGACTTGATGATTTTCCTATTATTTTGCCCCTTTATATTGCCTATTCTCCAATAATGGCACTCGCTCCTCAGAAAGCAACTCAAGCATTGGGGGTTTCTTGCACTACAGATCGATCTTCCGAATCGGATGAGGTTAAGGTGAAGGCTTAATGACTTACCCTTTGGAACGAGAGGGGCCATCCACCGGTGAGCTTCTTCTGCATTCACCCTCTCCGGAATCAATCCAAGACGCCTTCCTACCCTGAAGACATGAGTGTCAACAGGAAAGGCCTCTCGTCCCATGCCGAAGAGAAGAAGGCAGTGAACGGTTTTTGGGCCAATCCCTTTAAGGCCTCCCAGGGTCTTCTTGATCTCTTCTGAACTCTTCCTCTTCAGGAAGGCAAGGCTCAATTCCCCCTCTCGTTCTTTGATCCATTGGAGCAGATCAAACATACGCCTCGTTTTTTGTTTGGCCAATCCACCCGGTCGTATGGCCTGAATGACAGCTCCGATTCTTGCCTTGAGGAGGTCTTCCCAATGAGGGAATCGGGCTTTCAACCTCTGAAATGCCCGATCCCGATTTTGGTCATTCGTGTTCTGTGAAAGAATGGTCTGGATGAGGATATCGAGAGGGTCAATCCCCCTCTTCCTCCTGGGAACGCCGTATCTACCTTCCAGAAGTGAGTTGATCTTCTTAGCCTTACCTTTGAGTGACTTTAGATCGGAATGATTCAAATTTGGAGTCTTTCAAACCCCCGCCATCGCCCTTTTGATCCTCTCGCTGAGCCGTCCGTGAAGGAGATCCCTCATCCGCTCCTTCACCCTTATCACAAACCCCTGGTAGGTCTCCTTTCCTTCCAATACCTGAAGATAGAGATTTCCAAGTTCGCGGTAGCGTTTCAAGGTTCGATACGCCAATTTTGTAAAACGGAAAACGAACCGAGAAAAGCTGAGCGCCCATTTCAAGTTCTCGGAAATGTGTTCCTGAACGGCAGCCTGGTAGACGTCAGAAGGGGAATGGCCTTTTTCTTTCGACGCTATGATAGCCTCTGCCGCCAGCATCCCACTCCGGATGGCATAGTAAATTCCTTCTCCCATCAGAGGATCCATCAGATGAGCTGCATCCCCAACCAGGAGAATTCTTCCTCTGGACACCCTTTGCCGTTCATCATAAAAAGAAGGAAGGGAATGGCCCATAATTCTCTCGACCCTGCCTTCCTTGATGTAACGGAGTCCACGGATAAGAGTATTGAAGTATTGCCGGGGGTTCATCCTTATCCCTTCTCGAAACATTCCGCCGATCCCGATGGAGAGCCCTTCCTTTTTTGGAAAGACCCAACCATAGCCATTGGGAACTCCCCCGAAATCGAGATGGATACGTTGAAGTTTCTCTTTCGGAAAATCAACCGTTAATTCAAAGGGAATTTCGCTTTCTACCCCGATACCACTTCTATCATCCTTCAGTGGCAACAATGATAACGACTTTGAGACAATGCTATCTGCACCATCCGCTCCGATGAGATATTGACCATGGATCTTCTCTCCTTCACTTAGCTGTACTTCGACCCCATCAATCTTTTCTTCTACCCATACCACCTTTCTACATTCTAAAAATTCAGCTCCTTTCTCCAATGCCTTTTTGACCAAGAATTCATCAAACCGGTCCCTCATCACCATGAATGCAATCGGTTGTTTCGATTCGATGAAAAAAGGGGTTTTCAAACGGTAAGTAAATTTCACTCCATAGATTATATTCTCCAGCACGGCGTTGAGATCGAAGCCAAGGAGATGGATGGTCTTGAGGGAGAGACACCCACCACAAGCCTTATATCGAGGTATCTTCTCTTTCTCAATGAGGAGCGTTTTTAGTCCAGCCTGGGCACAAAATCTCGCAGCCGTTGATCCCCCAGGTCCAGCACCCACAACAACGACATCGTAATCAAAATCCATTGCCGTGATCCTCAAAAGACTAAGGAGAAATTACCACGAAACCGGGATTTGTCAATACTGCAGTGCCTAAAATTCCCCTTCGCTTCACTTTAGACACTTTAGCTTACTTTAGATCACTTTAGTTCACTTCATTTAAGGAGTAAATAACTTCTCTTCGAGATGGGTGTCGATGCTATAATTCTGAATGTCAGTGGTCTCAAGGGGCTTTCCTTCCAGATTATACCTCTCGATTCGAATCGGGAGCCAATTCTTTTTGGAAATCGTAATCAAATACTTCTCATCATTTTTTTCCTCAATATAGTCCTGGGCCCAAAAAAAGAATTTTACTTGAGCCACATCTTCTTGGAATTCGCCCTCCCGCTGCTTAACCCTCTTTAGATTCTTGGACATGAAGCCAATGAAGTGTCCCATATCCGTCTGGTCGATCCGTTGCCCGGCCTGTGTTTTGATCATGGAGTTGTCAATGGAGAATCGAAATTTCAGTGCAGGCATGAAGCGAAAGGGTACAACAGTTGCTTCTTTCTCCCCACCGATGTAAAAGATGGTCAGAGCAGAATAAGGATGGGAGAAATCCACCCGGATTTTTTTCTCTTTCTTGAAATAGAATTTGAATCGGTAATGTTGATCCTCCACTCCGTCCTGAAAGAATACTTGTTTTACTTCACAGGTATAATCCTCCATCGCCTTGAAGGCCGACTCCATTTTTTGAATCACGTTAAGAACTTGGTTTTCATCAGATCGTTCTGAAGAAAAAACAAGGTTTACTGAACCAAGAACGATGCAGGTGGATGCAGTGAATACAAGGAAAAGTCTGAACATTCTATTTGAAGAGAAAGTTCTTGTCGAAGAGACCGGGGTCATCGAAGTGGACCCGGCCGATCAGTTCAATAGCGTGGTGTCCCCTCTGACGCATGCTTCCTACGGATGGAATTCCCATCGAGAAGAGGATAAACCGCTCGACTCGCTCAGACCCCTTTCCAACCCCATTCGCATCAAAGATACTTTCTGTGCGATCATCTTCATGGGGAAGAGTCTCCAAAATCTCATAGGGCAGCAATTCATATGAAATGGGATCGGGAGCTTCTTTCACCGAAATCACACGCTGCACCTGATGCCAGCCCGAGCTTGTCCTGATTCCAAGCCGTTCTCCAGAAGAAACACTTGGAAGCCACTGAGGTACCATTGCATCGAACATCAACGGTCGTGAAAGAATCCGATCCACTCGCTTTCTATTGGGTGCAAAGAGATGGTAGCACCCACAATTGTTTTGTACATCTACCATCCATAGCTTTCCTTGACCATCCAGTGACATGCGCATGGTTAACCCATCGAGATGGCCATGTTCAATTCTTGGCGCCATCCCCCCGGCCCGTTCCGGATACCAGATCACATAATTGATTTGAAGGATCGGCTCCCTTTTCAGGAAAGCATAAGAGATATAATAATAAACCGTAGGCCTTTCCGGATTAACTTCAATTCGATGGTCCCTCCATACCACCTGGCCCGGTCGGTCATAGGAAGCCGCCACATCCTGAACAAAGATGGGTGCAAAAGCTTGAACCAATTTCTTCTCCTGAATCTCATCTGGCAGGGGAATCTTTAAAGGATTTTTTTTCGATTCCTCAATGATCTCTTGCACCTCTTCCTCGGTAAGAGAAACTCCTCTCCCGGGCACAAAGGCCTTTAGACTGCCATCAGGGCTAAGATCTTTCAAGTCCGTATTGAACCGTTTCCTTATCTTTTCTCTTGAGTTTTCAGTAACCACTGCAACCGGAATCACGACGAGAGGATAGAGACCGACCGCCCTCAGAAACCAGGAATATTCATCTGGGACATCAACAAAGGATCGAAGGAGGGGATAGAAGTCGGGGTGGGACTGATCATGATTTAAAAGTTCAGAAGAACAAAATTCTACCTGGCCATAGAGGCTTTTCCGATTGGGTTGCTCTTTCGACGTGAGAGAAAGGACCATCGCAGCTGGAAGATTGCTGATCTCTTTCTTCCTGGATCGAAGGTCGAGGTCCTGCATCCATTTTACCCAAGCTTCCTTCTCGCTATCATCGTTCAAATTTTTCTTTAACGCTGCAAAAAACCGATTGGTCCGGAGATAAGGAAAACCAGGGATGGGAAAAGTCGAGGCATCCCTTACGCCCGCCGCTTCGACCTTTTCGTCCAACCGAATCAGGAATTCGTGACACGACTTGGGTCTCTCAAGTTGCTGCGGAATTCGATGGGTTAAAAACGGGGCACAGGCAACAACAAATAATAAAGGTGATAGCAGGGGGGGCCACCATCGTTTCATTCCAGTCATCCAATATTGGAAATTTGAGGACGAGTTCATATCTTATCAACCATTGCCTGCCGTGCAAAGCCCACCATGACAACCCTCCACCATGAATTTGAACCCATTCCCAATCTTTGTCCCCAATTTCCTAAACCAGCTCAGTGAGAAAAAGTTGCCTTCCGGGTGAAGCGAATCCTTCCGGTCTCGATTCCTTCCAGAAGATATTCCGGTGTGGTCATCACCCTCATCTTTGTTTTCCGTGGAACTCCTTGCTCGAGATTGTGCTTGCATGAGAGACAGTCGGTCAGGAGAATGCCTGCCCCCACTTCCTGTGCCTCCTTTACCCGACTCCAAGCCATGTCCCTTGAGATTTCTGGATAAAATCCCTTCACTCCGCCACCTGCTCCACAACAGAGGGATTCTTGATGGTGATGTTCCATCTCGACCAGGTTGTTTCCAAGCCTCTCCAGTAATTCTCTCGTCCCGTTGAAGGACCCCAGTCCCCTTCCAAGATGGCATGGATCATGGAAAGTGATCCTGGCCGGATCGGCCTCTGAAGAGTTAAATGAGAAATGCTCAGCAAGAAAGGAGGTGAGGGTTCTGAAATGGAGACCTGTGGGGTGCTCGCCATTGTATTCCAAAAAAGTCTTGAGACAGGTGGGACAGACAAAAAGGACGGTCTGACCTCCAGCCTCTCTCATCTTCTCGATGTTTTGCCTGATGTGTTCCGGGTTCGAGCGCGAGCCGGTCTCGCTCTTAACGGCCTCGCAGCAGACTTCATCGATCAAGGTGAAATCCACCTCCAGCCGCCTAAGAAGTTCAATCGCATGGCCAGCCGTTTCCCCCTCTATGGTCATTCCAACACACCCGATGTAGAGAACTATAGCTGATTTTTTCTTCGGATAAGAGAATTCTGCTCGGGCCATCCTTCCATAGGGCGTCCCATATTGATCGATGACGGCCTGGAACTGTAACACTTCCTCAAGTTCTTTAGCGATTTCAGGATCCTCCAGACTCTCCCTCCGCAGGTCCTTGAGCCTCTTTCCAGCATCGATCCCGACGGGGCAGACTTCTCCACAGAGACCACAGGTTGTGCAGAGAAAGAGACCATCTTCAACCCCTGCCCTTAATCCACGGAGAAGGCAGGACAAGGCCACACCCCTTCCGCCCAGCATCCCGTCTGCTCCGAAGAGGGAACCCACGGCATTATAAGTTGGACAGTCGAGAAGACAGTTGCCACATCCAATGCAATAGAGAAGATCCGAGAAATCCTTCGCCTGGTTTAGAATCTCCCTCCTCCCATTATCCAGCAGGATGATGATGACCTCCTCCGGCTCATGCATTCCGTAGAAAAGCTGTTTCTCAATGTCGGAAGATTTCGACCTCCCTGCCACAATATCGATAAAGGACGGAAAGAGGGCTCCCGTGGCTAAATAGGTCTCTAGCTTTCCCATAATGACAGCGTCTTCCAGGGAAGGATAGACCTTGTCAATGGAGGAGATGATGATGTGCTTCCCCCGCTTGCGGTACCTGTGGGCGATGCCCTTGACCGCCAGGTTGTCGCCTTCG
>Ga0209427_10006329_pt1 | contig 13529 bp, 11 predicted proteins | sample DeeMarSWOR136_30_FD_187465 | JGI IMG/M metagenome (GOLD analysis project Ga0209427, IMG submission 187465) | Marine sediment microbial communities from White Oak River estuary, North Carolina - WOR-1-36_30 (SPAdes) (version 2) | ecosystem: Environmental > Aquatic > Marine > Intertidal zone >... | reverse complement strand
CCTGCCCGCCAGTCCGAGCCGCGTGATGAGCCGCAATGCGCTCGCCCATCATCTGACGGTAATCCTCCCACGCCCGGCCCATGGCGGCGAACGGCCCTTCGCGGGTTTCGGTAGACGGCTTCTGATCGGCGCCCGTATCCGACCCGGCGACCCCCGGCTGCATTTTCGCGCTAGTTTGAGCCTTACCGGGCGCGCGCAGTTCTTCCATCTGTGATCTGACGTCTTCCAAAAGCTGCCGGGACCCCTCTGGATGTGGTTGCGCTGCTCCCGCCGCGGCCTGTTGCTGGGATTCTGCCGTACGACTCGCGTAATCCTGAAACCCAGTCGGCGTGGCTGTTCTGTGCAACGGTAACGCTTGAAGTCGTGCTGGCGTCGGATCGGCAGAATAAAGGTCGGTATCTATCCATTGCCGCGCCTCGTCGGGCGGAATTTCGCGCGCTCCAGCTGCAGCCGCGCGTGCTCGATGCCGGCCAACTGCGCTATGGAGCCGCCTCAAAGCGTGCCTTCTATTTTGTGACGTAGGTTCTGTTGCCATGCGATCTAGTCCTACTGATTATAGGCTGCTCAGCCCACGTTTTCAAGCTAGCCGGGCCGCGTAGATGCCTCGGAAGCGGACAGTTGGCCGCGTACCAGCAGCGCCTCAAGTTCATAGTCCATATTGGCCCCGTACGACTCCACAAAGGGGTACATCTTGGCGCCCCCGCGATTCGCACGCACGTTCACCTGGTCAGGCACGCTGTTCGCGCGCACGGAATTGGTCGTGAGCACGGTGTCCTGCGTGCGCAGGCCCATGTCGAGAAACGCGTTGACATCAGAGCTGCCGGTTTCACCGCCCAGCGCCTCGATGCTCGCGCTCATGGAGTGACCCACCTTGCGGGGGAACGGATCGTCCGAGCCCATCCCCGATAGCCGGGCAAACCGCGCATGGACTACTACTGGTGCAATCGAATAGCGGTCTCCTACTGCCAGGGTCCCCGGCAATCCCTCCACGACCAGCCGGTCATCCGCCGCGCGGGTTACGATGCGAACGCGCGTACCCGCGTGATCCCCGGACAGGATGTAGGCGTAGTGGCCCACAACGTCCTGCGGAAACGTGACGCCGGTGTCGCAGATGTAGTTGCTCAACAGGGGAGTGGTCATTTCCCCGTTTACGGCATCGGTCGCGCCGGCCCCGCACATTGTGATCTTGCCGGATTCGCGGAATGCGTCAATCACGTTGATGACGCCACTGGATGTTACCAGGTAGCAGCGCTGGCCCACGCCATCGGACAGTACGTCCTGCCCACTGGTCACGAAGGTCCACGGGCAGTTCACGACGCGTGTAACTGCGCCGGTGGCCTCCCACAAGATGACCATTTCTTTCTGGTCTGTGTTCAGCAGGATGAGCGCGCCGGCGAATGAGTCGTAGCCCATTTTCACGTCAGAAAGCGTCTTGCCCCACTGGCGGTCGTCAATGATAAGGCGATTTACCAATTTGACGTTGCGCACCTCATTGGTCAGGCCATCGACTTCCTTGACTCCAGTAGCGGTCAGTACATATAGCGTGTCGCCTGCGGCTACGGCGCCGTCTTGGCTCATTGCGGAAATGCCATTGACAATGCGTGTAATCGAAACGCCCGTGCCAGCGCGCGCAATGCGGTATACTGATTTGTTCGTGAGCGCAAAGGCGGCCGAGGAACCCGGATACAGGTTCAGCACGCGTTCAGAGGGATCGTTCAGCGGCTCGTAGTTGAGCACGGGAAAGTTCTCGGGCTCGTCCAGGTGGATCGCGCTCCAGACGATGCTCTCCGGCACGCGGTCCTGCTTGGTCCACGCCTCGTCCAGACCGGTATCGTCCGGTGATGCCTGGTCCGTTACTCCGATGAGCATGTTGTCGAAGCCGAGCAGCCGTTTCATGCGCGGCGCGGCCCCGAAGTCGTGATGCTCGGCGCTGTACTCGTCGTTGGTGTACAGGCCGTCGTCGTCCACGTGCTCAATCTCGCGCGTGTACGCGTCAATCTCTGCGTCTTCATTTTGAATCTTGAAGTACCAAAAAGCAATGCCGGTGCCGCTTGGCTGGGCGTTGAGCGGTTCGTAGGGGCGGTACTCGTATAGACGCTGGACGGGACGGTATTTGCCCGCGGTTACGCCAGTATCATTACGCGGCGTGCGCCACAGTCGAAACCCGTCTACGTGCCCGATTCCCCAGTGTAGGGGCGCAGTTTGGCCGTTGCTCACTTGACGGAGCAACTGGTGATAGCCCGGAGTCGGGTTGTTCTCCGGCAACCACAAGTTGTTCATCACGTAGCGGATGCTATAGGCCGCGCTGGGAAGATCATACGTTCGGCGCCGCATGAAAGAGCGCAGGTTGTGTTTCTGGGACACCAGCTCGCAGCCGAACGTGTACTGGCCCGGCGGCAGCGGTTTGTCGTCGCCCGACAATCCCATGTCGAAAATGTCAGTAGGATCGCCAATGCGGTCTGTGTTCACCGAGGTGACCAGGCAGCGCTCCGGCAATAGGCCCATAAGCCGCTGTTGCCATCCCCCAACGTAGCGGTCCCAGTCGTTGATCTTGAAGTCCCAGTAATACGCCTTGTTGTACGGCGGCGCGGTGGCGTTTACGATGCTCACCGTGCTGTCGATCTCGCCCGCATTGACAAAATACAAATAGCGACCAAGGCAGCTCACATCGTATTGCTCGAACGTGGTCGGCTTGAAGTCGTCCCACAGAGCAAAATCTTCGAGCTGTACAACGTCTGTGCCGCCGTCCGACGAATCGCGGTACGCAAAGTACAGCGCCTTGCCGTCATCCGTTTGGTTGTCTGCAAATATGACCAGACCGGAAAGGGTGTCGGGAGATACGCCCTTGCGCACGCTGGCGTACCACACCTTCTGGATATTGTTGATTTCCTCGATGGCGGTCACGCCGACTTCGGGAGAGGGCACGCCGTGGACGGACTCGCCGCCGAAACCGGGGAACACGCGCAAGCCGCCCTCGTTGCGACCGTCAATACCAGTAGCCTCGGCCAGCATCCGCGGGTCAATGGCACCCGGAGACATGCGTAGGTCCATGCCGGGAAACGTGGGGCGGTAAAACCACTTGGCATGATCGTCACACTCGCGCTCAGGCATTACTTTCTCACTACCACGGACTCATGCGCCATGTCCATCAAAAGCGCATTGAGCACCTCGGCCAAATTTGCTAGCGACGGACTGGCCACATCCAAGTCTCTGGACACGTCGGTGTCGTCAGACGAATACAGCCTCCGCGTTGAAGTACCCTCTGCCAAATACGCATCGCGACCCCCTGGCCGGCGGTCCTGCGCTAACACGTTCACCGGTAGTGTATCAGGCATCTGCGCAACCGGCTTGTCGGGCTTCCACTCTTCCTGTAAATCCTCATGCTGGAATGTCTCGTCTCCCACGGTCAATGTCGGTGCCACCGCGCGGCGCATGTCGGGTTCAAATGGCCGCGCGGACTCGGTTGCGCTGAACAGCCGCGTGCGCGTGTCCCGACCGATCGCGGAAGTACGGAGGTTGCCGCGGCCCTTCCTCGCTGCTAGCGGTTCAATGTTGCGGTATCGCATGACCTCAACCGGTCCCCACCAATGGCAACTGTTATGGTAGCAGTGGCCACAGGTCCGTGTTGTCGTAAGTGTCCATGCCCGGTCCTTGCGTTCCAAACCTCCGGACCTTCTTAGAAAGCATCAATTTCAATGCGGTCATCTTGCGCTGGAGCTGGAGTTCAAGTTCTTTGCGCCGTGTACTCTTGGCCTCGTTTCCAATTACGTCTATGGACGCATAGAGGGCAACTACGTGCTTGACAATGCGCGAGAGCAAGCATTGCGGTAGCACGTCGTACACGGTGGTGTTGTCTGGTGTAGTAGTCCAGTTGGGTCGAACAGTGGCTACGCGCGTCGCGGAGTCGTATGTGGAAACGATGCGCTCCTGGCCGGCGCCCGTGCCGCTAAGTGTACGGACCATGTAGCCGTTATAGGCATTTGGACGGATGTCGAGTGACCCGTCTGTTGGACTGGCTGCAAACGTAATGGAACCCTCGGCGCCGGCTTCGGCCGTGGCTGTGTGAATGGATACGTCGCCCGCCGCGACATACAGTATCTCGAACGTCTCCGCAGTCAACTTGAGATTGTGGAACCGGAGTATGTTGCCTTCAATTGTCCATCCGTCGCCGCGGAACGTATACTCGTTCGTGGGCCAGACTTCCCACAGTGGAACGCCGGTGTCCGAGTCGATCTTGGCGACACGCCAAACTTCGGCGACGTTGCACGGTAGCAAGTAGTCTTGTGTGCCCGACACAACAGAAACGTCGTACCGCGTGAGAATTGGATGGTCAGTTTCGACGTTTATGGAGGCAAGTACTTGATCGAACGCGCTGTGGATGTACTCGATCAAATCGTCGTCAGTGTACTTGGGTAGCGTATCGGGTTCGTCTGTCGCCTTGCGGATGAGCGATACGCACTCAGAGAGGAACCCAACGCCGGACAGTGTGCCGCCGCCAGCCACGACCGCGGGCGCGATCAAGTCGTCGATGGCGTCGCGAATGGCCTTGAGGGAGTCCGTACCGGTAGCGAAGCCCGAACCGGCCATTGAGTCGGTCTGGTTGCGCAGGGCTTCCAGCGCGTCGGTGGCAGGGTCGAAGGTGCCCAAGCCGGTCGGCACGGAAGCCGCAGCCTGCATGATCGCCTTGAGGTACGAGTTCAGGTTGTTGGGATTGCCCGCGCTGAAGCCGGTTGTCAGCTCGGGCATGGAAACCTCGGGCGCCTCCGCGGGGGCAATGCCCCATATCTCAAAGGTGTCGACGCCCACTTCGGGCGTGAAGTCCAATGCTACATCTAGAACAAACGAGTTGCTGGCAGCGTCATAGTCGTTTACATAGCGGACATTGGGCTTGTCACCGGCGCTTACGTCATACACAATGACCATCAGATTGTTGTAGATGTCGTCCGTGTCGCCGGACGGCAAGTCCGCCGAATCCGCGATCAGCGAACCAGTGGAAGATCCCGCCTGCATAGTCGTGGAAACCAGGCGCAGGCTCGCACCCGATATGGCCGTTATGTCTGTCACGCGAGCAAGGCCGTTCACCGTGCCCGGCTCCAGCTTGTTGGGAAGAGAAATTGCGGCGTTGGCCATCGCATCGCCAGTCGTATCTGCTGTAGGAGTACCCGGCACCGACTGCTCCATGTTGATGTTGATGCCGTTGGCCGTAGTCAAAGCGGCTTCCAAGCGGTCTGCCTCGGTGGCACCGCCGGATATGCGAGCGATGTCGGCCTGCACGAGTAAGTTGCTGTCAAGTACAGGGAGCCCGCCATCGGCACCAGCAGCTTCACCACCCGTGGGTAGCGTGTCGATGACCGTCTTGAAAGCATCCCCAATCGAGTTAGCTACTGGACTTGCCGGCCGAAGTTGTGTTTGATCCAAGATGATGCCGCCGCCAGCAGTCGGAAACGAAAGCGCCAACCGGCCAACGGGAGTGGCAGACCCGCCAATCTGCGTTACATTTACACCAATCGGAGACGCCTCTACCAGTCGGATGTCTTCAACAGCGGGGTGCAACCCCGAGCCGGTCACAACAAGAACGACACCTTCGGCTCCAGAGGCGAATGCCGCGTCGGGCCAATCGACGCGGTATAAACCAGGAGAACTGGTTGAATCAATTTCAATAGCCTTGTTGTCAGAATGCGTAGAGTTTGGGTTGGCCAGCGCAGTCGCGTCCACCTTCGCAGCAGGAGAATCACCGTAGCGCGTGTATTGAAGGTCGAGGTTAGTAATAACATACGACGTTTCGGGTGTGCCGTAAAACGAATCTACAAGCATCACATACCGCGTGACATCAGTTTTACCCTTTTCAATGGATGGCATGTGCTGTACGCTCCGTTACTTCGCTTGCATGTTCCCGATCTTGTTTGCTGAGAGGAGCCCCCCACCGCCGGTTGCCGCCGTGCTTTCAATCGCACCAATGTCGCGCAACTGGTTGCTTCCGTTCAGCAGGTAGCCATCATACCCGGCGTTTCGGGCCGGAGACGCACCGGCCAATGCGTAGTTGCCACCTGCTTCATCTACAAACTGCGGCGCGGATAGGACCTCTCCCGTAAATGTCTGAAACCGGCTGCCAGGATAGTTGGTGTTGTTGTTGTAGAGAAGATTGTTTCGGGAGATGAAGCGGGTCCCCTGGTTGATCGCGTCTATTCCTTCGTCGCAGTCATACACGATGCAGTTTACTACTGCAACGCGCTTCCAGAATGACGTGCCGAAGTCAATACCGATATTGGTGCTTTTGCCGTCGCCGTCAACGGTGCAGTTCACAAGAATGCAGTACGAGCCGTTGCCGCCGATGTCCTCGAAAGCATCTGACCCGTTTCCCACGAACACGCAGTCAATAAAGCAGGATTCGGAAGTTATCTCGGCGCCGTCTGTAGCGTTGTTTTCAAACCGGCAACCGATGACCGTTGTAACCTGACCAGCAACCTCCAGACCTTGCGCGCCATTGTCATCGAACAAGCAATTCTCGAATAGACAGCCAGTGCGGCAATAACAACCGCTTATAGTTGAGTCGGTAAACCGACAACTCCTGAATATCGCGTCCCACGGTACTTTTACATTCGACGACGTAGCGCGTTTGAAAATGAAATGCTTGAACTCGTAGTATATACTGGTGCTAACGCCGATTGGAACTGTGTAAGTAATGCAGTACCCCCTTATGCCTTCTCCGTCTACTGTAGCTTGCCCGCCATCGCCTGGTGTACTGGTATATCCCTCAAACGTGATGGTGCCGGATACTGTGCCCGCCGTTTGGATCGTTGCTGTCTCAAGGTAGGGACCAGTGGCTTTGACGTATACGGTGTCGCCAGCAGCTACCGTGTTCATGGCCTTGTCGATGGTCTTCCAGGCGTTTCCAGCACCTTCGGACGTGCCGGCATTGCCGTCGTCGCCAACTGCCCAGTCTACGTAGTAAGTGCTCACGGTTACGGGTTCCGTTCTGAACGCACGAAATCGCCACTCGATTCGTCGTAGTGCCCATGCACTATATTGCCTTCCTTGGTAGTTCGTGTCACGGTGCGCCCGTCAACAACAATCTTTTCAGTCTCGATCGCGACATTGCGGGACACAACGGATGTATTGCAATTCTCGACGGTGCTGCCGGGCGGCACTTCACAGTTGGTCAAGTTGCACTCGATAAATGTGCGCGGCGTATCATCGTCGGGAAACAACCGCACCCCCTTGGCGCTACCGTCTCGATTGAATACCGGTTGCGGCTGCGTAAAGTTGCAATGATAATACGTATCGTCTATGATGGACGGCGTGCTCTGCCCCGAAAAATTCTTGTGCTTCGTCATTACGCCCCTCCTACGTGCCACGGGTACAGTGGCGGCACAGTTCCAGTCCCCGCCGACTGGCGCGCCCCGATGTCCGTATTCCCTTCCAAGTCGAATCCCACACCGCGCGCCGGACTGCCCGATGCCAGCGCATAGTCGTTGTTATCCTCGTCGGCAAATTGTGGTGCGCCGGTCACTTCTCCTTCTGACGTATACGCGCCGTCGGAATAGTCGTCTGTGTTGGAGTTCACGAGATTGTTACGGGAAATGCCGAATCCAGGGTAATCCGCGTGCCCGCCCCACGTCATGCCAGTAACACAGTCATACACGATATTGTTGACAACAACCACACCCCCGTGGTTAGCTGTGTTTTTCAAAATGCCCGTAGTGGTGTCGTTGTCCCCGTCGATTGTACAATCAACCACGATAAGCGGAACATCGTTTGTAGATGCGCCGTCGATCGCCGCAGACCCGTTTGAGAAGAACTCGCAGTAAATGCAGGCCACGAAGCTGGAACCGTCGATGCCACTCAAGCTGTTTCGGTAGAACTTACATCCCACGAACACCGCCGTGATGCAAATACAGCCGTCCCCAACGCCGTCGTTGAACTCACAATTCTCAAAAAAACAGGATATCGTTACACTCACCAAAGACAGCGCCGTGTTGTCGTGAAAAACACAGTTCTTCCAGGTTGTATTGCTCTGTGTCAATGTTACACATCGACCAGCGCCGGCTCCGCCCTCGTTCGACACATCAAAGTTCTTGAAGATGTAGTACAACCGCGCGCCGACAGTGTTCTGTATCTCTCCCGTAATCGCTGCGCGACCACCATCGCCTGGTGTGGTCGTGTACCCCTCGAATGTCACAGGCGCAATCAATGTTCCGGCTGTGTCAATGGACGGGTTCTCGTTGTACGTTGCAGACGCCTTGACATAAACCGTCTCTCCGGCCGCGACGGTGTTCATGGCCTTGTCAATGGTGGCCCATGCGTGCCCCGCGCCCTCGTCGAGCCCGTCGTTTCCATCGTTGCCAACTGCACCATCAACGTAATATGGACCAGCCACAAAATTCCTCCCTTACGGAATGTACCACGGGTATAGCGGAGGCAACAGCGCCCCACGCGGTGACGCTACCGGCGGCAATGCACCAATTGCCGGACTCTGCGCGCGGAACGGACCAGAACCCGGCGCGCTGTCAACGCCCACACCCCCAAACGCCGCTTCGGACGTATCTCGAAGGGACCAGTCGTTGTTATCCGGGTCCACGTACAACGGATCGGACGTGACTTCTCCGATTGGAGTGCTGAAGTCGGTATAGTCGGTATCGTTGCCATAGACACAGTTGTGCTCAGAGACCCGTGCTGGGTAGTTCGCCGGGCCGATGATTCCAGTAGTGCAGTTGGACACGATACAGTTCACCACCACCGGCGGCGCAAGCGCATCGTTGCCAAGCCGAATTCCCACATCACAGGAGTCAATAGTGCAATGTGCCACCAGTGGCATACCACTCGTGGACCAGTGGTCTATGCCGTCCCCGCCATTGCGAGCCGACACGCACTGCTCAAACGTACCAGTTTGCGTACGGAAGCCATCGCCGTCGTTGTCAACAGAAACGCACGAGTGGAACGACCCGTCAGTGTCGGCCGAAAACCCCATGCCGCCATTATCGTGGGCGTGGCACTGTATGAGCCGGCAATAGTCATCCACCCAGAATCCATTGCCGCCGTGCCCGCTGGCCCGGCAATGCCTGAAAATGAGGCCGTCCGCGTTACCCGGATGCGTAGCGCTGCCCGTCGTCGATCCGCTTGCACCCTTTATCCACAAATTCTCAATGAACCAGTTGTGCAGCCCGCCAACCGAACACGTGATTACGTTGGAGTCTACCGCGGGAGCCCTCACCACCGCCATACCCGTGTCGCCCGGCGTAGACTCATACCCGCGTAGTTGGATAACTGTTGACGACAACCGCGGGAGGGCGAGGGTTTCTTCGTACTCGGCCGAGTTCTTGACGTTGATAACGTCGTCGTCGGCCGCAGGAGCCATCCCCCGAGTAATGGTCGCAAACGCCCCCCCAATGGCCCACGTCACGCCACTGGTAAGGGTGCCGGGAATCGGCGTCACAGTCACGATGTCATTGTCGTCGTCTACATCGGTGATTTCAAACAGGTCCGTGGAATTGATACCATCCGCGCGGCCGTTCAGCCGGAGAGTGTCTCCCACTACGACGGCGCTCAGGTCGGGAGTATCCGCAGTCAGATCGACGTCGCCGGTAACGCCATCCGTCGCAGCTCCAACGCCAGACACCTTTGCTGCGCCTTCTGACGATCCGGAATTGTTATCGTTGCCGGCAGCGCCATCCACGTAATACGTAAGTGCCACGTTCTCGACCCCTACGCGTTACTGCCGGAGTACCACCCGACTACCTTGGCGTTGCTGTATGCCGATGACGCGTAGTACAAACTCACCGATTGCACATTTAGAACGCTCCGCGTCGACATCTCAACAGCCTGCCCAGGCGTCAATTTCACGAGAAAGTCTGTAGAGCTGGCGTCGGCCTCGTTCACCTTCACGTATAGGTCATCGGCAGTATCGCAGTTCGTTACATATACCGGCCGCGCAGGGCTGGCAAACGTGCGTACTTCCGCCGAGGCCCCCGGCTCCCCCGCCGTGCTCGTAGTAGCTGCGATTGGCGCACCTGTCCGGTTTGCATCTGCTCCCATTTTGGTTTCCTATCCTGTCAAAACCGGCACGTCGCTGCCGGACCTCTTCTGCACCCAATTTTGCAATTCCTGCCGCTCCTGCGCCTCCTGCGTTTCGACCTCCCACCCGGTCCGCACGGCACGCTCGAACCGCTGCTTGATGTCCTTGGCCGTTACACCATTCCGAGACCGTTCAAGCTGCTTGACCAGCTTCGCAGTCGCAAACTCCATGTTCGGCCCGAGGTCGTCCACGTCGTTCGCCAGCCCACGATCACGGTTGATCCAATAGGCCAGGAACCACCGCTTTGTCTGCGTATTGTACGCCGTGAACAGCGAGTTGTCACGCAGCCGCCGGCGCAAATGGCGCACGAAATCCGTTTCGATGATCCGGTGCTCCGCGCGATCTATTGGAAAAATTCCCATCCCGCAGTTCTCCAGAATCCCCACTAAAACGGCAGGCCGGGCCGATTATCAATCTGGACACCCGGCCCACCGACGCGGGAGGAACCTCAATCAGGATCAAGTACCGTCGAACCCAGCGATTTCCGCAACGCTCGTGAGCAGCAGGAAGTTCGGAGTTCGCGGCATCATCACACACTTGCGCTCGGCCGGAGCCTGGAGCAAGTTGCTGAACTTGCCGTTATGGTCATAGCGCGTAAAAATCGAGTCGTACGCGCTTGACCCACTGGACGCGAGGAACTGCATCTCGTCGCTGATCCTCTGGTCCGTCCGCGTACCCGGAATCGGCGGCGGCACGAACCGGTCAATGTCGAACATGCCGGCCTGGAACCGCCCCTTCTCCATGTACGTACTGGTGTGAATCTCCATCGAGCGACCGCCGTAGCGGTAGTTGAACTTGTCCCAACCGGCCTGCACATCAACAGCACGTCCATTGCGCTCGTACCGGAACCGCGGGCCGTACACGCCCACTGTGCTGGCCTCCGTTGCACCCTGGACATTGGCGTCGATGTTGTCGATGAACCCGAGCAGCACGCCGTTCGTCGTCACGGCGCGCGGCAGGTCGCCGTCGCGGAAGGACTCCTTGAAGTACCCAACGTACCGGTTCAGGAGGCTCTCCGTAAGCGGCGCATCCGACAGATCGCGCAAGATTGACTTGTACTCGCCGTGGTTGGTGACAGTGATGCCGAAGAAGTCCGTGATGGTTGTTCCATCGGCCACCCACGCAGCCATCGTGCCGGGTGTGAATCCAATGCTGTCCTTGAGCACGATGATGTCACCGTCACCGTCAGCGCTATCGTAGTTAATCCCACCACCAAGTGTGGTCGAGTCCTGCAACTCGCCACCGTCAATTCGCCGCAGCCGCACTACCTGCGTCTCGTAGTCCACGTTGTCCACAAAGATGAGGAAGTTGGTGTTGCGCTTTACCGTCCCATCGGACTTGTACAGGTCGACCAATTGGCCTTTCTCCAGCCGATGGATTCGACCCGTCGCGCCGGATGAACTAGCGCCCGACAAGTCGATGTTGATGGAGCTGGTATCTGGACCATCGGTGACTGTCGAACTCGCATCGCCGATCGAAGCCAGCGCCACAGTCGTCGGCAGCGTCGAGTAGAACGTGCCCAGCTCTTGCTGGAGTGCCAGCTTGGACAGCCCCCGCACGTAGAACGGCATGACCGCTCCAATGCTGGAGTTCAGCCGGTCAGCTTGAAGGATGTCGCGCGGCACAAACAGGTTCAGTTTGTGCTTGACCAGTTGCACCTCAGACGTGAGGAACGTCGGCGCGCTCACCTCGTCGTAGCCAGGCCAGGTTTCCGGGGTCCCGAACGCGGAAAAGCTCCACGTCGAGTCGTTAATCATGTCGCTGCCCAGCGGAGACCCGAAGGACCCGCCACCGGCCAGACCCATGCCCCAGACCTTCTTCACCTTGTAGTCGCGCCCAATTCCCTCGTTGCGCACGACGTTGGACCATGTGCGCCGCGCCATCGCGTACACCGGATCTTTGATTACTCCCCTTTCATAGATACTTGGCAGCAATTCCTCTCTGAGGGTCTGGCTCAGAGTCGACTCTAGAATCGTAGTAGTAGCCATTCTCCTGTCCGACCGCGGTAAGCCCGCGAGTCATCGTTTCAAACCGTCTTACATCCATCCGGGCTACGCACCCGGCATGTTGCTCTGTTCCCGCTCGATGAGCGCCTGATTGTACCGCATTCGCTCCGTCAGGTACTCGTCGTACGTCGCTTCATCCGCAAACGCCGGCACCCGTTCCGGCGCCTTCAATTCGCGATTCACCTGGAAATCCGTCTGCGATCCCGGTCCCATCCCCGGCCTTGCAGGCCGCTCAAAAAACGGCGCCAGTCGCGCCCTTTCCGCGGCCACCGCCTGCTTCGCCGCAGCGCCCCAGTTGTAGTCAAACCGATCACCGCGCTCGTCTACGAACCGCTGTAGCCGATCCCGAATGATCGACTTTACCGACTCCTGCGCCTTCGGGCTCGCCGCCTTCATATTATAGGACAACTCTTGGTCCGAGTCAAGCGCCGCGTTTATCGCCTGCTCAACCATGTGGCTATGGACCGCACCGATCGCCTTCTGCGATCCACGGTCCAGCCGCGCATAGCCAATCGGCTCGTCATCATCTGCCCGCGCCCGTGTTTCCCGCTTGGGCGACGTAGACGGTTCGTCAAGGCCCACATCCTCCTCCTCGTCGTCATAGTTGGCCAGTTCCCCTTCGATCGCCGCAATGAGCGTGTCCAGCTCACCTGCCGGCAGATTCTTCACCTGCTCAAATACTGCCGAAGCGTCCATCTTGAGCATGTCATCGACGGTAACTTTTTGTCCCGCATCCGAACGCGACGGTTGGCCATTGGTGGGGACCGGTTGTGGCCCGCGATCCCCGCCACCCGGCACGGTTCCCGTTGGAATATCCGCTGTTTCTGCGCGCCCGGTAGTTTGCGGAGCCTGCGCTGGCGTCAGGTCCGGCGCGGCCGCAGCCGCCCCTTGGGTTTGCACCACAGCGTCGGGACCCGCGTTCCCACTGCCGCTGTTGTTGTCTGTTTGCACGTTGACCTCGGTTGGCATTCTGCCTCCTCCCTAAAAACTTCCAAAATCGCTGTTATCCATTCGGGGTTGTCCCGAAACAAACTCGCGAGCCCGCGACCAAACGCGCCCGCGATGTACTCTTCATCCTTACTCGAAATCGGCGCCCCCACCAGCATGAAGTGCGTGATTTCATGCAACAGGGTATCAACAGCAGCCGCGCTCGTTATATCCCTTGCCAGGAGAATTGTATCCTTATCGAAACGCGCTTCTCCATAGAGCTTCCTGCGCTTGTACAATCCCGAGACAACACGCACATCTATTGGCTGCGCGCCCAGTTGGATCGTACCAGACTTCAGCCTGTTGCGCGCCATTAGACAAATCCCTCAACGGGTACCTGCATTCCACCCGGTGGAACGGCCGGGGGCGCGATGGTGCTCGCCGCAAGTTGTTGTCCCTGTTGCGCCTGCTCGGCCGCGAGCCGTTGTTCGATTTCCGGCATCGCCTCCGCAGCCACATCCTCC
>Ga0209427_10006328_pt1 | contig 13530 bp, 14 predicted proteins | sample DeeMarSWOR136_30_FD_187465 | JGI IMG/M metagenome (GOLD analysis project Ga0209427, IMG submission 187465) | Marine sediment microbial communities from White Oak River estuary, North Carolina - WOR-1-36_30 (SPAdes) (version 2) | ecosystem: Environmental > Aquatic > Marine > Intertidal zone >... | reverse complement strand
AACCCTCTCTCACGGCGAGGTTCTTGATCGCATTCATGAGCTCAGGGATTCTGACGTCTTGAGGGCATCTTTCAAAACAGGTGTAGCAGGTAGAACAGAGCCAGATGAACTGGCTGGAAAGGACTTCTTTTTTCATTCCGAGAAGAGCCATCCGTATGATTTTTCTCGGATTGTATCGGTCTGTTACCTCTCTCACGGGGCATCCTGCTGTGCAGGTACCGCAGGAGAAACATTTTTTTATATTTTCTCCCCCGGGTTCTCTGGCAATGAGAAATTTAAAATGGGGGTCAAGGGTCTTGGAATCAATCATAAAACTTCAAAATCCAATCACGAACGCCACCAAAATCTTCGAAGGGAGTGACAGGAGCTTGGTTATTTCAAAGAGTCTGGTGTACACATATAATTTATAAGATAAGGGTGCCCCTTTTTCAACGCTTCGCAGTTTTATTGATTCATTTTTTTCACACGCTCGATCTCAGACTTTATAAAATCTTTCAGGCTATCTCCTTTCATCAGATTGTTAAGGTCCGCTTGAAGATTCGAAGGGCTGATTTTACAGATCCACCCCTTTTCGTAGGGGCTTTCATTGATCAGTTCAGGAGTTTCTTCGAGATCCTGATTGGAGGCTTCGACCTTTCCAGAGACGGGGGCATAGATTCTCCCCACCCATTTCCCGGATTCCATGGACCCACAGGGTTTTCCCTGTTCAAGCGCCCTTCCGACCGAAGGTAATTCGACATAAACAATCTGACCTGCCAATTTCTGAGCAAAATCGCTTGTCCCCATGGTCACTTCATTCCCTTCCACTTTTGCCCAATAGTGCTCTTTGTGATAATAGATATCATCTGGGAAGTAGTATCCGTCGATTTCCATAGAGAAGCTCTCCTTTCTTAATTTTTTAAGGCTATATACCCCAAAAGTGGTATAATAACAAGTACTTTTTAAACTTCTTGACAAAATTTTTAATGGGTGATAATCAAGGTAACAAAAATTGCAAATAATTCAAATAAATCATTTCCTTCTCTTTCATAAGGAATACGGAGGGATTAAGAAAGGGGTGGTCTTATGACGATCAGCAAATGGGTAACAGCAGGGACACTTCTTAAAATGATGGCCATGCATTATCCCGATAAACCAGGGGCCGGGGATAAAAATCGAAAGATGACATTCAATGAGTGGAATGCTAGGAGTTGCCGGTTAGCGAATGCATTAACAAAATTAGGGGTCAAGAGGGGAGATCGGTTTGCCATTTTGGCTTATAACTGTGTTGAGTGGATGGAGATCTACGCAGCGTCAGCAAAGGGGGGACAGATCACGGTTCCCATCATGTTCCGCCTGGCCCCTCCCGAGATCGAATATGTTGTCAACCACTCCGAATGTAAAGCCTTCTTCGTAGCAAAGGAGTTTGTCCCGATTGTCAATTCCCTTCGCAGCAAACTTCCTTCCGTTCCACCAGAGAATTATGTTTACTGGGGGGACGATCCAACCCCAGAGGGTTTTCGGTCCTATGAATCCCTGATTGCAGAGGCCTCGGCCGAGGAACCGGATGTGGTGGTCGATGGAAAGGATGCTTGGAATCTTATGTACACTTCCGGGACAACCGGAAAACCGAAAGGGGTGATAAGAACCCACGAAGGGAACATGGCTCATTACATTGTGAATGCGGTCAATACGGGTCTCAGACCCGATGACTGTGTGATGTTGGTGATGCCGATGTGCCACATCAATTCTATCTTCTATTCATTTACTTATACGTTCGTGAGCGCGAGGATTTTCGTCTATAACATGATCAGCTTTGACCCAGAAGACCTGCTCCGGACGATTGAAAAAGAAAAGATTACTTTTACCTCCCTCGTTCCCACGCATTACATTATGATGCTTTCCCTCCCTGATGAGATTAAGCAGAAGTATGATGTCAGTTCCATGCGACAACTCTTGATCTCCTCAGCTCCTGCTCGAAAGGATACCAAAATGGCCATTATGGATTATTTTAAAAACGCAGAGCTCTGGGAAGCCTATGGTTCGACAGAGTCAGGACTGGTGACATTGCTCCGGCCCGAAGAGCAATTTAAGAAGCTGGGCTCCATCGGAAGGGAGATCTGGGGGACGGATCGGGCCAAAATATTAGACGAAAGTGGAAAGGAAGTCCCAAGGGGACAGGTGGGAGAGCTCTATTCTCGAACGCCTCATGTTTTTAAGGAGTACTGGAAAGATCCTGAGAAAACAAAATCGGTCTTCCAGGGAGAATGGTTCACTGCAGGAGATATGGCTTATCAGGATGAGGATGGATATTTTGTCCTGGTAGATCGAAAGGCGAACATGATCATCACCGGTGGTGAGAATGTGTTCCCATCCGAGGTTGAAAATATCCTGGGATCTCATCCCGCCGTCAAATATGTGGCCGTGATCGGAATTCCCCATGAAAAATGGGGAGAGGCTGTCAAGGCGGTAGTGACGCTACAACAGGGAAAGACGGCAACGGAGAAGGAACTCATCGAGCATTGCAAAGGAAAGATTGCAGGATACAAGGTTCCAAAGTCTGTCGATTTTGTTAAGGACGAAGAGATGCCCATGACTCCCACTGGGAAAATTCTCCATCGAATCTTGAGAGAGAAATATGGAAAATGGAGTGACGTGAAGTAGGGCCTTCAATTTCCCCTGTTAACATGTTCTTCCCCTTCTACCCTCCCCATGAGTGAGAAAGGGATGGGGGGATACTGCAAGTGAGTGTCGTGCGGACTTCGGATTTTCTAAATAACCAATTCCAAGTTCCAATAACCAAATAATAACCAATACCCAATTCCCAAAATCCAGCGTGTTGGTCATTTGGAGCTTATTTGATTATTGGTAATTGGTGATTTTCCCGTATCTTGCCTGAAATGGGTGGACGGGGCGGAATCACAGGGGCGAGTGTATTTTTCCCTTGCAAAATCTCTTAGAATAGGCTATTTAGAATATCTGCCAAGAGCTTCGTTCGCTCTTGGTTTCATTTTGTGGAGCCCCATGGGTTAAAGCCAAAGGTTACTACATGTTTCGAGGGATTGCCTAAGTTCTATCGCTTCACCAATAAAACGCGGAACCCTCCGAAGCATCCCTCATGCGGTCCTTAGAAGCTTTCAGGGGTACCCCTCTCGCCTTCACAAAGCTCTAAAACCCATGGCTTTTTGTGCAGGAGGGATAAGGCCGGATTAAAGGGAAAGTTCTTCTATGTTACGTGGTTTGAAGTGGAAATTCATTCTATATGCAGCGGTGGTCCTCTTCGCCATCCTACTGCTTTTACCGACCTTAACCACTCAATTGCCGTCATGGTACAGCAAAATCATTCCCTCTGAGAAGATCCACCTCGGTCTCGATTTACAGGGAGGGATGCACCTTATCCTCGAAGTGGAGGCCGAGAAGGCCATCGAAAGTTATGTGGAACGGATCAGGAACGACTTGAGAGATGACCTGAAGGGAAATGGCATTCCTTTCGGAAAACTGGAGAGGGAGAAGAACAACCAGATTGTCTTGGAAGTGTCGGGAAATAGGGAGAAGTTGGAGAGGTTACTGAGCCAGCGTTACGCCATCATGCGGGAACTGTCGTCCTCTCCCTTGGAGCAGGGGATTTGGAGGGTCGTGCTGGTCTTGGATAGCAGGCAGGCAGAACAGGTTAAGAAGAATGCGATTGATCAGGCACTGGAAACCATTCGAAATCGGATTGACCAGTTTGGGGTTTCGGAGCCTGAGATCACTCTCCAGGGGACCGATCGTATCCTGATCCAACTTCCCGGCGTCAGGGATCCCCAGAGGGCCATCAATTTGATCGGAAGAACAGCCCTTTTAGAATTCAAACTAGTAGATGAAGAGGGGGATTTGGAAGCCGCATTAAAAGGGGATCTTCCGGAAGGGGATATCATCCTCTATCAAAGGTCCGTGGATCCAAAGACAGGAGGAGTGAGAAAGATCCCATACCTATTGAAGGAAAAGACGTTGATGACAGGCGAGTATCTGAAGGATGCCCGCGTCGCCATCGATACTCAGTTCAACGAACCCTATGTAGCTCTGGAGTTCGATGATGTGGGAGGTAAGCTTTTTGAACAGATTACGGGTGCCAATGTGAAAAAAAGGTTGGCCATCATCCTAGACGATAATGTCTATTCGGCCCCAGTCATTCAGGAAAGGATCCCCGGAGGAAGAGCCCAAATCACCGGCCGCTTCGATATGAAAGAAGCAGGGGATTTAGCTATCGTTCTCAGAGCGGGTGCCCTGCCTGCACCGGTCAAGATTATTGAAGAAAGAAGCGTGGGCCCCTCCCTTGGGCAAGATTCGATACGCCAGGGGATGATCTCCATCCTCATCAGCGCGGCACTGGTCGTCCTCTTCATGATCTTCTATTATCGACTCTCGGGGATTATTGCCGATATCGCACTCATCTTGAATGTTGTATTGGTTTTTGCGGTCCTCGCTATTTTCCGGGCCACCCTTACGCTCCCTGGCATTGCGGGATTGGTGCTCTCTGTTGGAATGGCTGTGGACGCCAATATCCTGGTTCATGAAAGGATCAAGGAGGAGCTGCGATGGGGGAAGACCACTCGCGCCGCCATTGATCAGGGCTATCACCGGGCCTTTACGACGATCATCGACTCAAACATAACGACGGTGATTGCAGCGCTGTTTCTGTATCAGTTTGGAACCGGTCCTGTCAGAGGGTTTGCCGTCACTCTTTTCTGGGGGATTGTAGCGAATATCTTCACGGCCGTCTTTGTGACCCGATGGATGTTTGACTATCTAACCCTCAAAGTAGGCATGAAGAAATTAAGTATTTAACGGGTTTAGGAATTTTTTATGGAATTGATTCCTCCGAATACGCGTATCGATTTTATCGGGAAGAAGAAATATACGATCTGGATTTCGGCCGTCGCGATCCTGCTTAGCCTTGGCTCCATCTTTTTGCATGGAGGGTTGAGGTACGGCGTTGACTTCGCGGGAGGCATTCTCATCCAGATTCGATTCTCAGAAACAGCGGACATCTCGGAAATTCGAGATGCCCTGGATGCCATGGGGTCCAAAGAAGCCAATGTTCAGAACTTTGGAGGAGGGAATGAGTTTTTAATCCGGATCGAGAAAACTTCCGAAGATTTAGAGAAGATGTCCAAAAATATCCAGGCGGCCCTCCAGGAACGGTTCAAAGGCAAGGCCCTAGAAATTCGAAGGGTGGAGGTTGTGGGGCCCAAGGTAGGAAAGGACTTAAAGCAAAAAGCCCTCTGGGCGGTGGGGCTCTCCTTTGCAGCCATCTTAATCTACGTGGCATGGAGATTTAGAACGGTGGCCTACGGCTTGGGGGGAATCGTCGCCCTTTTTCATGACATCCTTATCACCTATGGAGCCATTTCCATCTTCCAGCTGGAATATTCTTTACCGTTATTGGCAGTCATCCTGACGATCATCGGATTCTCAATTAATGATACGATCGTCATTTTCGACCGGGTGAGAGAGAATATCAAAAAGATGAGAAAAGAGAATCTGGAGACGATTTTCAATGTGAGCATCAATGAAACCCTTGGAAGAACCATTTTGACTTCTGGGACCGTGATGATGGTCGTGCTGATCCTCTTCTTTTTCGGGGGACCGGTGATTCATGATTTCACAACGGCTTTCATTATTGGATTGATTTCAGGAACCTATTCCACGGTCTATATTGCCAGTCCAGTGGTTCTCTTCTGGGAAAGACATGTCTCCGGAAGAAGGGGGAGGGGGTAAAGGGTACTTTGTTGACCCATTCGACTGCGGCCAACCCCCACGCTAAAGGGCAAGGATCGAGGCAGGCAGGCCGACTTCTAAGCCTGAGACTGGAGTGAGCCAAAGGGTTGACACGAGCCGGAAGCTTATTTTAAATAGTAGTGTTTTGAAAGGAATGAGATGAAGACATACCAAGCTAAGAAAGAAGAAGTGGATCACCGCTGGTATCTTGTGAATGCGGAAGGGAAGATCCTGGGTCGACTGGCCGCTGCGTTAGCTAAGGTATTAAGGGGGAAACATAAACCCACCTACACACCTCATGTCGACACAGGTGATTTTGTCGTGGTGGTCAATGCCGGGAAGGTAAGTTTAACCGGAAGGAAACTGAAAAATAAGATATACTATCGTTATACGGGTTATCCGGGTGGGCTCAAGGAGATGACTGCAGAGAAACTCCTGACGAAGAAACCCACCGAAATGATCCGCATGGCTGTCAAGGGGATGCTTCCTAAAAATAGTCTGGGCCGACAGATGCTTCGAAAACTTAAAGTTTATGCTGGGCCAAACCATCCCCATGAAGCTCAAAAGCCTGTTTCACTTGAGATAAAATAAGGAACACGAATAAGGCGAATGACAACGAATGATGCGAATGTCAGTTTTAATTGCCTTATTATTTGCTCAATTCGTTATCTTTAGTGTGATTCGTGAATATTTTCAAAAAGGAGAAGAGAAGTGGCAGAACCCATTTATGCGACAGGGAAGCGAAAGACATCGATTGCGAGGGTATGGCTGGAACCCGGGGAGGGAAAGTTTGTTGTGAACGAGAGGGTCTTGCAAGAGTATTTTAAGAGGGAGACCAGCGAAATGGTCATCCTTCAACCCTTCGAGCTTACCGGGACCCGAAATCAATTCGATGTAACCGTCAACGTTCAAGGAGGAGGGATGACGGGTCAGGCCGAGGCCATTCGTCATGGGATTTCAAAAGCCCTGCTTCTTTATAATCAAGAGTTTAAAGATGCTCTCAAGAAGGCTGGTTTCTTAACGCGCGATTCAAGAGTCAAGGAACGGAAAAAATATGGAAGAAGGGGAGCGAGGCGCAGACCCCAGTACTCGAAACGATAATTCCATGACCATCGTCAATCCGCTTGAAAAGGGAGGTCATGGGACCTCCCTTTTTTTTGGATCTGGCTTATTGGGTTCATTGGGTTGTGGGAGTTTGTTGAGTTCGTTGTGTTTGTTGGGTCTATTGGGTTAACTCAAGAAACCCAATAACCCAACAAACCCAAGAAACCCAGAAGAGGTGACTTATGAAGACGCGAGTGGGAATCATTGGAGCTACAGGATATACGGGAGTTGAACTCCTTCGCCTTCTACTCCACCATCCTGAGGTGGAAGTGACGGCACTGACCTCCCAGAAGTATGCCGGACTTCCCATAGACCATGTCTTTCCATCTGTCATGAAGTATCTCCGTTTGCAATGTGAGGAGTTGAATGCAGACCAGATTTCTAAAAAGACCGATTTCATCTTTACAGCAGTTCCTCACAAGACGGCGATGGAGACGGTTCCGGCCTTTCTTCAAAGAGGAAAGAGAATCGTTGACCTCAGTGCGGATTTTCGGTTCCAGGATCCGGCAGTCTATGAGCGCTGGTACCAGAAACACACTGCTCCGGAGCTTCTCAAGGAAGCGGTCTATGGACTTCCTGAACTTCATCGGGAGAAGATCCGAGAGGCGAGGGTTGTCGGAAACCCGGGATGCTATCCCACGGGGGCATTGATCGGTCTCCTCCCACTGATTGAGAAGGGGATGATTTCTTTCGAGACTATTGTTGTTGATTCCAAATCCGGTGTCAGCGGCGCTGGAAGAGATGTCGTTCTGGATTCCCTTTTTTGTGAGGTCAATGAAGGAGTGAAGGCCTATAAGATATTTGAACACAGACATCTTCCCGAAATCGAACAGGAGCTAAGCCGACTTGCTCAGAAGAAGATCTCCGTGACGTTTGTCCCTCATCTGATTCCAATGGATCGTGGAATCTTGACGACCCTCTATGTCCGTCTTGCCCAAAAATGGAAGACAGAGGAGATCTGGAACATTTTCCAGGACACCTATGAGAAGGAGCCCTTTGTTCGAATTTGCCCGAAGGGGAAACTCCCCAGTACAAAAGATGTGAAAGGCTCGAATTATTGTAATATTGGGGTGAAAGTGAATGAGGGAGATGGCCGACTGGTCATTGTGACGGCGATTGATAATTTGGTTAAAGGGGCTTCCGGCGAGGCGGTTCAAAACATGAACATTATGCTGGGATATCCCGAGACCATGGGTCTCGATGTGGGTCCACTCTGGCCATAATGCGCCCTCCTGCAGAAGCCTTTCAGAGGGCAGGCATCGAGCAGAGCGCATGTCAATGTAGCCGTATCAGGCCTTAGCCTGGAATAAGACGCAACCTAAAGGTTTAATGGGTGCGGCTACCTCCGAACTTCGGATTTCCATTTTACAACCTGCAGAGATTCTGTTAAATTCTTTTAAAGCTCCGGCCGAGAGGCCGGGGCTTTCCGGAGATGAATTTTTCTTTCGTATTGTGCTCGCCTACCCCGCCAGAAGGCGGGGACCGCCGCGCACTTTTCGGCCAAATCCCTGCAATCTCCCCCCTTTTCTAAAGGGGGGCGTGAGGGGATTACAGGAACACTCATGAGACCCCTGACACCAATGATCAAACAGTATCTTCAAATCAAGAGTCAGTATCCAGACTCCATCCTCTTCTTCCGGATGGGAGACTTCTATGAAATGTTTTTTGAGGATGCTCAGGTTGCTTCCAAAGAACTGGATATCGCTCTGACCTCAAGGGATAAAGGGGAGAAGGATAGTATCCCTCTCTGCGGTGTTCCTCATTTTGCGGCTGAGACTTATATTTCGAAACTCCTACAGAAAGGGTATAAGGTTGCCCTCTGTGACCAGGTGGAGGATCCCAAGTTGGCCAAAGGGATTGTCAAGAGAGAGGTGGTACGGGTTTTCACTCCGGGTCTCGCCTTGGATTCGATACACCTGGGTACAGGAGAGAATAATTACTTGATGGGATTCTACGCCGAAGGGGAGGTCTTCGGACTTGCCTTCCTGGACATTTCCACGGGCGAATTAAAGACCTCCCAAATTTCAGGCTTTGAGTCTTTCCTAAATGAAGCCTTGCGGAACGAGCCCAAAGAGGTTCTATCTTTGAAACATTTTCAGGAGCACCCCTGTTTTGAGCAATTCAAGAAGAGTTTTGAAAATGGCCTGATCAACTATTTAGAAGATTTCAAATTCGATTCCCTTCTTCCCCTCAGTGAGATAGAAGGAGCTTCCAGCCTCCAGAAGTCTCCCTTGGCCTCTCGGGCAGTCGCCATGGTTCTTCATTACGCCGAAGAGAATCAGAAGAAGTCGCTTTCCCATGTTCGTTCCATCGCGTTCTATCGGGTCCAGGACTTTATGGTTATTGATGAGGTGGCCAAGAAGAATTTGGAACTCACGCAATCTCTCTTCGATCAGGGCAAAAAGGGTTCTCTCTTTTGGGTCTTGGATGAGACCCTGACGGCGATGGGTGGCCGGACATTGAAGCAATGGTTGAATTACCCATTGATGGATACCCAGGAGATTGATCGGCGTCTGGAAGGAGTTTCAGAACTGAAGGAGAAGAAGATCGAGAGGAAGCAATTGAGGGAATCCCTAAAGGAAGTTCAGGATATGGAACGATTGACCTCCCGGATTTTCTTGGGGCATGGGAATGCGCGAGATCTCGTGGGGCTCAAACTTTCACTCAAACACTTGCCCGATCTGAAGATCTTGCTCCAGGCCTTTGGCTCCCCGATCCTCAAAGGCATTGCATCCGAGATAGAAAACTTTGATAACCTCTTTCACCTCCTTGAGTCCTCGATTGTAGAGACCCCGCCCTTGTCCGTTAGAGAGGGAGGATTGATCAAATCGAACTACAACAGGGAACTGGATGATCTAAGGGAGATTGGCAGGGAAGGTAAGGGATGGATTCTCCATCTGGAAGCGGAGGAAAGGAAGAAGACAGGCATCTCCTCGCTGAAGGTGCGGTACAATCAAGTTTTTGGGTATTATATCGAGGTAACTAAAAGCAACCTCCATCTCGTGCCGCACCATTATGACCGAAAACAGACCCTCGTCAATGCGGAACGATTCATCACGCCGGAACTTAAAGAATTTGAAGCCAAGGTGTTGGGTGCGGAAGAAGCGATCTGTCAGTTGGAATACAGACTCTTCGAAGAGATTCGCCAAAGCGTTTCGGAGCAGACGCACAGGCTCCAAAGAACCGCTTCTGCCGTTGCCGTGATCGATGCCCTCTGCGCCCTTGCCGAGGTTGCGGACCGTTATGATTACAACCGGCCAGTGGTCGACGAGGGTGAAGAGATTAGGATTGAGGATGGCAGGCATCCTGTCCTGGAGAGGATGGGCCTTTCCGAGAGATTCGTTCCGAACGACACCCTTCTCAATACCGGTGAGCATCAAATTCTCATCATCACTGGGCCCAATATGGCCGGGAAATCAACTTATTTGAGGCAGGTGGCTCTCACCGTCCTTATGGCTCAGGTGGGATCTTTTGTCCCGGCAAAGGAGGCAACGATCGGAGTGGTGGACCATATCTTTACTCGGGTCGGGGCTTTGGATAACATCATGAGGGGACAGAGCACCTTCATGGTAGAGATGATGGAGACAGCCCGCATCTTAAACCAGGCCACGTCGAGGAGCCTGGTCGTTTTAGATGAGATTGGAAGGGGCACCAGCACCTTCGATGGTTTGAGCATTGCCTGGGCAGTAGCGGAATACCTTCATGATCATCCCTCCCTGAGACCGAAAACCCTCTTCGCGACGCACTACCACGAATTAACGGAATTATCCCTGACCAAGGAGAGGGTGAGAAATTATAATGTGGCCGTCAGGGAGTGGGGCGGGGAAATCATCTTTCTCAGGAAAATTGTAGAGGGAGGAACCAACCGGAGCTATGGCATCCAGGTGGCACGGCTGGCAGGGCTCCCTCAACAGGTCATTGACCGGGCAAAAGAAATCCTTTCCAATCTGGAGAGAGGTGAGTTGGATTCCATGGGGTTGCCGAAGATCGCAAAATCAAAAATAGCAATCTCAAAGCCTTCAGCTCCCGTTCAGCCTTCCTTATTCGTCCCGACCGATCCCATCCGGAATCAATTGAAACAGATCAAGATCGATCAATTAACCCCACTGGAGGCTTTAAATGTATTGGATGACTTAAAGAAAAAAGCGAAGAAAGAAGACTAGAGTTGACTGAAGTGACTAAATTGCCTAAAGTGCCAAAAAAGTGGCTAAAATGATAAATGCCTTAGGTGTCTAGAATTGACACTGTCTTGGGTGTCTAAAATTTTCGTAACAACTTTAGCCACTTCAGCTCACTTTAGAACATTTTAGGCACTGATTCATATGATCGATTTTCCAAAAGCAAGATTGAAGATGGTGGAGGATCAGATCATCTCCCGGGGAATTAACGACCCCAGGGTGATTACAGCCATGAAGAAAGTTCCCCGCCACCGCTTTGTTGAAGAAGCCCTCCAGAAACAGGCCTACAGCGATCATCCGTTACCGATCGGAGAAAAGCAGACCATTTCACAGCCTTACATGGTGGCCCTCATGACCGAAGCGCTTCTGTTAACGGGGACGGAAAAGGTTTTAGAGATCGGTGCTGGCTCCGGATATCAGACGGCCATTCTGGCGGAACTGGCCGAGAAGGTCTACTCCATTGAAAGGATTCGTTCCTTAGCCATCAGGGCCAGGCAGTTAATCTATGAATTGGGATATTTTAATGTGGAAATAAAGATTTTCGACGGGACCTATGGATGGCTGGAGGAAAGCCCTTTTGAGGCAATCATTGTTACCGCGGGGGCTCCTGATATCCCTCAAACCCTTATTCATCAACTGGCTCATGGGGGCCGATTGGTCATCCCTGTCGGAGATGCCTTTGTTCAGGACCTCGTTCGGGTTACCAAGAGAGAGGAGGGGATCAAAAAGGAGGATCTGGGGGGGTGCCGATTTGTTAAGTTAATTGGAAAATATGGATGGGATGAGGAATAAAAGGCTGACCCAGATTGTGTTAGGGTCCTTCTTTTTCTCGATGTTTCTTCTTGCCAACTGTTCCCAGAAAAGAGTGCCGACCGAGCGGAGGCCTCCTCGTCAAGAGAAGAAAGTCCACAGAAAAGGAGTTTATCATGTTGTCAAGAGACACCAAACCCTCTACCGCATCTGCAAGACTTACGGGGTCGATATAAATAAAGTGGCATCCTTAAATGGAATTACGGATCCTAGCAAAATTGACGTCGGGCAAAGGATTTTCATATCCGGAGCGAAGAGGGTTTTAAAAGTTGAGATCGTACTCGATGATGTGGCGGCAGAGCAGGTGGAGACGGAGGCAGAGAGAGCAAAGACAGCTTATAAAAAGATGGATTTCATATGGCCCGTCGAAGGAAAGTGCACCAAACCTTTTGAAGATAATGAGAGAAAAAGACATCAAGGCATCGACATCAGCTGCTCCTTAGGGACCCCGATCAAGGCTTCCAATGCTGGGAGGGTCATCTATTCTGGGAATACCATCAAGGGATACGGAAATATGGTCATCCTTCGCCATTCGGAGGAATACGTGACCGTCTATGCCCACAATCAGGTGAATCTGGTGAAAGAGAGAGATCGGATCGAGAAAGGTCAGATCATCGGAAAGGTGGGCAAAACCGGAAGGGCCACAGGGCCTCACCTCCACTTCGAGATCCGGAGATACAACAAACCCGTCGATCCCTTGCTTTATTTGAAATAATTTGATCATCGTATTGACCTTTCAAATTCGATTTAGTACTTTTTGTGTTAAAAGAGACGAGGATTTTAGACTTTAGATATCTCCAAGAATGGAAGTAGATGAATATCCAGATTGGTCCTCACACGTTAGAACGTGCTCAAGAAAGAGGTGCAAATGAGGAAGAGATTAAAGATGTCATCAATACGGGGTTTACTATTCAGGGGAAATATGGGCGCATTGGAAAGGCAAAAGACTACGATTTCAAACAGAAACGCCATGCTGAATATTATGAACAAAAAAGAGTAGAAATATTCTACATCAAGGGAGAAGATGCTATAATAACGGTTATTGTGTATGTCTTTTATGGAAAATGGAGGTAGAAGATGCAGATTCTGTACAATGCGAAGACGGATTTGCTTTATCTTCGATTGGATGATAGAGCACAGGAAGTAATTAATAAGCGAGTCTCAGAAGATATCGTGTTGGACCTTGGGGAAGATAACAGAATTGTTGGGATCGAAATCCTTGATGCTTCTAAGCACCTGAATTTGAAAAATTTGTTGCCGGTGACATACGAGACCTCAGAAGCAGTTTAGAAGTAAGAGAAGTGATGTTAATTTCAGGTAAGACTATATTCATGAAGATACGGCCTATTCCCCAAAAAGGAATGGGCTTTTTTGTTTGTCGTGAATGGTATTTGATCGAGTGAATAGTCTAGCCCTGAAGCCGGCTACTTACTGGATTTATCGCGTGGCATAACAAAAACGTATTGGGGTGGTAATCAGAGAAATTGAATTATGATAACCGAAGCTGATACCTGTCGAAAATATGTCCTCCCAAAGCTCATCGAAGCTGGCTGGGATAACGATCCCCATTCATTTACGGAACAAAAAACTTTTACAGATGGCCGTATCGTAGTCACCGGCCAGAAGATAAAAAGGCCCTCGCAAAAACGTGCTGATTACCTTCTTCGCTACACCCGGGACTTCATGATTGCTGTTATCG
>Ga0209427_10006327_pt1 | contig 13531 bp, 19 predicted proteins | sample DeeMarSWOR136_30_FD_187465 | JGI IMG/M metagenome (GOLD analysis project Ga0209427, IMG submission 187465) | Marine sediment microbial communities from White Oak River estuary, North Carolina - WOR-1-36_30 (SPAdes) (version 2) | ecosystem: Environmental > Aquatic > Marine > Intertidal zone >... | reverse complement strand
GGCAACAGCCTCTATAGATTCCAGCGACGGACTGGCATGGAGTCTCCACGAAATCTCGCGTGCAAGCAATGTTGGCTTCCTCATAGACAGCCTCCCGATAGCTCTTGAAGCAGAAAAGTTCGCAGATTGGATAAGATTGTTTTCAGAGATTAACGATATTGAAACACCTCTAGGTGTAGATCAAGGAAGATTATTTACTACTATAATGGAACCACAACACACTTACATGTTAAAATTTGAAGCTAAGAATTCTATTTTTGACGAATTTGAATCAAAAAATGCAGAAATAGGAATAGACCCCGAAGAATTGGCTAAGATTTTCAAAATTTATAGTAGGGAAAAAAACACAGGAGATTCATTAAATATAAGATATAATGGCAGAGATTTGATGTATACTTTAAAATCACCATTACAACGCACAAAAAGACGTTTTTTCTTTTTGAGTGATTCAACTTCATTAATATCAGATAAATATGAGCTTCCAGATCTCGATTATACAGTAAAAATCACTTTAAATGCAGAAATTTTTAAAAAGATCATTCAGGAATGTTGCAAGATTTCAGATAAATTCACGCTCTTCTATAATGATGGGGTTGATAATTCGTTCTGGGCTTCAGCTTATTGCGGGACTTCATGTTCCTACATTGCTGAAATTGAAGACTTTGAAAAGATTGAGAGTACAGGAGAAGCAAAAGGTGAACACAGTCTTTCACCAATTGTAGATATACTCCCCTTCCTCCGTGATAATATCACGATTTATTTAGGACATGAAATACCTTTAAGGATTGATTTCAATTTATGGGGTGCAGAATGCAGTTATTGTCTTGCGCCCAGGGCAGAGAAAAAAGAGAGGGAGGGAGAGGTATGCAACAAGTGAGCTTCGGATCTGAATGGGTATCAATGATTATAAAATGTGTTCCCAGATGCAAAAAAAGTGCAAAAATAAAATACCGTTGGAAAAAACCAATAAAAAAAGGTGACATTTTAGAGTTTTGGGAGAATCTAAACTCCGAGAATCAAAAATTTTTAGGTAAGACAATATGTACTTACGAATGGCCCTTATTTTTGTGTTTGGAAAATAAAATCCCCAAAATATTCATGTGTAACTATAATAAACCGGCATTACTTGAAAAATCATTTATTAACCACATTGCCTATGAAGATGGATTCGGGAAAACGCCAGACGATGAATGTGACATTTTGATGTGGGATTGTTTTCAAAAGGCATACGGACAAAAAAATGGTTATTTTCACTGGATAAAGTGGTGTAAACCTCCAACTAAAGAGGAGGGAATACTATAGCCACTAGAGCTTTAATTCTAATTGCAATACAAAATGGAATATCCAATCTAGGAGAAATCGCAAAATTCGCTTCTGTAAACCCTTCTACAGCATCATATCATTTAGACGTAATGATGCAAGGAGGAATCGTAAAGAGAGTAGCGAGGGGAAAATATGTCCTTACTCAAAAATATAATGAAGCACCTGCTTCAGAGAAAAGTATTCAAAAAGAGGAAAATGGTTTTTCAAAATACAGGACCTTTTTCGAAAACTTTTCGAATTTCGAGAAAGACTTGCTAAGAGGAACTGGGTGTGAATTGCAACTCTGCGAACATGAAAAGAAAATCCTCTTAGAAATACTTTCAAAAGAAAATAAGTACACACCTTACACTGCAACAGAATTGGGTAAAAAATGTAAACTTTCTTCGAAATATGTTATAGAACATGCTAAAAATTTGGAAAAAAAAGGTCTAATCAGTATGAAAAAAGAGGGAGTGCGTTGGGTGTTTGTCCCATCTGAAGTAACAATTAAAGGATTAACAGAATTTTTCAATAATCGAAAAACACTGGAAAAATGTGATAGAACGTATTCGAAAAAGGAAAAATCTGTAGCTAAAGAACAAAATACTACCAATGATAAACCAGTGTTCAAGACATTTGAAGAAGCACTCAGTTGGCAGATCCATAATGCACACAGACTAATCTTACAGTTCAGGGTGCTAAGATGTAACCATGAAATTCTAAAGAAAACAGCATGGATATTTGAAAAGAAGGCAATACAAAAGCATTTACCAGAAGCTTACATATATATGGCAAAAGACGTAAATTCACAAATAATAAATGTCTGTCCTAAAAAACACTTCATTTTTAAAACACAATTTGAATTTCAAGATCAATTAAGTAACTTCATAAATGATCTGAGGAAAAGATTAAAGGATTATGATGTTATCTTAGATTTATCGGAACCAGTAAAGATTTGTTTAGAACATCGAGCTTTTGAAGATGATCCATTTGCGAAAAAATGCGTTAAAAAAGGTCTTTTGTACTTAAAATGCAAAACAACAGTTTTCGACAGTAATGGAGAACCCTTAGAAATTACAGTAGTAATTGACAAATCAAGAGCAATTCATTTAGAAATGCAAGGAAGGGAAAACGTGGATTTATATGCTGACAATTACACAGAGTTCGTAGAAGAAATTGCTACTGGCAGAATCAAAACAAGCGATTTAAGAGATCTTCCAGAGCAAAATAAACAAATATCAAGGAATATTTACCAAATGTCAAGCACAATGGGAAATTTTTCTAACGTTATGGAAGGATATGGTCAGCATATACAGGCCCACGTCGGCTCAATAAAGGAACTGGGAGAATCTGCAAGTGTATTATCAAATACAGTAACAGAGCAAATGAATAGATTTACAGAAGCAGTAACAGAGCAGACAGATAAACTCACAGAAGCAGTGGAACAGCTTACAAAAACAGTAAGAGAGAAGGGAACAGAAACAGAAGAAGAACCGATTGAAGAAGAAACAGTAGTATATGAAAGAGGAAGAGCAAAAATACCAATTTCAATTTACAAACATTCGAATCTAAGACATAAAAAGAGTAATAATAAGACAAAAACCTTCAAATTTAAATTCAGTAGTGGATACTGGGAACTGAAACCAATAATAAGGGGCAGAATACGTAAAACACGGATTATCTACCTCCCAGAACAAGTAGAAAAAGGAACGAAACTTAAATGGTGGCTCAAAGAAAAAACAATCTGTTTAAAAATTCAGGGAGGTACATAGATGAAAGGGGGAACATATAAGAGTGGCAGAGCAGCAGAAACCGAATTGGTAAATTTATTCTGGGATCTGGGAGGTGCAGCAATACGTGTTCCCGGTTCGGGAAGAAGTTACCAGAACCCACATCCCGACGTTGTTGGATTCTTAAGCGGTACTTCATTTGCATTTCAAGTAAAAAGAACTACAAATAAAGAAAATAAAGTAATTTATATAGAGAAAAAGGATATAAAAGACTTAATAGCATTCTCAAAAAGAGCAGGTACAATACCATTAGTAGCTGCAAAATTCCCTTATCGAAAAATGCGGATTCAATATCCTCACAAATTAAAAGAAACTGAAAAATCCTTTAAATTCAGAAAAGATGAAGGATTTTCTATTGATAACTTACATGAAATAGTAAGGGAGGCGAAAAATTGAACATTATGGGGGTGGAATCAGAAAATGAGACTTGATATTGATTCCTATTTCATGAAAATCGCTCATCTCGTTTCAGAACGATCAACATGTATAAAACAACATGTAGGTGCAGTTCTTGTTAAAGACAAACACATCATAGCAACAGGATATAATGGAGCACCAAAGGGAATTCCCCACTGTACAAAAGAAACTTGTCTACGTTTAGAATCAAAATCTTTGGAAGAATCTCACTTATGTAGGGGAACTCATGCAGAACAGAATGCTATTATTCAAGCTGCTTACCACGGAACATCCACTGTAGGTTCAGCAATATATACAACTCATTTTCCGTGCATGAGCTGTGTTAAAATTATGATAAACGCAGGTATTGAAGAAATCGTTTACGATAAAGAGTATGATATGGAAAACAAAGCAAAAATGGATCTTTTGACTAACGCAGGTATTCGATTATTCCAAATTAAAGCTCTTAAAGGAGGAAAATAATGGAAAACAAGAAATTACAGTGGACACTAACAGAAAGGGACATTAAGAACGCTTCTTTCATACTTCAAAATGAGGCGATAAGTCCCCTAACTATCCCAGAAATGTTCAAAGCAGCTTTATGGAGTATCCTATCTGCAACAGAAAGATTTGACAAACAGTTTCAAATTTATTCAAGTTTCTTAAACAGAAAGTTAGATACTCCTCAAAAAATCCAGGAAAACTGGGATCAAGTTTGTGTATTAATTAGTAGAACCAGATTTCCCAACCAGAGAAAGAGGAGATTAAAAGCATTCGTAGAATGGTGGGAGAATACTGATGTTCCTACCCACATACTCCATGATGCCACCAATGGAAAAAAAAGAGAGATTGAATTAAGAAATTTACTAGCTGAACTTGCCCCAGGCATCGGTCTAAAGTGTGCTTCTTTATTCATGATAAAATGTCAGTATGAAAATGTAATTCCAATCGACATTTGGATCATCCGTTTTTTAAAAGATTTAGGGTACAATATTGAAATTCCAGATTATAAAAGAGTATCAGGCATAAAAAGCAAAGATTATTTAGAATATGAAAGAATAATACAGGAAATTGCAAAATCACATAATCTCAGTCCTGCTTTGTTCCAAGCTGCAATCTGGGGGAAAAATTCAATGTGGTCTAAGCATCCTGGAAAACCAGGTCAAACAAAAATTGAAGACTTCGGAGGTGAATTTAACGGAAGAATGGGCTGAAGATTTGGAATTCATTTACTTAGATGTAACAGAAAAGCTCGTAATAGATAGACGCACCCGCCAGTGGTGTAAGCTCGAATATCCAAATAATAAAGAAGGCTGTCCCTTCTATGGTTCAAGATCTGAATGTCCCCCTCATGCACCCCTTATAGAAGAACTCTTAGATCTGAATCAACCCCACTTTTTTGCTTTTCAGAAATTTGATCTTAAAGGCCAAATGGAAAAAATGCTCAAAATTCACCCAGAATGGTCTGAAAAAAAGGCAAAATGTAGTAGATATTGGCAAAAACATGTAAAAGCCTTACTAAGAGAAAAAATCTATTCTGTCACTCAAAATAATCAAATATTCACTTTCCTCCCAGAAGCAATGGGAGTAGACGTTTTCAAGACTGCAAAAAAGCTAGGAATTATCCTTAAAAAGAGACCCAAAACCATAGTCTACAAAATTGCTCTTGTTGGTCACCCACATTTCAGCTGGCAAAATTTTGATACTGAACTTCAGGAGCAAATTTTGAATTTAAAAGAGGAATACATCTCAGATTATCAAAAATATGTAGAACTAGGCCATCCAGAAGAAAAAGCACAAGCACATGCACGTGAGCCAAAAAAAGAAGCACACCTATTACTCCTAAACAAAGGATTCACAGAAGATCAAGCTGCAAAGATTTTCAAAAGTTTAGGAGCATTCGAACCTGCGAAAAGAGACAGCAATCAATCACGTTTATGGGGAAAAAATCCAGATCCTCAAACCTTCCTAACAGATTTCATTCAGGGAGGTGATAAAGCTGGATGAAGTAGAAAAGCACTTGCTTCAGATAATAGATGATTTAGATGAAGAAAATAAAGGAAATGGAGCAAGAAGAGAAGATATTTTTAATACTGCTCAATCTGAAGGGATAGAATTCTCAGAAATAACCAATGTTATGTCTTGGAATACCCTAGAGGAAATGAAAAAGAAAGGGATCATTTACGAATCTATTCCCCACTATTTCAAGATACTTGGGTCACTGGAAGAACTCTTTAGAGAATTGGAAATAAAAGAAGAAACCGAAAGATCTAAAAAACGAAACTTCAAATATGCTAATGGTGGCCTTCATTTCACAATTCAGAATCATTTCATGGCTCTTTGCGACATTTCAGAAAATAGCAATGTTCACAGTGATGGAGTAGATTCTAATTTTAATAGACTCGTAGAAATAAAGACAGCAAAATTAAAAACAAGGAATTACTTACGTAGTAAAGAAAAGTTATACTTCAATGCAGGTCAATTCGTTTTTTATAGGACAAATCACAAAGAATTAAAGGCAAAAGATGGAATCTATAAATTCATTATCTATGATTGTAATGATAATGGACAAATAACTATTCACGCCGTCAAAGATGTTCCTGCAAAAGATGTCGATTACTTAATCCAAAAATCTATTTGCAAAAAGCAACTTGCAGTAAGATGGACACGCATTTTCAAAAATGTTTCTGAAATTCCCTTATTTATAATTTCAGAAACTGACGATGTTGTTTCATTTAGGAAAACACAGATTAATTGGTTGCAACTTCTCCAAGAATTTTCAATTATACCTGTCAAGGTCTCAAAAGAAGTAAAGGGAAAGCCAACGAAATGGAATCAACTAAATCAAGCAACTTTCCCAGTAGATCATAGGACAATCTTACATAATGAAATAGTATTCGATTTAGATTTTAAAAATTGGACCAAAGTAGTACAATATGGAAACAAATTAATAGCAGGACTAATTAACATGGAGATTCCCTATATCCTAGCATTTACAGGAGGGAAAGGACTCCATGTTCATGTTTTTTATGAAATTCCTGATATTCTACCTCGAAGTGAAGAACATTCGTGGAGTATTTCACCAAAAAAGTTAAGAATATGGCTCTTCAAATACATACTAGATAATGCAGGGATCGAAAAAGAGTTGATCGGACAGAGAAAGCCATTTGACACGTCATGTGTGAACTGGGGAGATTCAAAAGAGCACTTAATCAGGATTTTTGGTGGAAGAAATAATAATGGTTATAAAACCTTACTTACTGAAATTCCAGAAGAAAAACCTTCTATAAACTGGGATTCTGTAATTTCCCCTCAGAAAATCAATTTATGGAAAGTGTCCGAAGATATTCTTCAAGATTTTCTAAAAAGTAGAGGTGATTCTAAATGACAAAAGACTTAGAAGATCTAATTGTTAAAATCAGAAAACAAAATCTGAAGAGGAGAAAAGAGAAAGAAGAAAAGGAGGGTGCTTAATGGTTGTCATATCGCATCAAATCCGCTTTAGAAACCCTCGAGAGATGCTTGTCATAGACAAAATTGGAGACCCACTTGGGCTAGCCCTCATAACAGTCATAAATCCCCAGGGTAAAAAAGCATCATACTTTACAGAATGGAGCTTTGGAGAACATTCGCCGGGAATTGCAGCTACTTACATTTATTTTACATCTCAGAGAGCAATAGACTTCATAAAAGATATTAAAAAGAAAAAGGAGGAAGGTACATGGTATTCTTAAAATTCTATTTTGCTAAAGACTGCGATTATTATGATTTAATCCGGCTTCCTCACGGTCACTGGCCTGCACCAATGCTCTTTTTCCTCTGGAAGTACCTACCAATCCCCAGGGGGAAACCAAGAGATGATTCATTTTATAAATGTCATGAATGTGGTAGAAACTCCTTCTTTAAAATCTTAAGATGGTGTGATATTTGTGAATCGGAACTTCAAAACTGCTACGATTCAGAATTTAACTGGGACAAATTAAAATACGAAGATAAAAAAGAAAAATTAAACAATAACTATCAAAAAAGGCTTAAAAGAGAAAATAAGAGATTTTTGTTGAAAAAAATTGAACATATATTCCTTCCAATCCTCTTATTGTTCGGAAAAGTAAAATACAACAAATCTACTAGATTAAAAGACTGGGAGGTGTACTATTGACATTACTTGGATTTAAGAGATTTTTAGTACCTATGATCTTATGGGGAGATCCATGGTGGAAATTTGCAACAATAAGAGCTTTGAGGAAAATTCCCATCAAAATAGGAGATGTACTACATTTTTACACAGGTCTGAGAACTATAAACTGTGAATTTTTAGGAGTAACCTTATGCTCATGCGAATATAAATTTAGAATGCATCTTTCGCAGGAAAAACCAAAAATATCACATTGGGCTATTAGAAACTTACCTCCGTATTGGGGTGACTATTGCAGATCTAAGCCGAATCCCTATAACTGGCCCAGGAGGATGTTAGCAGAACTGGCAATTACTGATGGCTTTAATTCCATAAATGAAATGTGGAACTGGTTTAGAAAAACACATGGAGAATATGATCAAGTTTTCCAAAGAATTGAATGGAAATTTCCCCCTAAAAAGGTAGTAAACTCTCTTCACCTCGGTAGATTTGAATTTAGAGATATGAAAACTCAAAAGATTAAGAAAATCTTAGAACTCTTCTATCCTGTTCAAAAAGAAGAGTATCAAAACTCGTTAATGAAATGGTATCAAGATTTCTCTTTACTTTCAAAAGGGCGTTATATCAAATACTTTTCCCAAGCTATAGATAGCTTTGATGTAAAAGACTACAAAAAGAAGATTGAAGCACCTGCTTCATTGGAAAATCATAGGGGTGAACATTACGAGATCTGACATTTCTTGGAATTATTCTATTCAAATCATAGCAGATCTTTTGAAAAAGAGTAATTGGATTGTCAAATATACTCAAAATGGCTTATCAGCAGTCACCAATGAAGGATATCCACGCTTTCACATCAAGATCTGGAAAAAGAAAAAGGGTAAGATCACAATAGAGGTACACCAGGAAATCGCTCCCCATAAAGGAAGGAACAATAAACACACTAAAAACCTTCTTAGTAGGATAATATCTCAAATAAAGTCTTTTCAAAGCAGAACTAAAAGGGAAAGAGAAATATATGTTTTGCCATGGGGAAAAGAATACGGAGGAAGAATATGAGATACACTGGTGTATTTAGCTTAATTATTTCAGCAATCGTATCCTTCTGGATAGTTACTAAAATAGCAAATGGGGAAACTATTCCTATTTTCCAACCCTCCGCTCTAACAGTCATCATAAATTCAGAAGAAGTGAGATGGAGGTGCATTCAACTCTTTGTAATACTTTATTCTTCATGTTTTGTTGCTAATCTATTTCCCAAACGTCAAAAGGAAAAAGATCTTCTTCTATTATTTAATTGGAACATTTTATTTACAATCTTTAAAATTATGAGAGAAAAGACTTATTCTTGCTTTTCCAATTCACTAATAAATCTTTGTAAAGCTTTCAGATTTACTTCATCAATGTCTTTAAGAAATTGTTCTATGAGCTCAATTCGTGCCTTCAACAAAATAATAGCAACCTCAATGGCATGGTTCCTTGATCCAAAGACCTTTTCTTCTACTTTTTTGTCTATCCACCTGATCAGATCACTATCAACATACACACTTGATTTTGCTTTTTCACTAGATTTAGCACTTTGCTTCATATTTCTTCAATTTGACCGAAACCTTTATAAAGATATGTGCTTCAATATGAAGCATATTGAAGCACATGCTTCAATCAAAAGAGGTGACCATGAATGACACAAGAAGAATCAACTGAAGAACCAGAGTGCTGCAGAAAGCCAATGGAGCTTTTTGTCAGCACAAAAACAGGAGAAGAGCTTTGGTACTGCCGAGAGTGCGATAATTCCTATCTGGGGTGATCAGAGATGCAGGCTACAGTTATGGCTCAGGAAACAAAATGGAGAGAAGAACACCAGGAGATAGCAGATGAATACATAGAGTACATCTTAGACAATCTCCCAGAACAGAAGATCCTAGTTCAGGGTGTAACCTTGGATTTCTCTCTTCCATCAGAAGGAAGATTTAGAGTTAACGGAGTGCGAAAGGTAGAAGGGAGAGAAATCAAAGAGGATGTAGGAATTTTTACTACTCCCACAAGATTCAGAAATAAATTCAAGAATCTAAGGAGAAAATTCTACAAACTACTAGCAGAATGTGCATTCATTCTGGGCAAGGGAGAAGGTAATAGAAATTTCTACTTAATCCCACTTCAGAACGTACAAAGATTCCTAGATGGAGTAAGAGAGATTGAAGAAGAATTCAAGGAGCTTGAAGATGAGATCAATCGGTATTTCAACCAACAAACTACAGACGAAGAAAGAAAATTTCTGCAAAACGTACAAGAATACATAGAGGAACAGGAAAAGGTCTTTCATTCCACAAGTTTATTCTCACTGAGAGCTCATCTGAACTTCGATATTTCTTTAATGCCACTCAGAATAGATACTGCTACCTTCATGGACATAGCAACTGATCAAGTAAAACAAGAAATGGACAGAGCCCTAAAGCAATTAAAAGACGAATTTTCAAGGACCCGAAGGAGAATCATAGAAAAAATGGTCTCAGATCTCCATTCGAGGTTCAGCAGAATCATGCAAAAGCTTGCTCAAGCAGCAGAGACCAAATACGCACCACGCTACGATTCTATGAGGGCAGCAGTTGAAGAAACCACGAATCTGGCTAAAACGGTGAACCTTGATTGGCTAATTTCAGACCTGGCAGAAGCTTGTGACGCAACTGCTCTAGTACTCTCACGGAAAAAATATGACGAAAAAGAGCTTGAAAAGGCTACTTCTTTGATTGCTAAAGCTCTTAGATTACCATCTGCCGACAAACCCATTGAAATTCTCAAAAAAGCCACCTATAACCTCGAAACAATGGATGAACGATTAAGAGCATTAGTAACAAGGATGTGATATAATGTCTCATATGGAAATACGGTCATGTCAACTTCTGACTTATGACAAAGATCTGATGATTCAAGCCATTAACCTTCTCCAACAGAAACTTGGTGGACCTGGGCTGCTAAACAAAGAAGCAGTGAAAGGCTATGGGAAAAGAAAAGAGAAAGCCGAATTGGTCTTTCATTTCCCAGGTATGGCTTATGATATGGGAATCAGGATTTCTGACTCTGGTGTAGAGTTTGTTGGAGATCCATACAGATCAAGGAACTGGAATCAGATTCAAGAAGAATTAATTCACTTCTACAAGGTTTGTGGCGTTCAATATGCATATCAGAAGCGGAGATTTGCACAGAGAGTAACCTCAGATACAGAAAGAGGAACAACCTTGGAGGGATTCCGTTGAAAGAAAAAATGAAAATCTTTGTATCCAGAGAAGACGGTAACATCCACACCGACTTTGAAGGATTCAAAGGAAAAACCTGTCTAAAAGAGGCAGAAGAGTTCTTTGAGGAGCTCAAAAAAATCGGAATAGAAACAAATTCAATAGAAATAACACCCAAAGCAGAGCTTTCGATGCAGGAGAGTGAGAGAAATGTCATCGAACACTAAACTCAGATTCTGTGAAATTCTAACGGTCGTTACACCGGAAGGAGATCTTCAAATCGTAGACTATTCAGACAATCATGAAGCAGGTGCTTCACTGATAGAAGATCTCAGAGAAGTGGGAATTGAAACTGAACTAATTACTAGGGGTTGGTGCGGATGAATTACATAGAAAACTTCGTAACTAAGTGGAGATCTACCTTCTCCTCTGTCGTCCTAGTAGAATCTGACGATCCTAAGAGAACTCTACAAATTTTCGATTTTCTAACAAGTGGTCAGTTCCATCAATGGCAAAACCATGAAATTCTTCATTATGATATGTGGGAAGGTCTCAGGAGAAAAACAGGAACAGATGTAAACGGTAAACCTACCTGGGAACTCCATAAGGCAGATTCCAACAATGTATTCAATCAAACAGATAAGATAGGCCTTGTTGAAGCCCTAGATCTTATTGACAATGAAATTAAGACCAAAAAGACAGTTGTTGTCATTACGGGTATCATTTCCCAGGATGATTCTCTTACCCTTGCAGTCAATAACTGGGCTGTTCATCCCCAAATACTCAACCAACATTCTGCAGTGATTATCATTTCATCTTCAAGGTCTATCCTCCCACAGGATACACTTCTCAGGGTAATTTTCTCAAAACCTCCACCATCGACAGAGGAAGAGCGGAAAATCATCATAAACAAGATTCACACCTTACTGACAGAGAAACCAGAAGTTGATCAAGACACAAACGGAGAAATCGAAACAGAATTTGAGCTTACTGAAAACGATGTAAATGGACTCGTGAAAGCTCTTGCAGGTCTCAATCTCCATTTAATTGAAAGTACTCTGTGTAAGAGCTATTATAGATACAGAGACTTTAATCAATCAGCAATTGCTTCAATGAAAAGAGAACAAGTGAATAAATTGGGAATACTGCAAATTGAAATCCCTAAGTACGGAATGGAAAGTATTGGGGGATATAAAGCAGTAAAACAGCATATAAATCAGAGAATTATAAAGGTTATGGAAAATCAGGAACTAGCAAAGAAACTATGTATGGAACCTTCACGAGGGGTTCTTCTCTTTGGAATGGGAGGAACTGGAAAGACAATCTTTGCAAGAGCAACAGCTAAAGCTGCACAGCTGCCGTTTTTCAAGCTTCAAACATCTGACATTTATTCGAAATACGTGGGTGAATCAGAAAAAAATATTAGAAATGCCATCGAAATCATAGAAGAAAACGCTCCATGCATTGTCTTCATTGATGAAATTGATCAACTAGGAAAAAGGAGTAGTACTGAACAAGGGGACTCAGGAACTTCCAGGCGAGTATTCTCTCACATTCTTGAATATCTCGGAAATGAGGAACGTAAGTCAATTTTCATAGGCGCCACAAATGACATCGATGCTCTTGATAGGTACTTTCTGAGAGAAGGGAGATTTGAAGTCATAATTCCAATGCTCTTGCCAGACTACTACGCACGAATTGAGATTTTTAATATTCATTTTAATCTCAAAAGGACTATGGATGTACGATTGAATAGCCATACAATGGAAGAATTTGCAGAAGAAACTGAGGGATCTACCGGAGCAGAAATTGAGGGCATGGTAATTAGATCTCAAGCAACTGCTTTCAAAGACAACAGACCATACGTCACAGGAGAAGACACAAGAAATGCAATTCGATCATACAATATTAACTCGAAAAAGAGAAAAGAAGAACAGGAAAGATTCATAAAGACTGCTCACGAAATCTGCCGTGACTGGCAGTTCATAGAGGCAATAGAGAAAGAACATCTCGTTAAATCTAGGACAGACATTCTGAAGGAGAGGATAGCATGAGAAAAGCGATAAATACTATATGGAGTTTCTTTGCCAGGTTTGGTAGAAGAGACCTCATTGGAGAAATAGATGAAATGATTGATAGGCTGTACAACGATTTAGAGACAGAATTTGATCAACTTTCAGAGATTATAACAGAGAACGGCAGTGAAATTGACGAAATAAAAACAGCTATAGAAGAATTATCATACGCTGTAGATGAAATAAAACCGATGATAGAAGAAATCCTAAATGAGGTGGAATAATGAAATCTCTATCACTAAAATCCATGAATACTATCCTAAAAGATGCAGAGAAAATCCATCAAGAACAGAAAACCTATGTAAGGCAAACAGGGCTTTGTCCAGTCTGTAAAGAGAGAAAAGTAGAACCAGGAACCCTAAGATGTAAACAGTGCAGAGAAGAAACAAATATCACCTTAGAAGAACTGCGAAAAGAACCCGGATTCACTGAAATAACTTTTAGGGAGGAATAAAATGAAAAAAGTAAGAAACCTAACAGATACCATAGCAAGCTTTCTTAACGGAATTCAAAAAGAAGATGATGCAGACATTCACAACGCTTTGTACATTGCGAAAAAACTCAAAATGCTAAGTATTCCCTTAGAATTTAAAGGAGCTG
>Ga0209427_10006326_pt1 | contig 13532 bp, 13 predicted proteins | sample DeeMarSWOR136_30_FD_187465 | JGI IMG/M metagenome (GOLD analysis project Ga0209427, IMG submission 187465) | Marine sediment microbial communities from White Oak River estuary, North Carolina - WOR-1-36_30 (SPAdes) (version 2) | ecosystem: Environmental > Aquatic > Marine > Intertidal zone >... | reverse complement strand
CGGGTAATAAAGGCCGCCTTGGTATTATCGCCAAAACCAAGCCCATCAATCAGACCGGCCCCCAGCGCGATGATATTCTTCAGCGCCCCCCCCAGCTCCACCCCGATGACATCAGTATTGGTATAAACACAAAATCTGTCTGTGGAGAGTAGCCTCTGGGCCTTTCTGGCGATAGCCTCACTGGCTGCGGCCACTACTGTAGCCGCCGGTAAACCACGGACAATCTCACCGGAGAGATTGGGTCCGGAAAGAACACAGATATTAGCCTCTAGTTCGGGGGCTATCTCCTCAGCGATTACCTGGCTCATCCGCTTGTTGCTGCCTAACTCAAGCCCCTTAGTCGCGCTCACCACCAGCATCGCTCCACCGAGGTAATCCTTGGCTAGTCTGATGTTATGGCGCATCGTCTGAGATGGCACCACCAGAATCACTGCCTGCACCGAAGTTAGAGCCTCACCCAGGGAACTAGTAATGGACAATCGAGAGACCAAAGCGGCTAACTGATCGGTACTAGACTTACTGTTTCTCAGTTGAGCAGCCTCTGCCTCGCTACGGGCCCATAACATAACCTCAAGCCCCTTATTAGCTAACACCACCCCCAGGGTTTTCCCCCAACTGGTGGTGCCAATAATTGCTATCTTGGGCATACGCTACACCACTCTCATCGCTCTAGCGCTAGAATCAGAAATGGGCTGGTGAGATATCTGGGCGAGGAGTTAACTTCTTAACTTAGCCCTCTCGCCTAGCCTACGCTCCTTACCAGCCAGTAAACGACTGATATTGTCCCGATGCACAACGATAATCACTATGCTGCCGATTAAGGCATAAATCAGATACTCAATCGGAAATCGATTAAATATGGTGAGGGGTACTAACACGGCGTAAGTGCTTACCGCTGCGGAAATAGAAGCCAAGGAAACAAACTTAGTGAGTCCAGCCCCAATGATGAAAATTTCACCACCAAACAGGGCTGCTGGGGGAAACAGGGCCGCCATGCCACCGAAAAAGGTGGCTACCCCCCGGCCACCACTACGAAACTTAAGAAATACTGAGCGATTATGCCCCGCCATCGCCGCCAGAGCCGCGATGACCTGAGCGACCAGAATCCCCCAGTGAACACCCCCCACCACCAGATAATCCCGGCCAATAATCACCCCGGCAATAACCACGGCAGCGACTCCCTTCAGAAGGTCCAGAACGAAAACAAGAACCGCGGCTTTGCTGCCCGCCGTCCTTAAGACATTGGTCGTCCCCATCTTGCCACTGCCATACTGCCTGACATCCACCTTGGCCATCCGCCGACATACCAATATCCCAAAGGGGATAGAACCCAAAAGGTAACCGAGTACGGCGACAAGGACAAACTTGGCAGCTATCATGTCTCTGCCCTCGTTTTAAAGACAAAGCGAATTGGGGTACCCTCAAAGCCAAATGCCTGGCGAAGCCTATTTTCAAGGTAGCGCTGGTATGAGAAATGCATTAGCTGAGGGTAATTAACAAAGAAGACAAAGGTCGGCGGGTTTACTTCAGCCTGAGTGGCGTAGAGAACCTTTAGCTGGCGGTTGCCCTTCCGCGGCAGACTGTGAGCCGCTACCGCCTGCTGGACAACACTATTAACGGCAGCGGTAGATAGCCGCCTAAGCCTCTCCCGATATATCCGACGTACTTGAGGCATAATCTTAGCCACCCCCCACCCCAGTTTAGCTGAAGTATACATCACCGGCGCATAAGAAACAAACCTAAACTGACTCCTCAAATACCGGCTACACTCTTCTCTACTACCAGTTTTAACCAAGTCCCACTTATTAACGATAATTATAACACCCTTCGCCGCCTGCTGGATATAACCCGCAATATGCATATCCTGTGCCGTTACTAGCTCAGCGGCATCAAGAACCAAGAGAGCGACATCAGCCCGCTCAATGGCCCTAAGAGCCCGAATGACACTGTATCGCCCCACACCACCTTCTATCCGTCCCCGCCGCTTAATACCGGCTGTATCAATAAGTAGCACACTTTCCCCCTCAAAGTCAACCAGGGTATCTAGGGCATCACGAGTCGTACCGGGCACGTCATCAACAATCGCCCGCTCTCCACCCAGTACGGCGTTCAGTAGCGTTGACTTACCCACATTGGGTCTGCCGACAATGGCTACTCCAACCGCTTCCGGTGCCGCACCGGGCAGCGACGGTGCTGGCAACAGCAGGGTAAGTCGGTCCAGTAGCTCAGGTATGCCCCGCCCATGATAGGCACTAATCACCACTGGCTCACCCAGACCCAGCTTGTAAAACTCGACCACCCCAGCCTCATATTTGGCATTATCCGCCTTATTCGCCACCAACACTACCGGCTTACTCGTCTTACGAAGCCGGTCGGCTATTTCCAGATCGGTAGGCACGAGGCCATCTCTGACATCAACCAAAAAAATAATCGCCTCCGCCTCGGTAATTGCCACCGCGACCTGCTCATTAATCCCCTGAGCTACAGTGGAGTCAGGGCTCAGCTCCAGACCGCCGGTATCAACTATGGTGAATTCATGCCCCGGCACGGAAACATCGGCCATGATACGGTCACGGGTTGTCCCCGGCAGCCCGTCAACGATGGCAACTCGCTTGCCTGCCAGGCGGTTAAGGAGGGTGGATTTACCCACGTTCTGTCTGCCGACGATAGCGACAATTGGCTTAGCCATGCTAATCGTAAAATGCTAGAGCGTATAGAAACCCTTCTTTATGTTCTTCACTTTGCCGCCGTTAGCTCCTGAGCAAACCGGACACTGGGGGGTTCAATCTCGGTCCGGGTGATCTTCTTTAGCTCACTAATAGTGTCCCGGAAATCCTGAGCAAAGGCGTTATATTCCATCACCAGCCGGTTATACTGATCTTTGGTTTCCTTGGGAATCTCAACCGTCCCGGCTACCTCATAAAACTGCTCGATAAACTCGTAGTAGTGATTATTCACCAGCCACAGCTCATTGAGATAGGTATAAAGGTAAGCCTGAGGGCGTCCGCTCCTGACATCACTCTCAATCCGATTGATAAAGCTATCGCACCAGGTATTGAACAGACGCTTAGCCATATCACACGCCCGCGCCCAGTCCCACAGCTTGGGGTTATCAATGGTAAATAGAGTGTCAATGATGGCAAAGATGGAGAGAGAGGAATCGCCCATAAAGCGACGATTAAAATAGCCCGCCATTTGCCTTAGCCTGGAGAGAGAAAGCTCAAGCCTCTGCCTGCGGGTGCCGGTTACCGCCGTCACCAGACCACTAACCAAGACAGCCACTAAGACTGGAGCCAGAGCTTCGATTGGCCATTCGTATACCGAGCCAACCAGAGCCACTACCGTGATCGCAATGGGCCACCAGAGCCAGCCAGCCATATTTCGGGACACATTCATAATAATACCCCCTTATCGATAGCCGGGCAGTGGTATCTCCAGACCGCCCAGCAGCATCGCCAGCAGCGCTTTCTGCATGTGCAGCCTATTCTCAGCCTGGTCAAAAACCACCGATTTCGGGCTGTCTAGAATAGTCTCCGAAACCTCCTCACCCCGATGTGCCGGCAGGGGATGCATCAGTATGGCATCCTCCTTAGCCAGAGACATAAGCTCGCTTTTCACTTGATAACGGCTGAACGCCTGTCGCCTCTCTTCCACCTCAGCCTCCTGCCCCATGCTTGTCCAGACATCAGTATAAACCACATCGGCGCCAGCGACCGCTTCCCGTGGTTCCTCGGTAGCCAGTATTTCGGCACCACTGGCCACAGCATAACCCTGAGCCAGACTCAGTATCCCATCCTGAACCCGGTAGCGAGCTGGCGAAGCAATCCGGAAATTCATCCCAGCAAGCGAAGCAGCTAACATGAGACTGTGAGCCACATTATTACCGTCACCAATAAAGGCCAGGGTCAGGCCTGTTAGGTTATTCTTTTTCTCGTAAATGGTAAGCAGGTCAGCCAGTGCCTGGCAGGGGTGTTCCAAATCAGAGAGAGCATTGATCACGGGCACAGTAGCGTGGCCCGCCAGAACCTCCAGGGTCTGGTGAGAAAAGGTGCGGGCGGTAATGGCGTTAGCATAGCGGCTGAGCACCCGCGCCACATCCGGAACCGACTCACGACTGCCCAGCCCAACCTCAGCCGGAGAGAGATAAATGGTCTCACCACCTAACTGCCGCATCGCCAGTTCAAAGCTAACCCTGGTCCTTAGTGAGGGCTTCTCAAACATAATGACTAGAGTTTTGCCACTGAGCAAAGAGAGCCAGCCCTCAGCCTTCAGATCAACGGCATCCTTAACGAGCAAACGGATATCCTCACTACCGAGGTCAGATATGGAAAGCAAGTCCTTACCCAGCAAAATAGCCTCCTTTACATGCCCATAGTATACCACGAAAATTTACTGTCAAGTAGAGGGAGGAGCTAGCTAATACCCTCTGCTTTACTGCTAAAGAGAAACCTGTTTTAATAGGTGGGAAGAAGGCGATATCTAGCCATAAAGGGTAACCGATAAATGGAGGCCGATGATGACCGACAGCGAAAAGACCCAAAGCGAGAAGTTCACCGTATCCGGCGATAAGCTCGTCGAGAAGGTGAAGCAGCTCATCCAAGAAGGCAACATCAGAAGGGTGCGCCTGATTCACAAAGACAGGGCCATCTTCGATATTCCGCTAACGATAGGGGCACCGGCCGCAGCGGCCATAGTTATCGCTGCCCCGGTGCTGGCGGCTATCGGTGCCTTTGCCGCACTGGTAACCGAATGCACCCTTGAGGTGGAGAGGGTCGAGAAATCGTAGTGCCCCACAGCCGGCTAAGACGGACTGATGACGAAGGGAAGCTATATCCTCCTTATGACAATGCCGGAGGGAGAGACGGTTGAAGTGGGCAGCCTGGCTGAGACCCACTTCCCCGCTGGCTGCTATGCCTACGTTGGCTCGGCAATGGGCGGCTTCGCATCCAGAGTGAGACGCCACCGCGAAAAAGATAAAAAACCTCGCTGGCACATCGATTACCTAACGGAGAGGGCTAGTATCAGCGACATAATCCTCTGCCAGACTGAGGAAAGACTGGAATGTGCCATCGCTCAGGCTCTCGGCCGTCAGTTTAGCTCTATCCCCAGCTTTGGTTCAAGCGACTGCAGCTGCCCGAGCCACCTCTTTCTCACGGCTAACGAGAACCAAATGAAAGCAAGCGTCCTAGCAATACTCAAATCACTGCCGGTAGATAAGAGAATACGCCGTCACCTCCCCAAATAGAGAGACAAAGATGATAGAGATTATTCTGGTCAGGCACGGGGAAACCGAATGGAACCGACGGGAAATCTTTAGAGGTAGAGCCGATATCGAGCTAAGTGAAACCGGAGCTAGGCAGGCGGAGTTATTAGCCAAATACCTCAGTCAGGCAGGAATAGCGGCCATATACTCCAGCCCGCTAAAACGCGCTTTAAAGACCGCCGAAGCCATTGCTAGCTACCACGGGCTTGAGGTTAAGCCCACTTCCGGACTTATCGACTTTGACTACGGGAAATGGCAGGGTCTGCCCCACCAGGAGGTGAAAGAGAGATACCGAAAACTCTATGCCGAGTGGCTCAAGAACCCGCACCGGGTGAAAATACCGGCTGGGGAAAGCCTGAATGATGTCACAAGACGAGCCCTCGGTATTGTGGACAGAGTCAGGCGCCAACATGAGGGTACGGTAGTCCTGGTATCCCACCGCGTGGTTAATAAGGTTCTGATCTGCGCCTTACTGGGGCTGGACAGTGCCCACTTCTGGAACATAAAGCAGGACGTTGGTGCCATTACCACCTTCGTCTGTGAAGACGACCGCTTCATCCTCACTAGACATAACGATACTTCCTTCTTAAAAGCCATCACCACCGCCCCGCTCAGTGACTTCTGACCATTTGCAGTAGCATCCTCACCCATCAGCCCTCGGGCACCACCTTCTCACGACCAAACAGGGTGTTATGAGATAGCTACTGTTTCAGGCTATCCTTGCGACCGGAGCAGATCGCCGAGCACTGGTCACATCGCTCGTCGCAGGGTTCAGCGTGGATAATTATGCTACTTCTGGGAAGTCCATTTTCTATGTCAGCCTCAATCTGGTCACAGATTTCATGTGCCCGCTCCAGGCTAATTTTCCGGTCAAATACCAGATGAAGATCAACATAGTGGTGACTCCCCGAGCGGCGCGTCCGCAGTTTATGAAACCCAGCCACCTGCCCTGCATACCCATCAAGACAGTCTTTGATGACCGCCTCCTGCTCTGGGGAAAGCCTAGCATCGACTAACCCCGAAAGCGGCTTAGATATCGTTTTATAACCCAACTGAATGATGTAGCCGGCGACCCCAATGGCGACAATAGCGTCAATATAACTGAGGTTGGTGAAGCGAACCGCCACCAGACCAACCAATACTGCCAACGCCGAATAGACATCAGCGGCAATATTACGAGCATTAGCCTCTAGGGCAACCGACCCGGTAGCCCGGGCTACCTTTAATAGGTGGCGAGACAGGAGGATACTCACCAATATGGAAACCGCCATCACTACTATCCCAACTTCGGCTAGCTCAATAATAGCTCCCACCAGAATATGGCGAATCGAAGTATAGATAATCACACCGCCAGCGGCCATAATAAGGATGCCCTGGGCTGCTCCAGCAATGTCCTCCCACTTGCCATGTCCGTAGGGGTGTTCCTGGTCGGCTGGCCTAGCTGCCATTCTAATTGCCAGGAAGGTAACAATGCCCGCAATCAGGTCAAGCCAGCTATCAGCCGCCTGAGCCACCACGCTGAGGCTACCGGTGAGCCAGGCGACCACCACCTTAACCGCTATCAAAGCGATGACAGCACCAATTAACAGCCTTGAAGCTCCCGCCTTAGTGGAAAACATAATACTGGCATCCTCCGCACTATCACAATGCCACTGGGAATTAGAATTTTACCTCATTAGCTACCGTAAGGCAATTTCAGCCAGGCAGAGGCTTAGCAAAAAACCCCACATATTGTATCACTACTGCCCTGAAGATTATAATGGAGCTACCGTGAAACCTTTACGAAGCGTAATTCTTAATCGAAGATACCTCCTTAGCCTCCTGGCAACTGTCTATATCTTTGGTGTTGGGGCTTTAGGCTGTCACTGGGTAGGTGGAGAGCAAACGCACGAGGTTACCTTTGAGCAGCTGTTCGTAAGCCCCGAGCAATACCACGGAAGGCAGATAACCCTGGAGGGTTTCTACTTCCAAGGGTTTGAAGTCGCCATCCTCAGCGAGAGATTAGAGCCCTCCGGATATGCCGAGGGACACCTTATACCCAAAGGCAGGATGCTCTGGATTGAAGGTAGGATATCGCTGGAAATCTATGACCGGCTCTATGAGCAAGATATGATGGGTCCCGAAGAGCGCTACGGAAAACTTAGCGTCAACGGAAGGTTTGAATACGGTGGGCGGTATGGACATCTGGGAGGGTATGATGCTCAGATAACCCCCTCCGAGGTTGAGCTTCTGCACTGGTCACCGTAGAAAAACAAAGGCAAGCTTTTTAGTCTTTCAGCTAATACCCAAATTAAAGAATCCACTAAGCTAAAACCGTCTTGCTCTGCTATAATGAAACTATGAAAAAGCCGCTTCTGGTGCTTTTTGATGGCAATGCCTTAATTCACCGCGCCTTCCATGCCCTGCCCACGCTAACCGTAAGCAAGACCGGCGAGACGGTAGGCGCTGTCTACGGCTTTACCCTGATGCTGCTCAAGGCAATAAATGAGCTAAGGCCCACCCACTGTGCCGTCGCATTTGATTTAAAAGCCCCCACCTTCCGTCACCAGCTCTTCAGTGAATATAAAGCCCACCGCCCGGCTGCCCCGGATGAGCTCATTAGCCAGCTAGGGCGGGTAAGGGAGCTGGTGAGCACATTCCAAATCCCCATCTTTGAGCTCGAGGGCTATGAGGCAGATGATGTTCTGGGTACCCTCAGCCGAGAGGCAAGTAAGCAGGATATCGAGTCCGTTATCGTCACCGGCGATGCTGATACCATGCAACTGGTGTCCCCCAAGGTTAAGGTTCTCTACCCCAAGCCGAGGGGAAGCTTCAGTGATACTACCCTCTATGATGAAGCGGCGGTAAACGAAAAATATGGGGTCACCCCGGAGCATATCGCCGATCTCAAGGGACTGGTTGGTGATCCCTCGGACAACATCCCCGGTATTCCCGGTGTCGGTAAGAAAACAGCGGCCAAGCTCATTCAGCAGTTCGGCACCGTGGAGGAGATATACGCCCACCTGGATGAGGTGAGCCCGCCCAAGCTTCAGGCACTACTCCGCCAGCATGAAGAGACCGCCCGCCAGAGTAAGGAGCTAGCCACCATCGTGACCGGGGTTCCGGTTACCCTCCACCTCGATAACTGCCACCTAAGCCATTATGACCGCCAGCGGGTGGCCGATCTCTTCCGTGAGCTTGAGTTCTTCAGCCTTCTCACCAAGCTACCGAAAGAAGAGACTACCGAAGCCCAGGAAGTCTCCCCGAAGGCTGAAATTAAACCTAAGGTTGAGCCAGACTATCATACGCTAAACACGGCTCAAGCCCTCGACGGACTTCTAGCCCGCCTTAAAGGTGCCGATTCCTTCGCCTTTGACCTGGAGACGACCAGCCTGGATGCCATGAAGGCAGAACTAGTGGGCATCGCCCTTTCGCTTAAGCCAGCCGAGGCTTATTACATCCCGGTGGGGCACGTGGGTTGGGGAGAACCAGAACAATTACCCCGGGAACAGGTGATAGACGGACTGAAACCCGTACTGGAAGATGTTTCCATCCCCAAGCTAGCCCACAACGGTAACTACGATATGACCGTGCTCGCTGAGTGCGGGGTAGCGGTAAAGAATCTGGCGTTTGACACCATGGTGGCTGCCTACTTACTGGGTGAGAAATCCCTAAACCTGAAGGCACTTAGCTTCAGCCGGCTGGGTATCGAGATGACACCTATCAGCGACCTTATTGGCACCGGCGCCAAGCAGCGCTCCATGGCCGAGGTGCCGGTCAAGGAAGCGGCTAGCTACGCGTGCGCCGATGCCGACATCACGGGACAGCTGGCGGAATTACTGGAGCCAGAGCTTAAGAGGCAGGGACTGTGGCAGCTTTTCTCAGAGGTCGAGATGCCCCTGGTGCCCGTTCTGGTCACTATGGAGAGAAACGGCGTTGCCCTAGATGTAGAACTGCTAAGGCAGATGGCCCACCGCCTCGGCGAGCAGCTGCTCACCCTGGAGGCAGCAATCTATAACAGCATAGGCCACCGCTTCAACGTAAACTCCCCCCAGCAGCTAGGCTCGGTCCTGTTTGAGGAGCTGAGACTACCCCCAGCCAAAAAGACTAAGAGCGGCTACGGTACCGGCGCCGCCGTTCTTGAGGAACTACGCGGCGTGCACCCGGTAATCGAGCTGATCCTGGACTACCGGCAGCTCAGTAAGCTCAAGTCAACCTATATCGACGCCCTGCCGGCACTGGTAAACCCGAAGACCGGTCGGGTGCACACCAGCTTTAATCAGACCCGGACCGCCACCGGACGGCTTTCCTCCAGCGAGCCCAATTTGCAGAACATACCGATTCGCGGTGAAATGGCAAAAGAAATCAGGGAGGCCTTTATCGCCCCAGCCGGTAGCTACCTCCTAGCCGGAGACTACTCGCAGATTGACCTGCGCGCCCTGGCTCACCTGTCCCAGGACCCAGGCCTGACCGCCGCCTTCCGCCAGGATGCCGATATTCACGCGGCTACCGCCGCCCAGCTCTTTAGCGTGGCACCTACAAAGGTAACTCCGGCTATGCGCCGCCTGGCGAAGACGGTCAACTTCGGGGTTATCTATGGAATGAGCGACTACGGGCTACAACAGGCTACCGAGCTTTCCCGTCAGGAGGCAGCCCAGTTTATCGCTGCCTACTTTGAGAAATACCCCGGCATAAAAGCCTACCTGGAGACGACCAAAACCGAGGCCCGCCGGTCAGGCTACGTCCAAACGATACTGGGCAGAAGACGCCATATCCCGGAGATTAACACCGCAAACCGGCAGGTGCGAGAAGCTGCGGAACGGATGGCGATAAACATGCCCGTGCAGGGGACATCGGCCGACATCATAAAGATAGCCATGATTAACCTTGACCGTGAGATAAGCCAGCAAAAGCTCAGGAGTAAGATGCTACTTCAGGTTCATGACGAGCTTATCTTCGAGGTGCCCCAGGAGGAGATGGAGATAATGCGTGAGCTTGTGCCCGAGGTAATGAGCACGGCTCTAGCCCTGAGCGTTCCGCTCAAGGTGGATATCAAAACCGGCACTAACTGGGGAGAGATGGAGTCCTGATAAACTACTGAACGCTATACTGGTGAAAGTCAAGGAGAACCATACCGATGCCCGAGCTTCCAGAAGTAGAAACGATAAAGAATGAGCTTATGCCTCACGTGGTCGGTCGTCGGGTGGCTGGGGTTACCCTCGGTTGGGAAGGAATCGTCAAGCAGCCCTCACCGGAGGATTTCTGTGCCCGCCTTGTCGGGCAGGGAGTAACCTGGATTAGCCGGCGTGGCAAATACCTCATTTTTAGCCTGAGCAGCGGTGAGGCTCTGATTATCCACCTCAAGATGACCGGCTCACTACTGCTTAATCATGCCTCAGATGAGCCTGATAAATTCATCCGCGCCATACTTCACCTGGATAACAACTATCAGCTTCGCTTTCGCGACCCGCGCAAGTTCGGGGCGATGTGGCTGGTGGCCGACGCAAACAGCGTGGTAAAAAAGCTTGGCCCCGAACCTCTGGAAGAAGACTTCACCGCTCAAGCCCTGGCGGAGAGGCTCGATAGCCGCAAGGCACCGATAAAACCCCTTCTCCTCGACCAGAACTTCATCGCTGGCATTGGCAATATGTATGCCGATGAAGCACTATATGATGCCAAAATCCACCCCCTGAGGACGGCATCAAGCCTGTCCCAGCAAGAGATAAAAAGGCTTCATAAGGCGATTAGCGAGGTGCTGTGGGCAGCCATCGGCAATAAAGGGGCCAGCGTGGAGAACTACTTCCGCCCCGGCGGGGGACTGGGCACGGCGCACTTTAAGTTTCGGGTCGCCCACGGGCTGGGAGGCAAGTTCTGCCTGCGGTGCGGCACACCGATTGAAAGGATAGTAGTGTGCAACCGGGGCACCTACTTCTGCCCCAAGTGCCAGCCTAATTTATCAGGTGCTTAAAAAGTTTTGGGGATACAGGTCACTTCCTCAGCCTTAAATCAATCCCCAACCTCTCCGCCGTGTTGCTAATCGCCGCCCTGAGAGCCTTAGCCTTTTCTTTGAGGGGCGTATCCTGGGTTACCTCTGCCTCCACCTCCTTAAGCGCTTCCTTTAACCTATCAAGCGGCATAAGCTGGCAGCTGGTGCAGTAAAAGCTCTTGGAACGGCACTCATCATAATTGGCCAGGAGATGCCTGAGGAATTCCTGCTTCTCAAGCTCAAGTCGGGCAAATTCCTTAATGCCACGCTCACGGATGAAGAGAAGGTTAGCCTCAATCGGGCGGTGCGAAATGAAGGAGTCTTTAATCTTTGCTGAATCAAAAAGCCAGGCTATCCGCTCACAATCATCAAAATCAGCACACTGAGCGCAGGTCTCAAGACCCTTCTTCTTGACACAGCAGGTAATAAAACCACAGCCGGGCATCTTCTCCCAGAAACTGGGGCCACAGCAGCCGGGGCACCTTGATGTCCCCTCAGTGTAGTATCTCGGGCAGAGGCCGCAGTAAAGACCGCAAACACCAACTATGGGATACTTCTTGAGCGGATATCTATCCACTTTGAAACAGGCTACGCCCTTAGCTTTTTAACCAACAAGGCAACGTTCTTACCGAAGTTCCAGACCGCTTCCAAGCCCTCTTCATCCTTAGTAACCTCACCCTTCCCGTGACCAAAAGTAACATTCCAGTAGGTTGAGCCAGGGGTAAAACAGCCCATAATCTGAAACCAGTAGTTAAGTTGGGCAAAGGTGAAGTTCTGGCCTGCCCGGCGCGCCACCACTAGGGAGCCACCCACCTTCCTCTCAAATACCCGGCCGTTGAAATAGGCAATATAGCCCGTCCTCTCCATTAAAGCCTTTATCAAGGCAGTCGCCGAACCAAAGTACACCGGCGAGGCAAAGATTATGGCATCAGACTCTTTCATCTTGAGATAAATGGGGAACAGGTCATCATCAATAGGGCACTGCTCCTCCTTCTTACAGGCCATACAGGCAGTACACGGCTTGATCTCCAGGCCGGCCAAGCTTACGAGCTCAGCCTCAAGCCCCTCTTCCTCAATTGCCTTGAGAGCGTGTCTCGCCAGAATTTCCGTGTTCCCTTTCTTCCTCGGGCTACCCACAATACCAATCGCCTTCACTAGCTACCTCCTCTATTTTTACCTTAGCTTATTTAAAGCAGCTTCGATATGCCTAAGGCACCGCTGCTTACCCAGAACCGACATGGTTTCAAATAAGGGCCGGGCCACAGTGCGCCCGGTAACCGCCACCCGCAGCGTGCCGAAAAGCTGCCGGGTCCTAAGTCCTAGCAGTGCAATTCATGTATTTTCTTGCTTGGCTATTTTAGCCCAGGTATCCCGTAACGACACCGTCTGATTGAACACGATTTTCCCGGCAGATGAATCGGGATCGACGCAGAAATAGCCCTGCCTCTCGAACTGGTACCGACTTCCGGGTGTTGCACCGGCAAGACTAGGTTCAACACGGCACGAAGCTAGTATCTCCAAGGAATTGGGGTTCAAATAAGACTTGAAATCAGCCCCATCCTCCACATCAGTTGGGTCTTCCTTGCTGAATAAATGATCGTACAAGCGTACTTCAGCCTCGACTGCGTGCTCAGCCGAAACCCAGTGCAACGTTGCTTTGACCTTCCGTCCATCCGGGGAATCACCACCCCGCGTGGCTGGATCATAAGTGCAGTGGAGCTCGACTATCTCTCCGCTTTGTTCGTCCTTCAACACATCCACACAAGTGATAAAGTAAGCGTATCTCAGTCGTACCTCACGACCTGGCGCCAGACGGAAGAACTTTTTCGGTGGGTCTTCGCGAAAATCCTCTCGTTCAATATATAGCACACGCGAAAAGGGTACCTTTCGTTTTCCTGCGCCGAGGTCCTCAGGATTATTCACCGCATCTAATTCTTCCATTTGGCCTTCTGGATAGTTATCAATAACCACGCGCAGTGGGCGCAATATTCCCATAACACGTTGAGCCTTCTTGTTCAAATCCTCGCGCAGGCTGTGCTCAAGTAAGGCAATATCGATCGTACTGCCGGTTTTCGCCACTCCAATGCGCCGACAAAAGTTACGGATGGACTCTGGTGTGTAGCCACGTCTGCGTAAACCCGATATCGTCGGCATCCGTGGATCATCCCACCCACTCACATGCCCTTCCCGTACCAGTTCCAGAAGCATGCGCTTGCTCATCACGGTGTAGGTGAGATTGAGTCGGGCAAACTCGATCTGCTGGGGATGATAGACGCCCAAATTGTCCAAGAACCAGTCATATAG
>Ga0209427_10006325_pt1 | contig 13533 bp, 12 predicted proteins | sample DeeMarSWOR136_30_FD_187465 | JGI IMG/M metagenome (GOLD analysis project Ga0209427, IMG submission 187465) | Marine sediment microbial communities from White Oak River estuary, North Carolina - WOR-1-36_30 (SPAdes) (version 2) | ecosystem: Environmental > Aquatic > Marine > Intertidal zone >... | reverse complement strand
TAGGCTCTTGAGCAGGGAAAGACGTTGCTCCAGGACGGGAAGGGGTGCCATCGGCAGCCACTGGAACGGCGTTCCCGCCTTGGGGACAAATGGAGAAATGCTGAGGGAGATGCGGCTGCCACCCGATTGCCTGTCTATGATGTCTTTGCAGATGAGAGTCAGCCGGATGATTTCCTCGATGTCGTCATCGCTTTCCGAGGGTAATCCGAGCATGAAGTAGAGCCTGAGACGTCTGATACCCTGTGCGGCGACCACTCCCACGGCGTTCAGGATATCGTTTTCTGTAATACCCTTGGCGATGAGCCTGCGCAGTCGTTCGGAGCCGGCCTCCGGTGCCAGCGTAATCGTCCGGGCACCGCCACGGATAACCTCAGCTAATACTGTATGCGAGAGGGGCTTTATCCGCAGGGAACTTACCGAAATCCCGGCGCCCATCTGACGTAGTCGGGTGACCAGTTCTTCGATGTCAGGGTGGTCGGTTACTGCCGGCCCCACCAGTCCGAGGCGCTTCCGTTGGCGAAGGCCAATCTCTGCTTCAGCGAGTAGACAATCCAATGAACGGTATCTTGCCGGACGGAAGGCGTTGCTTACCAGGCAGAAGCGACACCCCCACCCGCAACCGCGCTCCGCCTCGATTAAGTAGAGGTTGCCAAGCTCGGTATCAGGGGTGAGCACCGTCGAGGTTACAGGGAAGTCGTCGAGGTCTTTCACCCACTGCCGGACCACCGGCTTGCCGGTGTGTTGCTGCGGTACATAGATACCGGGCAACCGGGACAGAGCTTTGAGTAGCTCCTGCCTGTTACTGCTGATGCCATCGGCCAGCGCCGGCAGCATCTCTGGCAGTATTGCCTCGGCCTCACCGATACAGAGGCAGTCGAAGAACGGCGCCAGGGGCATCGGGTTGGCGGTAATACAGGGGCCACCGGCGATGATGAGTGGGTGGCGTTCGTTACGCTCGGTGGCGTATAGGGGTATGCCGCTTGCCCTGAGTACCTGCACCACGTTGAAGTAGTCGAGCTCATATGTAACAGAAAAAGCGAGAACAGCGAAATCACGGAGAGACCGGCCCGATTCCAGGCTGATGGGTGCTGTGTTCTGTCCTTTTTCATAGAAGGCTCGCTCGCAGACAACGTCGCCGTAGTTGTTAAGCAGGCGGTAGATAGCATGGATGCCCAGGTTGGACATGCCAACGTAATATGAATTGGGGTAAATCAGGGCAGCGGGCAGCCGCCCTCCCCAGTCTTTGAAGACGGTGCCCTCTTCGCGGGAAAGGATTTGCCTGGTGTCTTTGTAACTACTTCGGGGCATTTAGTCTTTGCAACCCCTCACCCGGTAAAGTGCAATCGAGCTTTTCGCATTGGTAACTCTAATTATCATGATATATATCTTTTTGTATTATCGTCATTATTGCTTTCGTACCTAAATAAAAAGGAATAAAGGATAACACAAGCCCAACAAGCACACCTAACCAGCCAGTTATTAAGAATGCAGTAATAATTCCGATTCCAACAGACAACAACCATATCAGAGCCAAAAGCCACCAATTTTTCTTAACTGACTTTCGCATTCTCTCATATTGAACACTAGCACTCAGTTTAAGGTATGCAGTTGATTTAATAGTGGTATTTTTGGGTTTATTCATAATATCTTACGCTTGACTTGGCTTTTCCCTCACCCTGTGTCCCTCTCCCCTTTGAAGGGGAGAGGGAGAAAATTACTAAAAGGGGCGAAGCCCCTTTCAAATCCCTGTAAAAGTTTCTTTTCGGGTGTCCTACCCCCGGAATATCCTCACCCTCCGGTCGGGGTCTTTACCGGTGCTCTGCGAGGAGAGGGCGTTACGCTCGGCGATGAGGTGCTGCAACCGGCGGATATAGGCGCTCTGCGGGCTGAGCTCCACCGTTTCCTCACCGCCCAGTATTTTTTCCACGGCCTCCCTGGCTTCGCCGAGGGCCTGCTCGAATGAGCTGACCTTTTGCGGAATCTCGGCAGGATAGAGCGTGTTGAGCAGCTGGCGTATCTGCGGCGGCGTATTGCCCCTGAGGACAAAGATGGGAACGTTGCTGGCCTCGGCCTCCTTGACCTTCTTCGGCTTCTGGCGGTAATACTTCTTGGAGGTGACCAGCAGGGTGGCGTCTTCCAGCTTGTTTACCAGCTCCAGGTTCACCCGCATCTCATCGGCTACCTGCTCCATTCGCCCACGGTTGACCCCGAAGAGGAAGAGTCGCGGCTGGCCATCCGTTTTAACTGCTCGACGGGCTACTGTGGGCCGGCGCTCGTTGACCACCGTCGGTACGACTTTTTCGATGTGCACCTCTCCGTTTTCATCAGCCCAGCGGGTCTCGGTGGAAGGTAGCTGACCTCGCAGGATGATATCGACCGCCTCACCGACGTCAGGATGGATGGCCACCCGGTCCCAGTCCTGGATTTCTACCAGAATGTGGAAAGTGGGTGCCGACATGCGCTCCAGTATCGATTTCTGGGTGCCGCGCCGCCTCGCCTCCTCGTCACCCAGGGTGACCGACTGTATCCCGCCTATCAGGTCGGAAAGTGTGGGGTTCATCATCAGGTTTTCCAGCGTATTGCCGTGGGCGGTGGCCACCAGCTGCACCCCGCGCTCGGCAATGGTCCGCGCCGCCTGTGCTTCGAGGCCGGTGCCTATCTCGTCGATGACGATTACCTCCGGCATGTGGTTCTCGACCGCTTCAATCATGACGGCGTGCTGCATGTCGGGCGTGGCTACCTGCATTCGCCGCGCATGGCCGATTGCCGGGTGGGGTATATCGCCGTCACCGGCAATCTCGTTGGAGGTATCAACGATGATGACACGCTTGCCAAACTCGTCGGCCAGCACCCGTGCGGTCTCGCGGAGCATGGTGGTCTTGCCCACCCCCGGACGTCCCAGTAGCAGGATGCTCTTGCCCGACTGGACGAGGTCTTCGATGATGTTGATTGTACCGTAGACAGCCCTGCCAACTCGGCAGGTCAGTCCGACAATCCGCCCCTTACGGTTGCGGATGGCCGAGATTCGGTGTAACGTCCGCTCGATGCCCGACCTATTGTCGCCGCTAAAATCGCTGATGCGTGCAGTGACGTACTCGATGTCCTGCTCGGTAATCTCCTGCGAGTCGAGGATGAGCTCTCGTTGAACGAAGCGGGCTTCGGGTGTGCGCCCCAGGTCAAGGACCACCTCGAGGAGCTCCCGGCGGTCCTCGAGTTTTACCAGTGTCCGTTTGATACGGGGTGGAAAGATATCCAGCATGGCATCCAGGTCATCGGTTATTACTTTTTCCACGGCAATCCTCCCCGCTCCGTTTTCATTGCTCACCGCTTACGATGCTCAGGAAGTACTGGTGGAAGCGGAGGTCATCAGTCAGTTCGGGGTGAAAGGCGCAGGCAAGTAATTTACCCTGGCGAGCGGCGACAATTGTGCCATTGTCAAGGCGGGCCAGCACCTCGACCTTGTCGGTTACCTGCTCAATCAGAGGGGCACGGATAAAGACGCCGGGGAACGGTTTTTCCCCAAGCACCGGAATAGCTAGGTCGGTCTCGAAGCTCTCCCTCTGCCGTCCGAAGGCATTGCGCCGGACGGTTATCCCCATCACGGCCACCGGCTCAATACCGTCGTTAGAGACCTTGCGGGCGAGTAGTATCATCCCGGCGCATGTCCCGAGTACCGGCAGGCCGTTCTCTACCATCCGGGAGATATCAGCGCGCAGGTTGTAGCTCAGCATCAGGCTGGTAATGGTGGTGCTCTCGCCACCGGGAATTATTAGCCCGTCCAGTCCCACTAGCTGGTGGGGTAAACGGACGGGCAGGGTCTCTACTTCCAGTCGATGCAGTACGGAAATATGCTCGGCAAAGGCTCCCTGCAAGGCAAGGACACCTATTTTCATCCTGTCACCACCCCCTGGGGGCCAGCAACTCCTCCGGTTTGATTTGTTTGATATCCAGACCTGGCATGGCCTCTCCCAGGTTCTTGGAGACCTCGGCGATTATCTGTGGGTCCTGGTAGTGAGTGGTCGCCTTGACAATTGCCCCGGCCCTGACCTTGGGATTGCTCGATTTGAAAATACCGGAGCCGACGAATACCCCGTCAGCACCGAGTTGCATCATCAGGGCAGCATCGGCCGGAGTGGCCACGCCCCCTGCGGCAAAGTTGACCACCGGCAGCTTTCCGGTGTCATGTACCTCCTTGACCAGCTCGAATGGTGCTCCCAGTTCTTTGGCTTCGGCCATAAGCTCATCTTCGGGCATGTTTACCAGCTTGCGGATTTCGTCCATGACCGTCCGCATGTGGCGCACCGCCTCGACGATGTTGCCGGTGCCCGCCTCACCTTTAGTACGAATCATGGCTGCCCCTTCGCCGATGCGCCGCAGGGCTTCCCCGAGGTTGCGACAACCACAGACAAAGGGGACGTTGAAGTCATGTTTCCAGACGTGATGTGACTCGTCGGCCGGGGTCAGTACCTCGGACTCATCGATATAGTCGACACCCAGTGCTTCCAGCGCCTGGGCTTCAACAAAGTGACCGATGCGGCACTTGGCCATCACCGGAATGGTGACCGCTTTCATAATCGCTTCGATAACTGTCGGGTCGGCCATTCTGGCGACACCACCGGCGGCACGGATATCAGCCGGCACCCTCTCCAACGCCATCACGGCACAGGCACCGGCGTCTTCGGCAATCTTGGCGTGTTCCGGCGTGACCACGTCCATGATTACCCCACCCTTCAGCATCTGTGCCAGGCCGGTCTTTACCTTCCATGTCCCCGTTTCCATGATGTGCCTCCTCGGTCTCCAGCGGGCTCGTTAGTGGTATAGGGATATTCTACAACTGTTCGTTATGTTTATCAACATGTCTTCATCCTGACCTGCTTACCCTCCGCCATTTTGACAATACGACGCTGGTTCTCTAGAATGTCTTAACCGATATTCATTCAGGAGGTAATACAAATGGCAGTAGACGGGACCTACAACATCGAGGTGCAGACCCAGATGGGCAATCAACCCGGTAAACTCACGCTAAAAACTGATGGCGATTCTCTTAGTGGTAGTTTTAATACTCAAATGGCTGGTGAACAGGCATTCTCAGGTGGTACAGTTTCCGGTGATGAGGCTACCTGGTCAATCTCAGTAAGTGGTCCGATGGGACAGATGAAGCTTGATTTTAAGGTGAAAGTGACCGGTGATGATATCTCGGGGCAGGTACAGCTTGGCTCTTTCGGTACGGGCAATATCAAGGGCAAACGAGCGTAGTATTTCACCTTCTAAATGTCACTTTGAATTAAACCAGAGCATACGTTAGGATATTGGTCTTTTCTTTGGTATCCCGGGGCGGCGCGGGTACTGTTCTGGGGTGGTTGATATTTTACCAATTACCACCAGCCGGCGCTGGTCTGGGAGTTCCGGTATCTCTAACGCCCTTACTTCGCGCAGCCTTCCACCGAGGGTATCGATTGCTTGTGACGCCCGTCTGAGCTCCTCTTCAATATCCCCCTTCTTGTGTACGACCATGCTACCACCGACAGTACAGAAGGGCAGGGTCAGTTCTGCCAGTGTCGGTAGTGGGGCCACCGCCCGTGACAGCACCAGGTCGAATGATTCCCGGTAACGGCTATCGTGGGCGACCTCCTCCGCTCGCCCAGCCACAATTTCTGTGCCTCCCAGCTTGAGTTGGTCTATCAGGTGGCGGAGGAAAGCGACCTTTTTTGTGGTGGACTCAAGTAGTGTGAGCTCTATCTCAGTGAAGGCTATTTTGAGGGGGATGCCAGGTATGCCGTTGCCTGTACCAACATCAATGACCTTTAGTCTGGTATCGCCTTTGTCTGGCTGCCAGGCCAGGACAACCGTCAGCGCGTCGAGGAAGTGGTTGAGCTGGACATCCTCATAGTCGGTGATAGCGGTCAGGTTGAGTCGCTTATTCCAGTCTATCAGTTCGCGATAATAAGTTTCGAATTGCTGCAGTTGCTCTGAACTGAGTTGCAGCCCAAGTTTGCCTGCCCCTGAAAGGAGTTTTTCCATACTAAACACCTACATCGGCCCCGGTACTCCCATGTAGGTGAGCCTGCCGTAAAGCTCGGGTCGGCGGTCACCAATGAGGTCGAGCTCAAACTCCCCCGGCTTGATAACGAAACGTTTCTGTCTCGCATCAGCCAGGTTGACCTCGGCGTAGATTATTTCCTCGTTCTCCCGACTGCCTTCGGCCAGGGTGTCCCCCAAAGGATTAGCAATCTTGCTCATACCGAGGAATTTTGAGCTTCGTTCCGTGCCGACACGATCGGCAGCGACCACAAATACCCTGTTCTCCAGGGCGCGGGTATTTATCACGTACAGTGAGATATTACCGCGACCGTCCGGCCAGTTGGTCGGCAGCACCAGGATGTCCGCTCCCTGGAGGGTCATAACCCGTGCCGTCTCCGGGAAGTTGCAGTCGTAGCAGATATACATACCGATATTGCCAACAGGCGTCCTGTACACCCGGAAAGGATTTTTACCGTGGTCAAGGAAGCGGTCGGCCCCCAGAAAAGGTAGGTGGGTCTTGCGGTATTTACCAACCAGCCCCTGCGGTCCTATCAGGACGGCGATATTGAAACAGCGGTCACCATCTGCCTCCAGCATGCCGACGACCACGTGTATGTTAAGCTCCTGACACAGGGCTGCTAGTCTTTCGGTGGTTGGGCCGGGAACTACCTCTGCAGAGGCCAGGGCCTCTTTGCGACTGTTGAACATGTAACCCGTCAGGGAACACTCCGGGAAAACGACAAGCTCGGCGCCTTCCCTGGCAGCCTCTCCTGCCCTGAGCAGTATCTTTTCCAGGTTGTCCTCTTTTTTCTTCAGTTTGGGGTCCATCTGGACGGCGGCAATCTTGACCTTGTCTTTCATGTTTCACCCCCGGTATTTGGTAACGGATACTCTAGTTATATAGTTCTACGGAGTGCTTTTGTCAAGTGTCTGGGACAGGCCCTTGACACCCCCTGTGCTGAAAGTCTAGTATGGCGACACGGATAATACAAGGAGGATGATAATGGCATACGAGGAAATCATATACACGGTGGAAGACTACATTGGTACGATAACGCTGAACCGACCGGAGAGCCTGAATGCCTTTACCGATACCATGCTCACCGAGTGGGTCGATGCCATTGAGACCGCCAAAACCGACCCCAAGGTCAGGGTGCTGATAGTGACGGGGGCGGGTCGTGGCTTTTGCTCGGGCATGAATGTAAGGGCGGCTGCCAGCGGGAGTCAGCCACTGCCGCCCTATGCCCGGAGGAACTACATGCGGCTCGGCGTGCACCGGGTGCCCCGTGCCCTGGAGAGCCTCGACAAGCCGTACATCGCTGCTATTAACGGCCCTGCGGCGGGAGCGGGCATGGACATGGCCAGCATGGCCGATATCAGGATAATGTCGGACCAGGCTCGGGTTGGCATGAACTATGTCAGGATGGGACTCCTCCCCGGCGATGCCGGCTGCTATTTCCTGCCACGGATTGTCGGTATCGCCAAGGCCCTCGAACTGATATGGTCGGGCCGGATGATTAACGCCGAGGAAGCGCTCAGCATCGGCTATGTGAGCAAGGTAGTCCCCCACGATGAACTGATGCCTGCAACAAAGGAGTTCTGTAAGCAGTTCACCCAGGCCCCGGTGGCTACCCAGTTTGCCAAGAAGCTCCTCTGGCGGGGCCTTGACATGTATCGCAACCTCAACCTGGAGATGGCCGAGATGGCGATGCTGATTAACTCCACCTCCCCGGATACGCAGGAAGGCCCGCGCGCCTGGGTGGAGAAACGCGAACCCGAGTGGAAGGGGGAGTAGGCGGAGATGGTGAGTGAGGGTATTGACAAATTCATGCGTTGTGACTAAAATGTAAATATGGCCTATATAAGAGCAAAAAGGCAAGGGAAATATACTTATTACTGGTTAGTTGAGGGCTATCGAGAGGATGGTAAAGTTAAGCAAAGAACGCTCAGGTACCTCGGTAAAAACAAGCCCTCTCAGGTCGAAATAACAAATATTTTGCGTGATATTAAAGGGAAATGGATTTCATAAGGGTTGAATTAACATGACTGCAGAAATTGTCGTTATGAATGGGGAGGCAGTAGCACTGGCTGCTGACAGTGCTGTAACTTCTCAGGTTGGTGGTTTGGAGAAAATCTCGACTTCTGCGAATAAGCTATTTGCTATGTCTAAATATCACCCAGTCGGCATTATGATATATGGTAATGCTGAATTTATGGATATACCTTGGGAGACTTTAATCAAGGTGTATCGTACCAAGAGATTGCCGCCGAAAGGGTATGATAGGCTTGAAGAATATGCTAGCGATTTCATTTTATTCTTAAGCAATGAGAATATTGAGTTCCCAGAGCATGCAGAAGATAACTATGTTGGTGCATTCATAATTCATGTTTTATCGATGATACTTGACGGAATACGCAGTCGATTAACGGAAGCTATTCAAGAAGGACGTGATATTAGTGCTACCAATATAGCCCAAATAGTAGATGAAGTAATAGCAGGTCTTTATGATGAATGGAGACGTAGTGATGATGAATACCTGACACTTGCGATAAGCCGGGCAACTATGCGTAGGCATAGCGCAAAGATAAGTGAAGCTATATCACATATGCTAGGTGAGTACAATTTACAGAGTCGGCAAAAACGTCGAATTAGAGAATTGATCGTCCACGTGTTTTCAAAAGGATTTTCTTCAAGTATCGAAACAGGAGTTGTTGTTGCAGGATTTGGTGAAAAGGAATTTCGCCCATCAGTTAGGTCATTCGTTGTCGAAGGTCTGGTTGAAAACATACTAAAACATGTAATTGATGAACAACATTCACTAAGTAGGGATATCGGAGGGGGGATCGTGCCCTTTGCACAACGAGAGATGGTGTATAGGTTCATGGAGGGTGTGGATCCGCTATACAGGAGCCATGAGATAGGTTATTTATCTACACTTTGTGAGGATTTAGCTGAGAAAATTGTAAACCATCTGAGTAGGTATAGTGATGAGGAAAAGTTTCGTATGAAGCAAGAACTTGTGGATTACGGTAGCCAACTTGTGGCTGAGTTTAATAATGAGATCAGTGATTTTGTGAGTGAACAATTTAGTGGACCAATTGTTGAAGCAGTTTCGAGGTTGCCCAAGAGCGAATTAGCTTCGCTAGCAGAAGCCCTGGTCCATTTAACATCTGTTAAGAGGAAAGTTTCTTTGGAGAGTGAAACCGTTGCGGAACCCATTGATGTAGCCGTTATTTCAAAGGGTGACGGATTTGTGTGGGTAAACCGTAAGCATTACTTTGAGGCAGAGTTAAATCCGCAGTTCTTCTTAAGGCAGTATAAGGAGTTGTTGAATGAATGAAGTAAGACGAATGTCCCATGCTCGGCACGCAGTTACAGCTCGCAAGAGCCGAATTACCAAGGGACCATCAACTCTTGGAAGGATGCCTGTGGAGACCGAGGAAGAAGCCAGAGAACTAGGCATAAAGAAGGCTAAGGAGACTGCGAAAAGGTTGAAATTACATCTCTCCGCTTGAAGATACCGTCGCCTGTTCTCGTGTTATTGGGTGCACAATAAGGCGAAGGTGCAAACCTACATATACTGTTTGAAACCTGTTTCAAATGGGTATAGTCCTTGCATTTCCCATAACTCTGTGCTAGATTATTAAGGTAAAACATATAAAGAAGACCGCTAGGGGTGCTGACAGGCTGAGAGGCTGACGCCAACCCTGGGAACCTGATCTCGGTAATGCGAGCGTAGGGAAGCGGTGATAGAAGTCACCAAGGGCCTGTTAGCAGTATTCATTGCCCTTGGTTTTCTTTTTTGGGAGGCGATGATGACGCAACTGGAACTGGCTCGAAGGGGTATCATCCTGCCGCAGATGCGTGCGGTAGCCGAGCAGGAGGGTGTCGAGGCGGACTTTGTCCGCCGGGGCGTCGCCAATGGCACCATAGTTGTTTCGGTCAATGGCGCTCATAAGGGCCTGGTGCCCTGTGGCATTGGACAGGGCCTCCGGACGAAAGTCAACGCCAATATCGGGACGTCGTCTGATTACGGCAGTGTCGAGACCGAACTGGCCAAGCTGCAGGCGGCCGTTGAGTGCGGCACCGACACTGTTATGGACCTGTCGACCGGTGGTGATATCTCTGCCATCCGCCGCGAAATCATTGCCGCCAGCACCATACCTGTAGGCACCGTGCCGATTTATCAGGCCGGAATCAAGGCAATTGAAGAGCGTGGTGCCATCGTGGATATGACCGTCGATGACCTGTTCACTGTGATTGAGGAGCACTGCCGGGACGGGGTGGATTTTATCACGGTGCACTGCGGCCTGACTAGGTCGGCTCTGGAGTGCCTTAAACAGCAGAAACGGGTGGCCGACGTGGTATCGCGGGGTGGCGCTTTCCTCATCGGTTGGATGCTCCATAACGAGCGGGAGAACCCTCTATACGAATACTATGACCGCCTTCTGGACATCGCCAGGGACTTCGATATAACCCTCAGCCTTGGCGACGGTATGCGACCCGGCTGCATCGCCGATGCTACAGACCGTGCACAGGTGGAAGAGCTGCTGGTCATCGGTGAGCTGGTGGAAAGGGCCTGGCAGGCTGGCGTGCAGGTAATGGTGGAAGGTCCGGGCCATGTGCCCCTGAACCAGATTGAGGCCAACGTTAAGCTGGAGAAGTCCATCTGCAAGGGTGCGCCCTTCTATGTGCTCGGTCCCCTGGTGACAGACATTGCCGCTGGCTATGACCATATCACCTCGGCTATCGGTGGCGCAGTGGCTGCCGCCGCCGGTGCCGATTTTCTCTGCTATGTCACTCCGGCTGAGCATCTCTCGTTACCCGACCCTGATGATGTTCGTGAGGGGGTGATTGCCTCACGTATTGCCGCTCATGCCGCCGATATTGCCAAAGGTGTTAAGGGTGCCGCCCAACGAGACCTTGAGATGTCACTGGCCAGGAAAAAGCTCGACTGGGAGGCGCAGGAGAGGCTATCTCTGAGACCGGATCTGTCGCGCCGGGTACACCACAAGCACGATACCATCGGAGACGCCTGCAGCATGTGTGGCGAGTACTGCGCCATGCGTCTCGTGGAGGAATATCTGGGTGTCTCGGCGGGTTGGTGCTAGTCTGGCCTGAGTGAGTTCACTCCGTCTGTTTTCATTCTGTCTAGGCATGTGCAGGCCCTGGTCGCTGTTCACCTGAAGTTGTAAATCATGGTAATATAGGCATGGTGGAGGCCAGATTTTGCACGATATTGCTGTGATTGGTGGCGGACCTGCGGGGAGTCACGTTGCCGCCAGATTGGCCGGACACGGCTACGACGTCGTTGTTCTGGAACGCAAACAATTTCTGTCGGAACCGGTATGCTGCACCGGCATCATTGGTCGAGAGTGCGTGGACGCATTCTCCATTGACGAGGACCTTATCTGGCGGTGGATGAACGGCGCCCGTGTGATTTCCCCTTCGGGGAAAGTAGTCAAGCTGTGGCGCCCGAAACCTCAGGCGGCCGTTATCGACCGTGTGGGTCTCAATATCTCTCTGGCCAGCCGTGCCAAGGGTAGAGGTGTTGACTACATGATGGATACTCAGGTAAGGGCGATAACGGTACATGGTGACCATGTTACCGTTGAGGCGACGCAGAGCGGGACCTCCCTAAACGTCGAGGCCAGGGTTGCTGTGGTTGCCACCGGTTTCAGCCCTGGATTTATCGAGGGTATCGGGTTGGGCAGGATTGGCGATTCCGTCACGGGGGCACAGGTGGAGGTGATAGCGCCGGGAATTGAGGATATTGAGGTCTACTGCGGTCAGGAGGTGGCGCCCGGTTTCTTCGCCTGGCTGGTGCCGACCGCACCCGGTTGCGCACTGGTTGGCTTGCTCTCGCGGCGCAGTCCGGGAGCATATCTGGATAGGTTCCTGTCCTCCCTTGAGGCTCAGGGTAGGATTACTTCGGTGAACTCCGAACCTATGCACTGGGGGATTTCGCTGAAACCTCCATCGAAAACGTATGGCCAGCGGCTTGTTGTTGTCGGGACCGCCGCCGGTCAGGTGAAGCCGACCACCGGAGGGGGAATATACTACGGCCTGCTTTGTGCGGATATCGCCGCCGACCACCTGCAACGGGCACTCGTCGCGGATGACCTCTCTGCCCGGAGTCTGTCTGGCTATGAGCGTGAATGGAAGAAAAAGCTGGGACGTGAGCTCAGGATAGGCTACTGGGTAAGGAAGGTCTACGAGCATCTGAACGACGGACAGATTGAAAAGATATTTGACATAATGCAATCCAGCGGTATCCTTGATGACCTGCAAAAGGCGGAAGACCTGTCGTTTGACTGGCATGGCGGAGCGGTGTTCCGGGTGATTAATTACCAGGTATTCCTGAAAACGATTGCCGCGATGAATATCCCCGGCAGCTTGATGAAACGGCTCACCAGCTGGGGCAGGGGTGGTAAACAGGCTGCATAATCCAAATGAAGGAGGCTTTCTTAAGTGACCAGTGCCAATGAAGTTCACCTGGGTGAAGCCGCCAGACTGTTTCTGACTACTTTACCGACCGAAGTGAGAGGTCGCAGCCAGCAGGAGATATACCGGTTCGTTCGCTGGTATGGGTGGGAACAAACCTTCGCCTCACTGAATCCGGTCGGAGTAGCCAATTATGCCGAGCAACTATCACAGTCGGATGCCGACTATCAGAAGAAACTCGAGTTAACGCGGGCTTTCCTTGCCTATGCCAGGAAGCAGGGCTGGAGTAAAGTTAATCTGGCTACTCATCTGAAAGCAAGGAAGACGAAGAACCAGCTGGCTTCTTCACAAGGCCCGAAGCGGCAACCGGTGTCGCTGACCCGGCAGGGGTATGATGACCTTCAGGCTGAACTGGCCGAGTTTCGAGAGAAGCGGCTCGGTTTGATTGAAGATATCCGCCGGGCAGCGGCGGACAAGGACTTCCGGGAGAATGCCCCGCTTGATGCTGCCAGGGAACAACGTGGACAGGTCGAGGGGAGGATAATGGAGCTTGAGGAAATTCTCGGCTCAGCAATTATCATTGACGAATCGTCTGAGGCCACTCATAAGGTCTCACTCGGCGATAATATCGTATTGCAGGATATGGCCTCTGGTGAAGAGGTATACTATACCCTGGTCAGCCCCAGCGAGGTGAATGCCGCCAGTGGCAGGATTTCCGGGGCTTCACCAATCGGTAAAGCTATCATCGGCAAGGTTCAGGGGGACGTGGTTGAGGTTACGGTACCAGCCGGCAAGCTTCGCTATAGGATTATGAGTATTGGTGACTGAGCGTGGATTCCTCGTGATTTCACAGTCAGCGTCGCAATATCTTTCTCGCCATATCAACGCCCAGCGACAGAATGCTCCCGATAAGTGACCGCCGGAGTGCAATGGCATTATCGCGGCATACTTCCTGGCAGCACATGCACTGGATACATTTGGCTTTATCAATCGTGGCGGTTTTATTGGCCATTGTCGCCGCTCCGGTGGGGCATATCTTCACGCACTCCGCACATGCTGTGCAGCGA